>Ga0208766_1002161_pt1 | contig 10233 bp, 8 predicted proteins | sample ETN01SmetaG_3_FD_185792 | JGI IMG/M metagenome (GOLD analysis project Ga0208766, IMG submission 185792) | Marine microbial and viral communities from oxygen minimum zone, Eastern Pacific Ocean - ETNP2014F12-01SV263 (SPAdes) (version 2) | ecosystem: Environmental > Aquatic > Marine > Oceanic ...
AGAGATTTAAGAAATCTTGCAGTTGTTGGTCATGGTGCATCTGGTAAAACTTCTTTAGTGGAGGCTATGTTAGTACTTGGTAAAGAAATTAATCGTATGGGCTCTATAGCATCCGGCTCTACAGTTTCTGATTACCATCCTGGCGAAAAAGAAAGACAAATATCTATTCACTCAACTCCATTGCATATGGAATGGGGTCAAAAAAAGTTTAACATTATTGATGCGCCAGGGTATTCAGATTTTATAGGAGAGTCCATTAGCTCGCTTGCTGTGGTTGACCTGGCCGCGGTTGTTATTCATGCTGTAAACGGCATTGAGGTTGGAACAGAATTAATGTGGTCTTCTGCGACTGACTTAGGTATACCAAAAGTTTTAGTTGTAAATGGTTTTGATAGAGAACACACCAAATTTGAAGAAATATTAAATCAAGCAAAAGAACGCATTGGGAAGAAAGTATTCCCGATGCAGCTCCCGGTCAACGCCGGTCCTGGTTTTAACCAGATTGTGGATGTCCTTAGAAGAGAGCTTATCACCTATAAGACTGATGGGAGTGGAGAATATTCTGAAGATAAATTGCCAGAAAACTTAATTGCAAATGTTGACGCACTACACAGCGAGCTTATTGAGCATGTTGCGGAGTCTGATGATTCACTTTTAGAAAAGTTTTTTGATCAGGGTAATCTATCAGAAGAAGAAATGCGGGGAGGTATTCATGATGCTATTCAGAATCAGGTTTTTGTCCCCTTATTTTGTGTGTCTGCTGAAAACAACATTGGAGTTGCTAGGCTTTGTGACTTCATCGCAAAATATGGAGCATCTCCAGATGATAGAAAAACTGTAAAGGCTATAAATAGCAATGAAGATGAGATAGGGGTTTCACTTGATGGGGAAGATACAGTAATACAAGTTTTTAAGACGATGGCAGAGTCACATGTTGGAGAGCTGTCATTATTTAGAGTTTACTCGGGGGCTGTTAGCACCGGAGTTGATCTTTTTAATACGAATAGAAATAGCTCTGAACGGATGGGGCAACTTTTTATATTAAACGGTAAAAATAGGACGCAGGTCAATTCTATAACTGCGGGTGACATAGGTGCCGTTGTTAAGCTAAAAGACACTCACACGGGCAACACACTATGCTCTGGTGATAAAGTTAAAATGCCTAAACTTAATTTACCAAATTCAAATATACATTCTGCTATCAGTTCTACAACAAAAGGTGATGAGGAAAAGTTGGCGATAGGACTCTCAACACTGCATGAGGAAGACCCAACTTTTATTTATCGTGTTGATAGTGAGGTTCGGCAGACAATTATATCGGGTCAAGGAGAGCTACACTTGCAGGTTAGTGCTGAAAGGTTAAAACGAAGATTTAATCTTAGCATTGACCTTTCAAAGCCAAATATCCCATATCGTGAAACTATTAACAGTAAAGCTGAGGCAAAATACCGCCATAAAAAACAGTCTGGTGGAGCAGGACAATTTGCAGAGGTATGGATGCGTATAGAGCCTAAACAAAGAGGGGGAGGGATTGAGTTTACCAATTCCTTAGTTGGTCAGAATGTTGACAGAGTTTTTATACCCTCAGTAGAAAAAGGAGTAAATACAGCCTGTGTCAATGGTATAATTGCTGGGTGCAGAGTGGTTGATTTAAAAATAGATTTTTATGATGGAAAGATGCATCCAGTTGATTCAAAAGACATTGCATTCCAGACTGCTGGGAAAAATGCTTTTATAGATGCATTTAAGAATGCCAGCCCATGTTTGTTAGAGCCAATTGTTAATATAGAAGTAAAAGTTCCTGAAGAATATATGGGTGATATAATGGGAGATATATCTGGTAAGAGAGGTAAAATATTAGGGATGGACTCTGATGGGAGTTTCCAGCTTATAAAGGCCCAAGTTCCCCAGGCAGATTTATATAATTATGCAACGACTATTAGGTCGCTAACCGGTGGCAGAGGGATTCACTCAGAAGAATTCAGTCATTATGAAAAAATGCCTAAAGATGCACAACAAAAAGTTGTGAATTCAAAGCAAAAAGAAGATGAGCAGTAGGTAGAATATTGGATAATTTATGGGCCCCATGGCGGATGGATTATGTCCGCGCACCAAAGAAAAACGTTGGTAAAACATTTACTTCAAAATTAGAAAAAGGCTCTGATAAAGAAAATTTAATTCTTTATAGAGGTAAGCATTCATTCGTCTGCATGAATCTTTACCCTTATAACAATGGTCACCTAATGGTTATTCCTTATAAGATTGTAGATAAGCCTGAAGATTTAGATAAAAACATAATGGCTGAGATTATGCAAATAGTTAACTCGTCCATGAAAATAATTAGGAAAATTATGAAAGCTGAAGGATTTAATTTTGGTGCAAATATAGGTGCGTCAGCTGGAGCTGGAATTTCTGAACATCTTCACTTTCATATTGTACCACGTTGGGGTGGAGACACTAACTTTATGCCTGTGCTTGGTAATACAAAAGTTCATGTACAAGGTTTACATGACACATACGATGAATTAAAACCACATTTTCAAAAATTGAATTAGATAGGGGATTTAATGGACTATTTTTCACACTCATGGTTGCCATTTATGTATTTATATGGATTAGGTGGCTTATTATTTATATCAGGTATATTTATAACAATAAGAAGTGGGTCACTCAATCTTGATAGTATATCTCACTGGCGTTGGTTTTGGACATTAATATTTGGGCTAGTATGGTATATGTCTATACATGCTTCATTAACGTTAGCAGCGCTGGGCTTTGTTAATTTTGCTTTTATAATTATGGCGTCAGTGATTCTTGTTTCAAGTTTTGCTACGTATTGGATAATTAATAGGAAGGTGATTTAAATAAAGATGGAAACAGGCGCGACAACATTTCATAGTATAGGGACGACCACTGATTGGGTTGTAATGGTAATTTATTTTTTAGCTGTCATGTTATTTGGTTCTTATTTTGGCAGATATACAAAAACCACATCTGATTTTTTCTTTGGAGGAAGAAGGTTTTCTTGGTGGTTAATAACCATGTCAATTGTTGCTACTGGGGTTGGAAGCCATAGTTTTGTTAAGTACTCAGCAAAAGGCTTCCAGCATGGAATATCATCAACAATGACCTATTTAAATGACTGGTTTTTTGTTCCTTTTTTTATGTTTGGATGGTTGCCAATCTTAGTGTATTCACGAATCAGATCGATACCAGAGTATTTTGAAAAAAGGTTCAGTCCTTCGGCCAGATTTTTAGCCACAATTCTTTTATTACTTTATATGATAGGGTATATAGGAATTGGTTTTCTTACTCTAGGTAAAGCGGTGATCCCAATGCTCCCAAAAGCTTTTGTTTTATTTGGTGTTACGTTCCCAATAACTCTAATGGGAGCAATAATTGTTATCGCAATCATAACAGGTATCTATATTACTTTTGGAGGTCAAACAGCAGTCATATTTACAGATCTATTACAGGGGTTTATTTTACTATTTGCTGGGTTTGCACTATTTTTTATAGGGATATCATATCTAGGCGGCTTTGATGTATTTTGGGATTTATTGCCGATAGAGTGGAAGCTCCCACTTGCAGATTTTAATAAGCCACCAGGATTTAATTTTGTAGGAATTTTTTGGCAGGATGCAATAGCAGGATCAATAGGGTTTTTATTTATGAATCAGGGTCTAATTATGAGGTTTTTGGCTTGTAAGAATGTAAATGAAGGAAGAAAAGCTGCTGCGGTCAATATTCTATTTATACTTCCTCTTTCAGCGATTGTGGTTGGGAATGCTGGGTGGATCGGCAAAGCAATTTCTATATCAACGCCATCAATAGTTAGCCCAGATACATCACCTGATCAAATATTTGTTGTCGTGGCAAATATTGTTGCCAGTCCTGGGATATTTGGATTTATTATGGCAGCGCTCACGGCCGCATTAATGAGTACAGTTGATACTTTGATCAATGCAACAGCTGCAATTTTTATTAATGATGTGTATCGTCCTATAAATAGATTTTTGAATTCTATAGGTAAGGGCAGTCCTATTACAGATAGGCATGAGCTAGTTGCTGCTAGGTGGGCATCTGTAGCGATTACCTCCCTAGGAGTCCTCGCTGTTTTAGCATTTAAAAATTTTCCAACTGTTTATGAGGCACATGGTTATTTTCATTCTACTCTTACGCCTCCATTAGTTGTTGCTATATTTTTTGGAGTATTTTGGAAGAGATTTTCCCCAGCGGGGGTAATCACAACATTTGTCGGTGGTGTTGCACTAATGATTATTGGTGCTCGTTATCCTGCATTCTTTATTGCTCCTTTTGACCATGGTATTGAAATGAATCCTAGCAGACCTTATTCATATATACGAGCTTTATATAACACTTTTGCATGTATAGGTGTAGGCATGCTAGTTACTTTTACATCTGAACTGCAGGATAAATTGATAATTAAATTGAAAAAAAGATCCTCTTCAAAAATTGAGATGTCAGTATTGTCAGCAATAATATGTTTAATTATGTTTTTTATAATAATAGGGACAGGTGACTTAACTATAGATACTATTTTCACAGTGTTAATAGTAGTTATAGTTCCAATTCTGACTGTTTATTTTGTGACATATAATGAAGAAGAAGCCACAAAGGGCTTAGTGGCTTCTTCTATTAAAGAGGCCAAGCGCATGTTTAAAGGTTCTGCTCCAAATAATGAAATAGGTGAAAAGATTGAGGTGTATTTTGAGATTAAAAATCAAGAGGATACAAAAATTTATTTTTCTAAAAATGATATGAAGCGTATGTCAGCCAGCCCAGGTGATCTAGTTTACCTTTGTGATAAGAGAAAATGGCTTGGTGGTCTTAAGTCTATTCACTCCGTTTATGGAGATCCTCATAATGATGATGGCAAAGTATATATAGATCAAGGTCAGAGTGAAACAGGTTTATTTTCAGATGGTTATACACTTGTTGCTGAAAAAGAGATGTAGATTGTAAAATTAATTATCTACATGTTATGAAAAAGAAAACCGATCCCCAAAACTATCACGACTACTTAGAGCTTGATTCTTTGCTCAAATCTCAGAAGTTGTTAAGTGAAAAGAATGATGTGGAAGCACATGATGAAATGTTATTTATTATTACTCACCAAGTGTATGAGCTTTGGTTTAAACAAATATTATATGAAATTGATTCAATTTTCGAAGTTTTTGATAGAAATATAATTGATGAGTCTCATGTTGGTATCGCTGTAAGTAGACTTGAGAGAGTCAATGTAATTCAACAGCTTCTTATTGATCAGATTAAAATACTAGAGACTATGACTCCAATGGACTTTTTAGATTTTAGAGATCTATTAACCCCAGCCTCGGGATTTCAGAGTGCCCAGTTTAGACTTATTGAAAATAAAATCGGTTTACAAAAAGATAACCGACTTGGTTTTGGAGGAGTTGACTACAAAACTAAGATAAATGAGCATCAATTAGAGGATGTAAAAAAATCAGAAAACTCGCAATCATTATTTGACCTTATAGAGCACTGGTTAGAGAGAACACCATTTCTGGAGTTTGATGATTTCAACTTTTGGGAGCAATATAGAAATGCCGTCGGGGAAATGATTTCAAACGATAAAAAAATAATAGAAATGAATGAGAACTTACCTGATAGCGAAAAACAAAATTATTTAAAACAGTATAGATCAACAGAAAAAATGTTTAGCTCGTTGTTTGATGAATCTATTTTTTCAAAAAGATTAAAAAGTGGTGAAAGTAGATTGTCTTATAAAGCTACACACGCAGCACTTTTAATTTTATTATATCGAGATCAGCCAATACTTCATAATCCGTATAGGTTATTGAGTAAATTAATTGATCTAGATGAGTTGCTAACCACTTGGAGATATAAACATCATCTTTTAGTAACAAGAATGATAGGGAAGAAAATAGGTACTGGAGGATCAGTCGGTGCATCCTACCTTAAAAAAGCCACAGGTAAACATCGTGTTTTTGATGATTTAACTAGCTTAACAACATTTTTAATTCCTAGGTCAGAGCTACCTAGTCTTCCTGATTATATTATACGCAATCTTAGTTTTTATTATGACAGCAAGGAGAAGAGATAATTAATCTAAGTTTAAGTGGTAGGCAAGCTATTGTATGTGGTAGTACAAGCGGGATAGGTAAAGCCTGTGCGCAATTACTTGCGAAGAGAGGTGCATCTGTGGTTCTCGCTGCTAGAGATGAAAAAAAACTTATATCAACCGTTAATAGTTTAGATGGAGATGGCCACAGTTATATATGCGCGGATTTTAATGACCCAGATAGTTTGAGATTAAAGACTACTGATCATATAAACAAAACAGGTGCAATACATATTCTGATGAATAATTCAGGTGGTCCCCCAGGAGGCCCATTAATAGAGGCTAATCCAGATGAGTTTGAAATTGCATTTAAACGACATGTTATTTCAAGTCAAATTCTTACCCAGTTAGTTGTACCTGGGATGAAAGAGGAGGGGTATGGAAGGATTATTAATATAACATCAACGTCTGTTAATCAAGTAATCCCTGGCCTAGGTGTTTCAAACACTATTCGTGGAGCTGTTTCTCAATGGGTTAAGACATTGGCCATAGAATTAGGTCCTTATGGAATTACGGCAAACAATATACTACCTGGATATATAGACACTGACCGCCTTAAAAACCTTCTAGAAGAATCAGCAAAGAAAAAAAATATAACTTATAATCAAATGGTTACTGAAACTAAAAAGAAAACATCTCTTGGTCGAATCGGTTTGCCTACTGAGGTTGCCTCAGCGGTTGCCTTTATCGCTTCAGAAGAAGGTGGTTATATTACCGGTACTAATTTTTCAGTTGATGGTGGCCGTTTCGGAGTTTAATGGAAAAAATATATAATTTTATTAATGGAAAATTTTCACCTCCTGAATCTGATAAATATATCAAGGTTATTGAACCCGCAACAGGTTTACCATATGCTGAAGTGCCAGACTCAAATAATAAAGATGTCGACCAAGCGATAAACTTTGCATCTAAGGCTTTTATTTCATGGTCAAAAACAACGGCGCAAAATAGATCGGAGATTCTTCACCAGATAGCAAAAGGGATTGATTCACATGCGGATAGGTTGGCTGAGGTAGAATCTCGTGATACAGGTAAACCCCTTTCATTATCAAAATCAGTTGATATTCCAAGGGCGGCAGAAAACTTTCGTTTTTTTGCTGAACATATTCTTACATTTGATTTTGAAAGAGTTTTAGATGGACATGGCTCAATAAATAAAATCATTCGTAAGCCGATAGGTGTGGTTGGTTGTATATCTCCTTGGAACTTACCGCTTTATCTCTTTACATGGAAAATTGCACCTGCTATTGCTTCTGGGAATTGTGTAATTGGGAAACCTTCAGAGCTCACACCTTATACTGCATATGAGTTAGGGAAAATAGTAAAAGCAGCTGGCCTGCCAAAAGGAGTTCTAAATATTGTACACGGTTTAGGTAATAATGCTGGCAGAGCAATCACAAATCATTCGATGATAAAGGCAATATCTTTTACCGGTGGCACGAAAACTGGTAAAAACATTAATCATAGCGTATCTAAAGATTTAAAAAAAGTATCGCTTGAGATGGGAGGGAAAAACCCTACTATAATTTTTGCTGATTGTGATTTCCCCAAAATGTTAAAGTCTACTATAAAGTCCTCATTTTCGAATCAAGGTTCAATCTGTTTAAGTGGGTCTAGAATACTAATAGAAGATTCAATCTATAAAAAATTTCGATCTGCTTTCATCAAGCAGGTTAATAAAATAAATATAGGAGACCCAATAAAAAAATCTACAGAATTAGGAGCACTAATATCAAAAGAACATCTTGAAAAAGTTTTAGGATATGTTGAAATAGCTAAAGAAGAAGGTGCTAATATACTTGTTGGCGGGAATAGAATCTTTTTCAGTGGTCGAATGAAAGATGGTTATTTTATGGAACCAACTGTGATAGAGGGATTGGACAAAGGCTGTCGCACTAATCAGGATGAGATATTTGGTCCAATTGTTACACTAATTCCTTTTTCTTCTGAGTCTGAAGCAATAAATATTGCGAACGCCACTGACTATGGCTTAGCTGCGTCTATTTGGAGTGAGAATCTAGATAAAGCTTCAAAGGTAGCTGACCAGATTGATTTTGGGATTGTTTGGTTAAACTGTTGGATGGTTCGTGATTTAAGGACTCCCTTTGGCGGCACAAAAAAGTCTGGACTTGGAAGGGAAGGCGGAGATGACGGGATTGAATTTTTTACTGAACAAAAAAATATTTGTATGGTGGAGGCGTGAGTCATTAAAATAAAAATACAGACAACATGATTTTTTCCAATTATGAATAAACCAATCAAATCAAAAAATGCGCCAGAGCCAGTTGGTGCATATCCTCATGCTAAGCGTGTTGGCAACTTATTATTTCTTTCTGGTGTCGGCCCTAGGAAGCTTAATTCAAAAAAAATTCCGGGTGCAGTTGTTGATGCTAAAGGGGAAATTTTATCGTATGATATTGAAAAACAATGCCACGCTGTTTTTGAAAATGTTAAAATAATTTTAGAAGACTCAGGGAGCAGCTGGGATAATCTAGTAGATGTAACAGTTTTTTTAACAAACATGAAAAGTGATTTCCATACTTATAATCGCATATATTCTGAATATTTTTCAGATAATCTTCCCTGCCGAACGACGGTTGAGGTTTTATCATTGCCCACTCCAATCGCTATTGAATTAAAATGTGTTGCTACAATATAAATAGGAGAAAATTATGTCAGTAACCCCGCCTATTAATTTCAAAAAATGGATAAAAGACAATCATCATTTATTAAAACCTCCAGTAGGGAATAAGGTTATTTATGATCAGGGGGATTTTATGATAATGGTAGTGGGGGGGCCTAATTCTAGGAAAGACTACCACGTTGACCCCGTAGAAGAATTCTTTTACCAGATAGAAGGAAACATGATACTGAAAATAATAGAGGACGGGAAGCGGGTAGATATAAATATAAATGAGGGAGAAATATTTTTATTACCCAAAAACATTCCTCATTCTCCACAAAGATTTAAAAATACTGTTGGATTGGTAGTAGAATACAAAAGGGAAGAAGGAGAGCTAGATGCTTTCCAATGGTATTGTGATAATTGTGATTGCCTTTTAAATGAGGTAACCCTCCAGCTTGAAAATATTGTTTCCCAGCTTCCACCTTTATTTAAAAATTACTGGGGGAATATAGATTCTAGGACCTGTAGTAATTGTGGAGAAATACAAGATCAGCCAATGTAATTATATGAAATTAGATATTCATACTCATATTCTCCCAAAAACTTGGCCAGATCTAAAAAAGAAATACGGCTACGGTGGGTGGATAGAACTGGATCACTTTAGTGTTGGCTGTGCACGCATGATGATGGATGATCAATTTTTCCGAGAGGTAGAATCAAATCTTTGGGACCCTGAAAAGAGAATAATAGATTGCGCAAACCACAATGTAGACATTCAGGTACTCTCTACTGTCCCGGTTATGTTTAGCTATTGGGCCAAATCTCTGGATGCCTTAGACATATCAAAATTACTTAATGATCATATTGCTGGTGTTGTTGGTCAATATCCAACACGTTTTTTAGGACTAGGGACTATCCCTATGCAGGATGCGGGTCTTGCTATAAAAGAACTAGAAAGATGTGTAAAAGATATTGGACTTGTTGGTGTTCAGTTAGGCTCAAACGTAAATGGTATGAATTTAGATCATGAAGTATTATTTCCTATATTCGAAGCAGCATCAGATTTGAACGCAGCTATTTTTATTCATCCTTGGGATGTAATGGGCAAGGAAGATATGAAAAAATATTGGCTTCCATGGTTAGTGGGAATGCCAGCAGAAACAAGCCGGGCGATTTGTTCTATGATATTTGGGGGTGTATTTGAACGCTTGCCAAATTTACGTGTTGCTTTTGCTCATGGAGGAGGGGCGTTCCCATCAACGATTGGGCGAGTACAACATGGATTTGATGTTCGTCCTGATCTTTGTGCAACAGATAATGATATAGATCCTATTAATTATCTAGGAAAATTTTGGGTGGATGCATTGGTACATGATAGCACTATTTTAGATTTATTGATTAATAAACTAGGTGAAAATAAAATTGCAATGGGCACTGATTATCCATTTCCTCTTGGTGAAAAAGAACCAGGTAAGCTTAT
>Ga0208766_1002164_pt1 | contig 10220 bp, 9 predicted proteins | sample ETN01SmetaG_3_FD_185792 | JGI IMG/M metagenome (GOLD analysis project Ga0208766, IMG submission 185792) | Marine microbial and viral communities from oxygen minimum zone, Eastern Pacific Ocean - ETNP2014F12-01SV263 (SPAdes) (version 2) | ecosystem: Environmental > Aquatic > Marine > Oceanic ...
ATATAGCCGTGATTTCTAGTCTTAAATGAAAAAAGAAGATATCTTCCTTCACTATATATTCCTTCTATAGGACTAGAAATTCGTACAATATCACCATCATCTTTTATATTCACTACAATCTTTTCATTTGTTAACGGACAATAAAAATTTGATGAATCAGGTATATAACTATCATAATAGGAAACGACTTCCGATCTTTGTTTTGTCTCAAAACCTAAATCAGAAACAAAACCTTCCTCGATCATTACCAATGATAAATCATTTTTTGTAACAAAACTTGTATCGTTACGCGATAATTCTTCTGAGTATAGAACCACTGTATGGATTGTATCTATTAGAGTATCTCTACGTGTCTTTAAGAATCCAAATGTTGTATCGTATTCCACATCAAAACCTTCGGGAATATTTACACTAACATTCTCTCCAATTAATTCAAAATTTCTTTCTCCCAGATAGGTTGAATCAGCCAAAACTGAATCTCGAACAGCGTTCACTACATTCAGAGCCCATAGACCGTCTGGTTCATAGTCATCAGTTAGTATTCTATAAAAATATTCAATATCGTGTACAGTTTGAATATTAAATCTCGCACTTTCAGCTGCTTCTTCCTCTTCCACCCATATCATACTGGGTACATAAATAGTAATAATCATAAATAGAAATGCAAATACAATGCCTAGTTCAATAAGATCAGAATATTTTTTTCTTTCAACTGTATCCAAAATTTATCGCTCGCTTTCTAGCTTAATGATCTGTTATATAATTATACATATTAATTAATCGATTAACTACTTGATCATAATTTATTATAAATAAAAAATCTTCTTAAATATTTTATTTAATTAATTAAAATTTCATTTTTTGAAACTGATCTTGAACTTTACCATCAATATTTGATAATTCTTTCATGACCTTTTTGTGATTACTAGATAACTTTTTTGGTGTTTCGACCTGTATCTTAACTAATTGATCACCTTTGCTTGACCTACGAATACGGGGAAACCCCTTACCCTTCATTCTTAAAATTTGCCCAGATTGAATTCCAGATGGTATTTTTAATTTTGCAACACCATTTAATGTAGGTATTTCCAAAATGTCACCTAGCGCAGCTTGGGAAAAAGAAATATGTGCCTCAATTAGCACATCATCGCCATTACGTATAAAATATTTATGATCATTCTCCTCAAACATTATTAGAAGATTTCCAGGAGATCCGCTAATGCTTTCATTGCCCTTGCCATCTAATGTCATATAATTTCCTTCTTCAACTCCAGCTGGAATTGTTATCTTAATTGTCTCATCTTTCTTTATCAATCCATCTGGTGATACATTGCTAGGTCTATCTCCTACCACTTTGCCATTTCCTTGACAATGAGGGCAAAGGGACTGAGTTCTCATTTGTCCTAAAATAGTATTTGAAACCTGAGAAACTTGTCCTTGGCCATTGCATGTAGGACAACCTGTTAATTTTATATCAGGAGAAACTATAGATCTTTTAATTTTTATTTTCTTATCAATACCAGTGGCAATATCTTCATAATCTAATTTAATTTTTATACGAATATCATTCCCTTTACGAGAACTGGATCTTCTTCCACCACCAAAAAAACTACTAAATATATCATCTCCTCCAAAAATATCCCCAAATTGACTAAATATATCATCCATAGACATATGAGCACCACCCGAAAAGCCACCTCCACCTTGACCCATTCCAACCCCTGCATGACCAAATTGATCATACTGAGCCTTTTTTTGATTATTGCTTAAAACACTATATGCTTCAGCAGCTTCCTTAAATATTTTTTCTGCTTCTTTATCATCAGGATTCTTATCTGGATGATATTTAAGTGCAAGTTTTCGATAGGCCTTCTTTAAATCATTTGCACTTGCGTTGCGATCTACCCCTAAAATATCATAGTAGTCTCTCATGATTTGTTCACCACTACCTTTGCATGACGTATGACACGATCGCGGTATTTATATCCTTTTTCAAACACCTCAAGTATTTCATTGTCTTTTTTATTTATCTCTTGTTTAACCATTAACGCGTCATGTAAATCGGAATCTAGAATATCACCTTCTTCACAAAAAGAAATGATTTCTCTTTCTGTAAATATTTTGTCAATTTTTGTCTGGATCATTGAAATCCCTTCATGGAGAGATTTATTTGAATCATTATTTGTATCAATTGCAAGATATAGTCTTTCCAAATCATCTACGATAGAAATCATCGAATTAATAACATCTTTACCTTCATATTTTAACATATCAATGATTTCTTTTTCTTTTCGTTTACGAAAATTTTCAAATTCGGCCTTTGATCGTAGAAGCTTATCCTCAAGATCTTTATTCTCAATTGTAATTTTTTCAATTAATAACTTATTTTTATCAACTTTCGCTGAAGATCTTCTAACCTTCTTTTTATTAGAAGAATTATCCTTAGAGGATTGTTTTTTCGATTTCGTTTCTTTAGATGACATTATTTATAATCTCTGTAAAGTTTGTTAAAATTGTTTTTATATTTTTGTAGGGTAATCTCTTAGGACCAAGAACTAGCATCTGGCCATTAATATTATGGTTTTCAAATGGTTTACATACAATTGAACAATTATTAAAATTAGAATCACCAATTTCTTTTCCTATAATAACATTATTGTTATCAGAAAAGTTTTTATTAATGTACTCTTCCATAGATTTATCATGAAAAAAGGACATCAATGTCTTTAATTTATTTACTTCATGAAACTCAGGATAATCTAATAACTGATAAAAAGATGATGTGTATATGAGTTTTTCAGCAGAAACAATAAAATGTTTACCAGGATCTTGCACTAAGATTTGTACTATCTCATGATCAAAATACTTTGACTCTTTTAAGCGTTCTTCTATACTCGCCTGAATTTCATCCAATGTCAGACCTAGCAGTCTATCTTTTAAACCTTGATTAATTACTTTAAGGAGGGAATCATCAATAGTTACTTCTAGATTTAATACTAAAGATCGAATGAAACCAGAGTTCATTCCAAGTACCAACATGATTCTATCCGAAGACAGATGTATTAATTCTATTTCATTTAATATATTTTTTTGGTGTTTAGATATAACTACAATGCCAAATAATCTACTGATTTTCCCAAGCATATATGCGGTAGCTTGCAGTAAATCTTCCAAACTATCAGAAGCTTCGGATAGTTTTTGGGCTATATTATCATATTCTTGAATTGTTTTAGAACTTTCTGCAATTAATGTATCCACATAATATCGATAACCATTATCTGTAGGAATTTTTCCAGATGACCTATGAATGCTTTTTAACAAACCTATTTTCTCAAGATTTGCCAAAGAATTTCTTATTGTCGCTGAACTCAATTGGTTAAAGTACTGTTTATGTAATCGTTGTGAGCTTACAGGAGAACCCAAGGAAATAAAATCCTCAATAGTTTTTTTAAGAATATCTTTTTCTCTTTGATTTAATAACATCATATTCATTTACGTAATATAAAATTAGATAATAATTTATTAAGAATTCAATAAACCAAGTTTGTAGTCATAATATTATGGCAAAAACCGCGAAACAGAAAGAAAACTTCCAATAAAACTAATTAATACACCTATTAGAAGCATTATAGATGCAGCAGCAGGGTCCATGCGAATTGTAATGGAAGCAAATTGAGATATTAACCCATTTCCTATCTTCAATGCTATAGATAGCACAATAAAAGCAATTGACGAGCCTATAAGACCTTGCAAAACACCTTCAATTAGAAATGGCACTTTCACAAAGGTGTTTGTAGCTCCAATAATATGTAAGTCTTGAATTAGATCTTTTTTAGCAAAAATTGTTAATTTAATTGTATTATAAATAATAGTAATTGTTATCCCAATAATTACTATTGAACATATAAAGAATAGCTTTGTAAAACGATTATGATAGCTTTCTATTCGTTGAATTAACTTTCCTTGATGCTCAACGTTATCTACACCCTCAAATGAATTAATCTTTTTTACTATGGGAAAAATATTTAATTCAAAATCACCAGTCCTATTTACATTAACTACGCAACTCATAGGCAAGGGATTACGTTCTATATAATCTAGAATACTTTCTCCAAATTGCTTTTCAAATATACGTGTAGCATTTTCTTTATCAATAAAGGTCGTGTTACGGACTCCTTTTATCGAACCAATATCTTCGACCAAGTTCAATGCATCTCTTTTAGATATATCACTATCAAAAAACACTTCAATCTTATATTTTGAACGTAAATAGAAAATTAATTTATTCGTATTCTTTCCTATTATTAATAAAGAACCAATTATGACCATGGTCATAAATACAGAAAATACTGCAGCGAACACTGTCAATTTATGTCTTAAAAGATTGCGGAATCCTTCCGCAAACAAAAATAATAATCTATCTAACATTAATTACTTCGAAGAATTCCTTGTTGAATTTCCATTATTTTATGTCCGCGTCCTTTAATAAGATTGTAATTATGAGAAGCCATTAATACAGCTGTACCATCATGATTAACAGATTCAAGTAATTTTAAAAGTTCAAAGGAAGTAATAGGGTCAAGGTTGCCAGTTGGTTCATCAGCTAAAATAATATCTGGGTCTTTCACTAATGCTCTAGCTATGCAAGCTCTTTGCTGTTCTCCGCCAGATAGTTCATCCGGTGAGTGTTCTTCTTTCCCACCAAGTCCAACTTGATCAATAACTTCCTCTACACGTTCAGAAACATCGTTATGTCTAGTACCTATAACATAGAGAGGTAAAGCAATATTTTCATATAAACTTCTATCTCGAAGTAAATGATAATCCTGAAAAATCATTCCAATATTCCTTCTTAAAAAGGGAATCTTTCTTTTCTTAATTTTATCAGAACGAAATTTTCCTGTTGTTACTACACCGCTTTGTGGAAACAAAGCCATGTAAATTAATTTCATAATAGTAGTTTTACCAGATCCTGTTGGTCCAATTAAAAACGTAAATTCAGAATCTTCAATTGTGAAATCAACATTTTTAATACCGTAACCTTTTTCATACGCATAGGTTACATTTTCCATCTGAATCATACTATTAATCTAACTTTTATATAAAACGTTTCATATGAATACAAAATTTATATAACATATATTAAAATAACTGGTAAATAAAAAATACATAACCCACCAAAAGAGAAATTGAAGTAAGTCGATGGATTGGCTGCTTCATCCATGCAATTGGAAATAAAATTAATCCATAGATGACCATATAGGGTATTTCAAAGAATAGAATTTCTTTTGGAGATTCAATAGGACTTAACAATGAAACAATGCCTATCACTGATAAGAGGTTAAATAGATTAGAACCAATAATATTTCCAATCGATATACCGTGTTGTTTACGAAAAGATGCGATAACTGAAGTAGCAAGCTCTGGTAAAGATGTTCCCAATGCCACAATAGACATTCCAATAACAATTTCACTAATACCGAAATATCTTGCAATATCAATAGCTCCTTTTATAAATAAATTAGCACCAAATGAAAGCAAGGCTATACCAGAAAAAATAAATAAATATAACATCCATAATTTTGAAGGATTTTCATCAATTATATTTTTATTATCCGAAATAGTAGGATTATAAAATGAATACCAAGTATACATTATAACACTTAGAAATAATATTAAGCCCTCTTCTCTAGTGATAGTACCATTCATGCAAAAAAGGCTAAAGATTGCACAAACGAAAATATAGATAATTAAATCTCTTTTAATTTGAATTAAGTTAATCTTTAATGGAAATATCAATGAACTGAGTCCCAACACTAGTCCAACGTTTGCTATATTTGACCCCACAACATTCCCAATAGCAATAGGAGATGATCCTTCAATAGCTGCTACAATACTTACTACTAACTCAGGTAAAGAAGTTCCAAATGCAACTACAGTTAGACCAATAACGATTGGAGATAAGCCAAAGCGGCTAGCCAACTGACTCCCTCCTTTTACAATAAAATCTGCACCATAAAACAACATGATGCTTCCTATAAATAAATAAATAAAACCTATAGACACTTTTCTCGCATATACTGGTTAAATATCACTGATACATTCCATGATCATTAATATATTCCCAAACAGGCTGCGTAACCATATATCGAATTGTTTTATCATCTCTCCATCTATCTCGAATTGTTGAGGAAGAAATCTCAAAACGTGGAATACTTGCAAATCTAACCTTACGTAAAATCCAATTTGAGATAGCACTTGGTCTAAACCCTGGTCGTAAAGCAACAATCACTCTACAATTATCTAGAATTTTTTTACCGTCTTTCCATTTATGAAAATTTTGCAAAGAATCACTTCCAATTAAATAAAATATTTCATTAGAACTTAATTCATACTCTTCTTTGTACTCCTTAATGGTATCAATAGAATAACTAATCCCTCCTCGCTTAATTTCTATATCGCAAATTTCAAAATTGGGGTTACTAGTAACAGCCAGTGTTAACATAGCTAATCTATCTTTAATGTTGGTTACATTTTCTTTTTCAGGAGTTTTAAAGGTAGGAATGAATACTATCTTATCAAAATTTTCAGCTTCAAATATTGTTTGTGCAACCAATAAATGGCCAATATGAGGCGGGTCAAATGTTCCACCAAATAGACATATTTTTCTTTTAGAATTAACCACTTAATTTGAGGAATTAGCTTTTTGTATATATGCTTGAGCAGTTTCTTTTAGATCATTGCTAAGTATCGCTGATGAATGATCATTGTAGTAACTCTCCGCCTTATTAAATTCATCCATAAGAGAATAACATCTGATTATTCCAACATGACCTTTCTCTAATACTTCCGTATCATAGTAATTATCAATTAAAAACTCGAATGACATTATTGCAGATTGATATTCTTCCATTTTTATATATAAAACACCCGTTGCATATTCTTTATATGCTAATTTATTTCGAAGTTCAGATATTTGCGTGTTTGCTTCCTCTTTAAATTCTGAATTCGGATAATCATCAATAAACTCTTGTAATTTACTTAAGGCTTTTTGAGTATTTGTTTGATCTTTGTAATACTTAGGGGATTCCTTTACATAACTTTGACAAACTCTCCATCTGGATTTTTCAACATAAGGACTAAAACCCATTCTCCTAATAAGACGATCATATTCTGCAACAGCTAAAAGATATTCTTTATTTAAGAAATATGATTCAGCAAGATAGAATTGGGAATCATCACCAAGATCTGAATGTGTTCCTCTTATTACAAGATCATTGAATTCTTCTTGAGCTCGTAAATATTTCTTTTTATCAAGAAGGATCTTGGCTTTTTCAAATTGAACATCAATATCTACAAGCTCATTCGATTTAAACGAAGCACATCTCATTGAAAATAAAATCAATATCATGATTTTGACCATAAAAGAATATTTTTTTACCAATATAAAGATATTGAAAGCCCTCCTATCCCATATTTAGAGTATTTATCATACAATAGACCAATATCGGTTTTTACTTCTTTGGGTTTTGATGGTCTATTTCTATTTTGAGTAGACCAAACAGCATCCATTGCGCTTACAACATGATTAAACATCATTGCACTGATAGCAAATTTAGCCATATTCAAATAATCATTTGAGTCTGCCCTTTTTGATACATAATCTTCCTTGTTGGGAGTTGTTATAATCGTTTCAACGCTATCACCAACATCTTTATATACTTCAAACCACTTCTGGACATTATTTTGATCATAACAATCAGTCCAACCACCTACAAATTGATCGTATTTTCCTATATTTTCATAAAAGTCTCTATCTCTTAATACGGTCACTTCTCCACTATAGACCCAATGTGCATTATCATCTAATGAATCTGATGGCACAAATGTTCCAAATTGTTCCGCGAGAGCACCAGATAATTTTAATGTCAATTTATGTGTTCCCTTAATATGAACATCAGCATAATTACCGATGGGAGTGCTTAAAGTATTATATACCCATGTTTCTAAATCCCAATTATCATCTGCAAATAATTCATATTTAACTCTTATATCATCTGCTTTTTTTACCCACTGCATTCGACTTAATATTGACACTACCTCAATACCAGAAAACAAACCAATTTTCCATAATGGAGATTCATTATACCATTGCCCTAAGCCTGGAAAAATCAATGAATATAGCATGGGTTTCGCTGGATATACTATTAAGGTATCATCAGTTTGATTCTGATTAATAATTTCATTTTCAATTGAATCCTGGAAAAAATAATAATTGGAAAGAAACCTATCATCCAGATTATATAAATCATTGGCGCTTACAAATTGTACAGCTAATACAAATACTAGTATAGTTCTCATAGTATCAAAATCCAAATAAAAGGGTTAGATAAAAGCGCTCGTCGTTGCCATAAGTTAGCATATTATTTTCAATTTTTCTCTCAAATGTATCAAAACCTCGATGAAATTCTAATCCAATTGCAGTTGGGAAATTATAAAAGGAAAAACCACTTATCCTAAGTTCAATTCCTGCTGAATATTTCCAATCAGGATTCTTAGTTTTGCTATCCCATGCGTCCCCAGTTTGACCAATTATCCCTAGGGTGCTATTCTGAATGATTATCCATCCTAATGGAATATGTTTTTCTCTGAATAGAGGAAAACGAAGTGTTGAGGAAAATAATGCCATTGTATTTCCTTCAATACTATAAAATGGATATCCTTTTAATCCATTCATCCCACCGGCGAAGAAATTAAAAAAAGAATCCGCCTCTGCATTTGTTATCATGCCCGTTATTGATTCGAGATTTATGGTTATACGATTTGTTTTAGGAATAGTGAGGTGCAATGAACTTGATTGCTTAATACGCCAAAGATTATTATTAGAATAATTAGGTAACAAGGTACCTGCATCTGAAAGATCTAATCCTTCAATAAAATCATTTTTCTCATACAATATACTTGCTTCTAACTTGAACCCGCTTGATGGATTAATATTGCTATCTATCAAACGTTTTACTCCATTCAGTGATAGTCTCACTCCACTTATTAATCCTTTATAATAATCATACGCTAATCCTGCTTCTAATCCAGAAATATCCAAAACTTTCTCTTTAATAAACGCTCGATATTGCTGCCAAGAGGAAAAAAGTTCTATTTTTCCTAATCCAAACAATGGAAATCTTAATCCAAAATCAAATTGAGTAAGACGAAAACGAAGACGGTCATCTAATGAATAGACAGAATACTTGTTTTGTTCTTGTATATTTCTGGTCAGATAGTATACTTCTGCAAATACTGTTGGAAAAAACCTTCTAAATTCAAAAATATAAAATAAATCTAAATCTTTGGAAGAGTTAAAAGAAGCCCCTCCAAATATATTTAAACGATCTATTATTTCATTTGAATAAAAATACCAGCCAAGCTTTAATGAATTATAATCCAGCATAACTTTTGGACTGATAAACATATTAGTAAAATCATCCTGATATGTCTTATCAGTTATCGATATTTGTTCTGTCATAGGGGATGTTAAATCTACATTTCTTTGCCAATAGTCAGAGTCATAACCAACTTGTGATTGATCAAAAGATTCTATTGTATCTACTAATGCTATTTTATATGATCCATTTTCATAATGACTATAAACGACTTGTCCGAACTGATTTATATCAGGCATAAAAGCACCGCCCATCACATTCGTTATGTACCCGCCTTTGTTAGATTCTTCATCAATCATATATAAGTTGAATACTCCAGACCTATCATCGGAATAAATAATTTTTCCAGATGAAATATCAACATCCCTCTCATCCCACTCTTTATTCTCAAAAAGATATCCTATTACACTATCTTGGAAAGACAGATATGCAACATCACGAAAATGATTTCGTGTCACATCAAACATTAATCTGTTATTTTGTTCATCATATGATAAATTGCTAATCATTCTACGATCAGAAAAATTTGTTATTTTCTGTGTTTTACGAGAAATGAGATCAATCAAATAAATGTTTTGCCCACCGTCATATGTTGCTAAATACGCTAATAAACTATCTGAGGATATATAGCAGGGAGAAAAACCTCTCGAATCAATCGTTAATCTATTTTCTTTTTTCTCATCAATATGGTATTCATATATATCAAAATATTTTGAACCATACTTATTTGGATATTTTGCTCTTTTTGAATAGTAGATAACAGACCCATTTGAATTCCAA
>Ga0208766_1002166_pt1 | contig 10219 bp, 11 predicted proteins | sample ETN01SmetaG_3_FD_185792 | JGI IMG/M metagenome (GOLD analysis project Ga0208766, IMG submission 185792) | Marine microbial and viral communities from oxygen minimum zone, Eastern Pacific Ocean - ETNP2014F12-01SV263 (SPAdes) (version 2) | ecosystem: Environmental > Aquatic > Marine > Oceanic ...
CTTTCCCTGCGAGAGTTATCCATGGTTATTGATACCTCAGAAATATTTTTTGCTGGTCTATTAGAGGTGCCAGAAAAAATTACATCTTCCATTCCTGATCCTCTCATACTTTTTGGTGATGTTTCACCCATACACCATCTTAAAGCTTCAACAATATTTGATTTACCACAACCATTTGGTCCAACTATTCCTGTCAAACCATCTTCAATAAATAAAGTCGTGTTATCAAAAAAAGATTTAAATCCTGATAATTCTAATTTTTTAAATTTCATAGCTATAATAATTTTTTAATTGCCTTTTTAAAATCTTCATAGTCATGTTTACCTTCGTATTTTTTTTCATTAATAAAAATGGTTGGTGTAGAAGTTATGGAATATTTTTTATTACCATTAATTCTTTCATTCAAAATTTCATCCTCTAAAGATTCGTCGTTCAGACAGGATTTAATTTTATCATCATTTAAATTATAATTCCTCGCAATTTTAATCAATTTTAAATTGATACTGTTAATATCTTTTCCTCTAAACCAAGATTCTTGCTTTGCATAAACTTCATTTAAAAAGTTAAATTTTTTTTCATTATCTTGAAAACATTTAAGGACTTTTTCAGCACTTAAAGCTTGCAAATCCAATGGAAAACTATGATGTTCAAATTTGACATAATTAGTATCAATAAATTCTTTTTTAAGTTTTTCGAAAACTTCTCCGTGAAAGTGAGCACAATGGGGACATGAAAGGGAAGAAAAAACTTTAATTGTAATTTTGGCATTCTTATCACCAATTGACGTTAAATTTTTCGTTTCTGATGTATAGGCGTCGACACCATTTAATAAAAATATAAATGTAATAAAATAAAAAAAATTTTTAATTTTATTCATAAGAAGTTCACTTTTTTGCGCTAAAAACATCTATTAAATTACTTAGATTTCTTTTTAAATTTGAGTCCTGTATTTCTTTAATTTTTTTTCCGTATTTAATGCTTTTATCTTTGTCTATTTTATGTTCTTCTTTTTTATCAGTTTTTCTTTTAATTAAAACAAGCCTTACTTCTTTTATAAACTGATATCCAAAAAATGCATTTATTTTATCGATAATATCTTTCTTACTGTATTCTACAAAAAGCTGGTCCCCATGATCGACATTTAAAATTAAAACGCCGTTTCTTAGCTCCCTGCCAGTTTTAATAGATTTAGGATAAGCGACATCGGAAATTTTTTTTCCAACCAAACTAGTCCAATTATTAATCATTGATGAATAATTATGACCACCTTTTTTTAAAATTGTTTTTAATCCACGCGGCAAAGACTTTCCAACAGTCTTAATTCCTTGAATGGAATACGCAGATTTATTAATATAATTTTTTTTGCCATGCATGTTAAAACTAATTTATCAAAGAAAATAATTATTTGGTACGATAATAATAGACGCTCTTTACCTTGGCGTGTCTCATTTAATTCACCTAAAAAACTTTACTATAGATTATTAAGTGAATTTATGCTCCAACAAACACAAGTTAAAACTGTAATTCCATATTTTAAAAATTTTGTTGAAAAAATTCCAAATTTAACAACTTTGTCCACCAGCAATAATAAAAAAATTTTAAAGCTCTGGGAGGGTCTAGGTTACTACAGAAGAGCAAAAAATTTACATAAAACAGCGCAAATTTTAATTAAAAAGTACAATGGCAAGCTTCCAAAAAAATTTGAAAAAATTAAAAAATTACCTGGTATTGGAGAATATACAGCTAACGCATTATTAGCATTAGTCTACAATCAACCCCGTATTCCATTTGACGGCAACATAAAGAGAGTTTTTTCTAGACTATTTAATGCAAACTTAGAAAAAAATGAAAAAAAGATAATAAAGATCATTAACGAACAATTTTATACAAATAGAAACGGAGATTTGGCAGAAGCATTAATGGAGTTTGGGGCAATTATTTGTAAACCCAGTAATCCACTATGTAATATTTGTAATCTAAAAAAAAATTGTCAATTTTTCAAGAATGCAACTTTTGCCCCAGTAAATAAAAAACGTCATGATAAAGAGAAAAAATATAACATTTACTGTTATTTAAAAAGGCAAAGAAAAGAAATTGCTTTAACTAGAAATAAAAATTTAAGTTTTTTAAGTAATTTTAAAATTCCAGAAACTAAATTAGCAACATCAAACAATAAAAAAAATAATGGATGGACGTATTTGTGTAATTACAAGAACAATATATCCAATATTAAGATGGATATTAATTTATTTTATAAATTTATAAAAAATAAACCAGAAAAATACATGTGGCATCCAATTGATAGACGTAGCAATGAATTTATACCTTCGTTTACAAAAAAAATTTTTAAAAAAGTAGCTAAGGTTTATAACTAAAAAAAATTACAAAACTCTTTGATTTTTGGATGAATTGACATTTTGAGAAATTAGTCTTTGTCTTAAATTATCAATGGGGATCATATTACCACCTATTTTGTAGTGCCAGTAGGTCCATCCATTGCAGCTTTCTGCTCCAATTATTTTTGCAGCCACTTTATGTATAGAACCTTCTGAATTTTGGTATTTAATACTTCCATCAACCATAATTTTAGCGTTCACCTTCTTCTTTTGATCAAAAACACTCATGCCAGGTTTAACTATTCCCAGCTCAACTAAAGAACCAAAAGGTATTCGAGGTTTAGATTTATTGCTCTTAATTGTATCAAGGTAATGATCTTCTATTTTTGCCGTTTTTTCTAATCTTTGTTTTGCAGTTTTGAAGTATTTTTTTTCTTTCTCAATTCCAAAATAATTTCTACCTATTTTTTTAGCTACAACTGCTGTAGTACCAGTTCCAAGAAAAGGATCAAATACAAGATCGTTTTTATTAGTAGAAGCCAATAAAATTCTATGTAATAAAGCTTCGGGCTTTTGCGTAGAATGAATTTTTTTTCCATTTTTTTTAATTCTTTCAGAGCCATTGCAAATAGGCAAGTTCCAATCCGATCTCACTTGTAAATCATCATTTAAACATTTTAGTGATTGATAATTGAAAGTGTATTTTGAGTTTTTATTTTTAGAGGCCCAAATTAGAGTTTCATGAGCATTGGTGAATCTTGTTCCTCGAAAGTTTGGCATTGGATTATTTTTTTTCCATATAACATCATTAAGTATCCAATAACCTAAGTTTTGAATGTGATAACCTAATCGAAAAATATTATGATAAGATCCAATAACCCAAAGAGCGCCATTGTCTTTCAAAACTCTTTTACATTCTTTTAGCCATTTTTTACAAAAGTTATCGTAATCTTCAAAACTTTTAAAACAGTCCCATCTATCGTTTACGCCATTTACTTTGCTATTATCTGGTCTTCTGAGTTTTTTTCCTATTTGTAAATTGTATGGAGGATCAGCAAAAACTAAATTAAAAGTTTTATCTGGAATTTTTTTTAAAATCTTTAAAGCATCGCCGTTTTCAATTTTATTAAAATATTTTGACATGATCTAATTCAACGTTAAGTTGAATTAGACTTTAAAAAAAGATTCACGTCAAATGGTTATAAAAAAAAATGAGTCCGTTTGTGTCTAAGAAACTTTTTTAAACAATATGTTGTGTACGGGCCTATAACTTTTTCTGTGATAATTTGTGACTCCAAATTTTTTCAAAGCCTCCAAGTGGTCCTTAGTTCCGTAGCCAAAATTCTTTTGCCATTTATATTCAGGAAATCTTTTTCCTAACTTAATCATGTAAAGATCTCTGTAAACTTTAGCCACAATAGAAGCAGCAGAAATACATTTAATTTTTTGATCTCCTTTAATGATTGTCTTTGAATTTTTTAAATCTTTTGGAGCATGAGTACCATCAATGAGAAATTGATGTGGTTTTTTTTTAAGTTTTTTTACAGCTCGCTTCATGGAAAGTAATGTAGCATTAAAAATGTTGTATTTATCTATTTCATTGACCGAAGCTAATCCAATAGCATACCAAGAATTTTGCTTTATATGTTTTGCGATTTTTATTCTATCTTTAAAGGGGATAGTTTTTGAGTCCTTTAAAAATTTCCTTTTAATATTTTTTTTTAGAACTACCACGCATGAAATCACTGGCCCGGCCAAACAACCTCTTCCGACCTCATCTATCCCTGCAAAAATTTTATTTTCCATCTAATTTTATTTTGAGTTCAGAGATTTTTTTTCTTATCATTTTTAAATCTTCCCACGTATATTTTTTTTGATCAGGCTGCCTCATTAAAAAGGCAGGATGAAAAGAGGCAATTATTTGGATAGTAGATTCTCCAAATTTTTTATTTGTCCATTTGCCTCTAGCTTTTGAAATTACCACTTCATTACCTATCAATGCATTTAACGCGGTAGCACCAAGTAATAATAAAATCTTTGGATTAATTAACTCTATATGTTTATTTAAAAAAGGAAGGTATTTTTTTATCTCTTCGTCAGTTGGCCTTCTATTCATTGGGGGTCTAAAATTTACTACGTTAGAGATATAGACGTTTTTTCTGTTTAATTTAATTGCAGCTAACATTTTATCCAAAAGTTTACCAGCCCTACCCACAAAAGGCTTTCCTTCTTTATCTTCGTTTGCACCAGGTCCTTCGCCTACAATCATTATTTTTGCAAAGGGATTTCCATCAGAAAAAACAAGATTTGTGGCGTTTTTTTTTAGATCACAATTTTTAATAGAATTAATTCTTTTTCTGAGCTCTTCGAGTTGATTTAATTTATTTTTAGGAGCGTTATTTTTGTTATTTTTTTTATATCTAACTATGGACTTATTATCGTATACTAGTTCATTATTAATAAGTTTATAATAAAGTTTTTTTTTGTTAGTTTTAAGAGCAGGTTTATTTCTCATAGTTTATGAAAGTTTTTAGTTTTATTTTTAAAATTATATTATATACCTTTATTTTATCAGGTATATTCAATTCATCACATTCCAAAATAATCGGTTTCAATTATGACGCTAAATATATTTCCAATTACTTTTCAGGCTTAGTTTCTTTTGATAATTTTGACTACGTAAATTCACAGAAATTTTTCAAAAGGCTGGATAACTTTGAAACAAAAAATCAAAACTATTCTTCAAAATTTATTCAATCACTAGTTAATTTAGAGAAATATAATGAGGCCTATCTATACGCCAAAAGGTTAGAGGCAAAAGATTTATCCAGTTTTGAAAGCAATCTTATATTGGGTTTATTTGAATTTAAAAAAGAAAATTATACTAAAGCAGAATTTTATTTTGACAGGCTTAAACCAACTTTTAAACATCGATTAATTTTTGACACTTTAAAAAACTCATTAAATTATTGGTTAAAAATTATAAAAACAAAGGATGAAAAAAGCATAAAACCTATCAAAGAGGTAAAATCTATACATAATAATTTACAATTTGTTCAAAACACTTTTGCTCATTGCTACCTTGATACATCTAATACAGAAAAAGAATTTCAAAATATTATCAATAATGAAAAATCTAACTTTTCTAGATACCACTTTTTCTTTGCTAATCATTTGGCGAATAAGAAGAAAATTTCACAGGCAAAAAAAGTTATCAACGTGGCTTCTGAAACTTACCCAAGAAATTTATTAATAAACCAATTTAAAGCAACATTAAATACAAGGGAGAAAAACAAAAATCAATTTAACTGTAAAAATATCGAACAAATCATTGCGGAAGTATTCTATGTCCTTGCAAATGCTTTGAGTGCAACAAGCAACTACCATCTTTCAAATTTTTATATTAATTTGTCGAAATATTTAAATCCCCAATTTTTATCTTACCAATCACTTCTTGCAGAAAATTTTTTAATTTTAAAAAAAAATAATAAGGCAAAGAATATTTATAAAAGATTGGCCAAGATAGGATCTGTTTATCAATGGTATTCTCATAAACAAATTGCTTTAATATTGGAGGAGGAAGACAAAAGCGAGAAAGCCATAAACCATCTATTAAATGCCTACGGCGATATGGAGTCTAATATTTATAGAACTTTTGAATTAGCAAATTTTTTAAGAAATAGTGAAAAATATGAAAAATCAATTGAACTGTATTCAAGCATTTTATTAAAAATCGAAAAAGAACACAAACTATATCCAAAGGTTTTGGATCGAAGAGGTATCGCATATGAAAGAATTAAAAATTGGGAGCTGGCTGAAAAAGATTTAATAAATTCGTTAAAAATATCTCCGAACGATGCTCACGTTATGAATTATCTTGCTTATTCATGGATTGAGAGAGGAGAAAATATTAATAAGGCTTTGGGAATGTTAAGAAAAGCAAATAATTTAGAAAAGAACAATGGCTATATAACTGACTCATTAGGGTGGGCCTTATATAAATTAAATAATTTTTTAGAAGCAAAAAAATATCTTCAACTAGCAATAGTTTTAATGCCAAGAGATCCTATTATTAATGATCATTTTGCAGATTGTCTATGGATGAATAATAAAAAAATTCAGGCAAGATATTATTGGAAATATGTTTTAAGTTTAGACTCTGCTGAAGAAGAATTGAAAAAAATAATAAACAATAAATTATTGTTTGGCTTAGAAAAGACATAAAATCATGAGAGGTCAAATTTTAAAATCATATTGTAAAATCAATTTGTTTTTAAGCGTAGGAAGAAAATTAAAAAGATATAAACTTCATAATATTCAATCTTTAATTTTTTTTATTAATTTATATGACCAAATTCAAATCAAAAAAATTAATAGTTCTAAAGATAACATTAAATTTTTTGGTAAATTTAGTAATTATGTAAATAAAAAAAACAATTCAATAACCAAATCTTTATCACTGCTAAGAACCAGGGGATTTATAAATGAAAAAGACAAATTCAAAATAATAGTTAAAAAAAACGTTCCAGTTTTTTCAGGCTTTGGAGGGGGGTCAAGCAATGCTGCCGCACTTGTTAAATTTTTTACAAAAAAAAGAAAAATTTCTAGAAAAACTATGGATTATTTTTCGAAAATATTAGGTTCAGATTTTAGACTTTTTTTTTACCCTCCTCAGTTATTCCAAAGAAATCTATTTAAAATCACCAAATTTAAAAAAAAATATAATTTTTATTTTATTTTAGTTTATCCTTTTCTGAGATCATCAACAAAAAATATCTATGGACAATTTAGAAATTACAAAACAATTAAAAATAGAAATAATTATCAGGCAAATTCTAAACTTAAAATGATTCAAAATATGAAATTTGAAGAAAATTCTTTAGAAAAAATAGTAGTGTTAAAGTATCCCGTAATAAAAAAAATTTTAAATGAACTAAAATTAATTAAAAATTGTCAGTTCTCAAGAATTACAGGATCTGGTTCGGCATGTTTTGGCCTATTTTTAACACAAAGAAGTGCAGATTTAGGTTTAAGCAAAATTAAAAAAAAATTCCCTAAATTTTGGTGTGTTATCGGGAAAACTATTTAAAATTGTTTTTTTATGGTATATCAAAAATTACTTTGGGGCGTAGCCAAGTGGTAAGGCAGTGGTTTTTGGTACCACCATCCTAGGTTCGAATCCTAGCGCCCCAGCCAAATTATGCTTGTATTTTCTAAAGAAAAAAGTTTTTTTAATTTAATAAAAAGAAAGTTTTTTCCCTTTCACAAATCAAAAGAGGTAAAAAAAATTTTTAGCATTCTTAGTCAAGGCAGCGAAAACAAACAAGCAGCAATGTTTGTTGGAGGTTGCGTTAGAAAATATCTATCAAATGAAAAAATTGACGATATTGATATAGCCACTGTTTACACACCGCATCAAGTGATAGAAAAATTTAAAAATTCTAATATCGAAGTAAAAAAAACAGGAATTGATCATGGAACTCTCACTTTAGTTTTGAACAATAGGAATTTTGAAATTACAACTTTACGCGAAGATATCTCAACAGATGGTAGGCACGCGAACGTCTCTTTCACAGATAATTGGGAGAAAGATTCCAAAAGACGTGATTTTACAATCAATGCTATTTATTTAAATCAAAAAGGAAAAGTTTTTGATCCTCAATTAGGAGTTAAAGATCTGAAAAAGAAAGAAATAAAATTTATTGGAGATCCTCAACAAAGAATAAAAGAAGATTATCTAAGAATTTTGCGATACATAAGATTTTCAATTCAATATGAGGATTTTAAAGAAGATAGTGCAGCCTTAAAAGCAATCCAATTAAATCTTAATGGCATTACAGAACTTTCAAAAGAAAGAGTTTACAGCGAGTTGGAAAAAATTTTAAAATTAAAAAATTTTGAAGATATATTTAAAAGCCAAATGCTATTAGATATATTTAGATTAATTTTTCCTGAATTTAAATATCTTGAGAGAGCCAAAAATTTTACAAAAATTAGAAGTTTAAAACAAATCAATTTACAAAAAGATATTATACTGGCTTCACTGCTAATTGATTCTTCAAATAATCATGAGTATTTTTCCCACAAACACCATGTTTCCAACGAAATAAAAAATATACTTAATTTTTATGCCAAATGTTTAAAATTAATAAATCAAAATCAAAATTTCTTTGAAAAAGATTTAAGAAAAAATATTTTTTACCATGGTAAAGAAAAAATAAAATTAGTATTTTTACTTTATAGTATTATTAACGATAAAATCGAACCATCCAAGTTGGCAACTTTTATCTCAAAAGTTGATGGAATGTTAATACCAAAATTTCCCATATCTGGAGATTATTTAAAAAAACACGGATATAAAACTGGTAAAATTCTTGGAAAAAAACTTAAATCATTAGAAGAAAAATGGATTGAAAATAATTTTGTTATGGATAAAAAAGTAGTTGAAAAATCTTTGGATGAAATTAATAAAAATTAAATATATTTAACTTCAATTATCTCGAAATTTTTTTCTCCAGCTGGCGTTGTAACTGTTATCGTTTCTTTTTTCTTTTTTCCTATCAAGGCTTTGCCCATTGGAGATCTAAAATAAATGTAATTTTTTGTGGCGTCAGCTTCATCTTTACCGACTATTTTATAAGTTTTTTTAATATTAATTTCTAAATCGATTAAATGAACTGTTGAACCAAATATTACATTATCTTTTTTTTCTAATTTTGTTACATCAATAACATTTGCTCTAGCAATTAAATCATTTATTTCAATTATTCTACCCTCAATTTTTGATTGCTCTTCTTTTGCAGCGTGATATTCCGCATTTTCTTTTAAATCACCATGCCCTCTAGCTTCTGCAATCGCCTCAACTATTTTAGGTCGTTTGATATTTTTTAATTCTTCTAATTCTTTTTTTAATTTCTCAAGTCCTTGTGATGTTATTGGTTCTTTTTCCATAAAATTATTTCCATTTCGCCGTTGGTGGCATAGACATCAATATAGCTTCCGGATTACCATTGCTGTTTAACCCAAATTTTGTACCTCGATCATATAATAAATTAAATTCAACATATCTACCTCGTTTTAATAATTGAATTTCTTTTTCCTTTTTTGTCCACTTTAAATACATTTTCTTTCTCATAATTTTTTCAACTAAATCAGCAAAAGTAATACCCACATCCTTAATAAATAAAAAATCTTTTTCCCAGTTATCCATTTTGTAGTCAAAAAAGATCCCACCTATACCACGAGGCTCTTTTCTGTGCGGTAGGTAAAAATATTCATCGCACCATTTTTTATATTTTGAATAATATTTTTTATTGTGAAGATTACACATTTTTTTTAATTTATTGTGAAAATATTTTTTTTCTTTAACATCTGCAAGGCAAGGTGTTACGTCCATGCCACCTCCAAACCATCTTTTTTGAGTACAAATAAATCTAGTGTTAAAATGCATCGCTGGAACTTTAGGATTTTTTGGATGAAATACTACCGAGACACCTGAAGACCAAAAATAAGTATTGTTTTTTGTTCCCGGAATTGTTTTTGCAAATTCTTTAGGAAATTTGCCTATAACGTTTGAAAAAGCAACGCCGCCTTTTTCAACTACTTCACCCTTTATGGTTCTAAATTCTCCGTATTTCCATTTATTTCTTTTGAATTTTATATTAGAGCCATATTCCCTTTCTAACTGTTCAACATTATTACAAATAATGTTTTGTAATTTTATAAACCATTCTTTTGTTAATTTTTTTTTTGTTTCTATTTTCATTTTTCTATAAATTAGAATTTTGTCTTAAAGCCTCAGACGCAACAATTGCTACTGCTATAGCTATATTAAGAGATCTTGCTTTTTTATTCAATTTAACTTTTATTTTATCTTTAATCTG
>Ga0208766_1002172_pt1 | contig 10210 bp, 6 predicted proteins | sample ETN01SmetaG_3_FD_185792 | JGI IMG/M metagenome (GOLD analysis project Ga0208766, IMG submission 185792) | Marine microbial and viral communities from oxygen minimum zone, Eastern Pacific Ocean - ETNP2014F12-01SV263 (SPAdes) (version 2) | ecosystem: Environmental > Aquatic > Marine > Oceanic ...
AGTTCAGGTCGCTGCATCACAACCAGAGTCTTATTATTCTCCGCTACAATCCCTAGCGGCTCATGTAGTCCATCAGCAAAAAGTTTCCATTCCCTAGTTTTCAGGTTGTAGGTGTACACTTCACCGCGGTGAAAGCAGGCGGCCAATTGGCCATCCGGTAAAAAAGTAAGACCTCCGATTTGAACGTCCAGACCCTCGGGGGCAGGAATGTTCTCAACTTTGTAATAGTCATTGATCTCGGCACTGCGGACAGCAAAAGATATGAGCAAAATGAAAATGGTGTGTTTCATTTTCCGTGGGAGTGGCGATGGGTGATGGTAAAGCTCTTGGCTTCTTCAGGGGTCAAAATGGCGACTCCCTCATGGATTAGGCCCTTTGAAACTTTTGTATTTCCGATGCCGATCGTCATGTTTAGCGCATATTTGATATCTGGGATTCGATAATGGCGGGTCAACCCCATGCCAGTGGGCAAGGCGGTGATACGTTCATAAACATCAATGTCTTGAATGATGTAGTGAAACTCAGGATGGCCGTCGATTTTTCGATAGCCCTGAAACTGGGGTTTGGCGTCAAATGAATTTTTTTTGTAGAACGGAAATTTTTTTGTACCTGTCCAAAACTTGGTTCCGATTATTTTGGCCACCCCATTTCCGTTACCCTTCCAGACCGGCATCGGGTCAACAAAGCCACCGATCCATGCATAACGCATGTGGCAGCTACCTGCATCCCAGCAGTAGGAGACGCCGTGGGGTAGGGCCACGGCAATGGCCGAGGGCGAGGCGTCGGGCATGAAAATGCGATACATGAGTGGCCGGCGCTGTGGCCAAGGGTGCAGATTACTTTTGGAATTGTGATCGCGAGCCATCGGAGAAACATTTTGGTCCTGCGCAAGCACGGGCATTGTTATGCCTACATACATGACCCCATACATGACGAGGCCATGCCCGGGAAAGGTGCATACGTAGGGATATATGCCTTTTTCGTTAGGAGCGTTGAATTTTAGGTGAGCACTTTCATCTGGCTTAAGCACCGGTGTATGCCAGAGAACCGCAGCGTTTTTGGGGATATAGTTGGAATCAGGCGGCAAAGTTAGTGCTGCTTGGACGATTTCCAACCTTTTGCCGGGGGCAACAAAGGCGAGGTTGTGTGCCATTTCATCACTATTGTTGAAGGTAAGCACCACTTCCTGCCCAGGATCCACTGCAAAGCGTGGTTTGTCATATTGCAACCCTGGCAGGGTTCCAATGGTGATCTTCAGCGGCGCCGCGGTAAGAGTAAAGCTTGCGAATACCAGCGGGAGAAAACGAATCATGCTTACCTTACTTTTCCTGAATCCAGACGTTACGATAGCGCACGGGGTTGCTGTGGTTCTGGAACCAGATAGGCCCGGGAGCAGGACTTTCCTTCTGCCCGGCACCGGTCTTATTCTTGAGCGGATAATCATCGTGGATCAGGATCCCATTAAGTTTAGCCGTAATGCGGGCAGGAGCAGTGCGCTTTCCATCGACATCAAACTTGGCAGCGGTAAAATCCACATCGTAGGTCTGCCAGGTGAGCGGGGGGAAACAGGCATTTACATCAGGATACTTCTGTTTGTAGAGACAACCACAATCGTTCTTGGCCGCTGTCATCTCAATGCCAAAAGAATCGAGCACCTGCAGTTCGTAACGGCGCTGCAGATAAAGCCCACTGTTGCCGCGGGCCTGACCTCGTGCAGTCGGCTTGAAGGGAAGGCGAAATTCCACATGCAAATTGAAGCTCTGAAACTTACCCTTGGTGAGGGCACCTTCCATCATCAGGCCATCTTTGGTGATCTGAAGTTTATCCAGTGAGCCATTGTCCTCGCCCGCAAAGAGTACTTTGGCTCCTTTGGGCGCGTCGAGACCCATGGTTTTCGATTTGCGGGTTGTTTTGGTGAAAGACCCCACCTGCCTATTCCCCTTGGTGGCGGTCATTTCTCCCTCATTGTAGTGGAGCACAACGAGCCCCTCGTCATTGGAAAACCTGGCGTGCCCTTTACCCTCGCGTTTACCGGTGTAGGTCCATTTTATCTGCCCACCCCAACCTGCACCAGGTAGTCCTCCTTGAAAGGCGGTAGCCTGAAAAGTACCTTTACCCAGTGCCACGATCTGCAGGCCGAGCATATGATTGGTGTCCCTGTCATCGATCCCTTCACCGGTGTATTCGCCCTGGATTGCAAAGTCGGGATCCTTGGCTGCCTCCTCAGGCGTGACGTAAGTGAGCTGACCTTTTGTAGAGTCCGCGAGGTTGAGAGCAATAATGAGTGTGAGATATTTTGCGAGCCTCTTCATGGATTTAGTGGGTGGCGATTGTATCGCTTTTAGCCCAAAAGGCAACTGCAGGGAAATGAACATCTATTCGTTGGAGCAGGAAGGATTTTGCTTCCTTTTACGCGGGGGGCATAGCGGCAGTTTTCCAAAATAAACACATTGCTGGGATCGCTGAAGAATTGAAGACCTATTATCAGTTAAACCTCTCTTCTATTTAAACGCTGACGAATCCAGTTTGGGGGTAACATTTAAATCAAAGATTTTTTAGGAACCTTCCAATTATCTGAATCATTAATCTTGCCAAATTTCATTAAATTTGTTCAGATTCCCAGTCAATTTCATATAAAAGATAATATAAAAACGATCATGTGCTCACCTAACGTAATTGAAAATGTTCGCAAGAGGATTTCCAGAAGAAATCTTCTTAAAAGTGTTGGAATAGCAGGAGTTATTGCCTCAACGGGGCAAGTGACCGCCGCAAAGCCAAAAAGTAAAAACAAAACCGACAAGCCTGTGACCTTTTCCAGGGTGGTTGATTTAAGTCACACGCTTCACCCAGATTTCCCGGCTTGGTTTATTCCGGGAGTGAAAAAGACTTTTGGAACGAAAACTTTTACACCCCCTCCGATAGTGGAAGTAGAACGCATCATGAAATATGAGGAGGGCAAAATTAATCTAAATAAGGTTTCCTACTGGGAACATGTCGGGACTCACATGGATGCGCCCAGTCATTTTTCTGAGGGGAGCACCGTGGATCAAATCCCTGCATCGGATTTGGTTTTGCCGTTGGCGGTGATCGAAATAAAAGCCAAGTCTACGGCGGATCCCTTGGCTTTGCTGACGCTTGAAGATATCAATGCTTGGGAAAGCAAACACGGGCCGATCCCAAAACGCGCATGCCTCGCGATGAATAGCGGTTGGGCAAACCATGTGAACACTCCCAAATTCAAAAGTCTCAACAACAAGGGAGAATATCGTCAACCTGCATTTCACATTGATGCGATTGAATTTATCAAAAGAGAACGGGATGTCGTTTCAATTGCGGTGGATACATTTTCTTTCGACAATTTGCATTCACCAGAAAACGACGTTCACTACGCGTGGCTAGGAGACGAAAGATGGGGCATTGAGAACGTAAACAATCTGGATGATGTTCCTCCCGTGGGAGCAACTGTTGTTGTTGGCCAGCCAAAAATTAAGGATGGGTCAGGGGGCCCAAATCGTGTCATGGCCTTGGTTTAGCACTTGGCCAATCGCGACACATTAGTCAGCTCTAATAATCGGCTCTTCGCCCAGTAGCTTTGCGAGGGCGGGTTCCATGGCCTCAGCCCAAGCAGCGTAGCCTTGCTCGTTCGGGTGTGTACCGTCCGGGATAAGGTTTTGGCGGAGTCTACGACCGTTTAGAAATGCTTCGTTGATATTAAGGTAATGCACGATTTTGTCGTCACCAATGGCTGAGACGAGTTGATTGACTTTCATGTTGATCTGCCTTGCTCTGTCGTCGTCTCCAGCACCTCGAGGGAAGATTCCCAATACAAGAACCTTGGTTTGTGGCAGTTTTGTACGGAGTTTTTTGACGATTAACTGAATATCGCGAGCGGTGATTTCAGGCGTGCTGCTCATGTGGTTGTTGGTGCCGATCATCAGTACCGCCAACTTGGGTGAGATGCCGTCGATATTGCCATTTTCAAGCCTCCATATGACGTGTTCAGTGCGGTCCCCGCTAATCGCCAAATTTACTGCTTTGCGATTGGCATAGTATTGATCCCAGACTTTTTTACCGGCTTTATTCCACCAGTGAGTGATCGAGTCACCGATCATGAGAAGATCGACATTTCCATTTTTGACTCGTTTGTTTATAGAGTTGTGACGCTCCAGCCAAGCGGACTTGTGCCAGCGCGGCTCGGGACGGGCGGTGATGATTCTATCGCCAACGGTCATCCGCCAGGTGGGAATGCTGACGTTGTCGTAAGTAACAGTGGTGGTGACTTTTTCGAGTTGAGAACAGGCTGGCAGGCCGACGTAAAAATTTCGGCTCATGGGGATTTCGGCTGAGCCGAGTTCTTGCCAGTAAAAACCGTCGGGCGACATGTACCCCGTGAAGCGGTCCCGGAAACGAATAAGCCGTACCCAGTAGGGGGTGCTGAGCCGATTCTTCTTGATGATATGTTTTTCGCTCAATCGGCTCTCACCGCGGATGGCTGTTTCGCCTCCAGTTTCGGTTCTAGTGACCAAGGCACCGCTCCAATGAGGCAAAAGCAAAACGGATGCGTGGCGTGAATCTGCCTCAAGGCTTTCGCGCATCATCAACCCGGGCTTGGTCCATTGCGAACTCATGGGACGAATGATTCGCGCGGTGATGGTTCCTTCGCCACTGAAGGGAGCGAAAGCAAAATGAAAGTTGTCACTTTTTCCATTAATATCTGTGCCTTCGCCTTCAAGCGTGAAGTTTATGCCGTTAAATTTCGTGAATCCGGAAACACCAACGCTACCGATGTCTTTGCTTAGCCAAGGACCAGGCAATGCCGCATTGGCTGGGAGTGGGGCGGAAGCAGCGCTGGTGCCTGTTTTGTTCGTAGCCTTCACAGCATAGAAATAGAGACCGCCGCGTTGTACGTCTGTGTCGAAAAATTCAGTTGAAGGCGTTGTTTTGGCTATTGTTTGGTATGGACCATCAGGCTTTGTGGCACGGTGAACCGAATAAGAATCCGCATCGGTACAACTTACAGGATCGACCGACCTTACCCATGTGAGTTTGATTCCATGCTTGACCGCACGGGCTACAAGCCCCGCTGGGATGCCAGGAGCTTGGTTTGCTTTACTTTGGGTCAACTTCGAGCGCCAATGCGCAAGCGTACCCAGGCCGACATGATCATGGCTGTGGTTTTCCGGCCGCTTCTTTTCAGCCACCTTCGCTGAATAGCGTGCCACAACCCCTCTGCGATTTGCATAATGGTGGTAGGTCCGTTCGAAGATGGGCCAGAAACCACCGCGACTGAGTGTGGCGATTTTGTCATATTTGTTGTGCTGTCCTCCAAATCCATATTTCCCAGTTCTATCAAGGTAATGTTGATACGGCACCTGTTCGCCGAGACCATATTTTGCGGTATACTCGAAGCCTTTAAGAATGCGATTGTCTCTCCAACCGTAAAGATCAACACCTTGGTTCCAAGCGACTTCGGCAGCCCCACTAAGCAAGCCGAGGCCAAGTTGGGCGTAGTGTTGGGCGCGAGTTGTCTCCTGGCATTGGCCAGTTGGGTAGACGATCATATGCGGGATACTGCCGTTACCGGCACCGTTCACGGCGTACTGCACTGTCTTCTCAAATAGTGTGCGATCATTGCAAAATACTGCAATTGCCATATTGGTTTGGAGTGCCGCTGTTTCCCAATTCCCATTTGCGAAATAGGCGTAGTGTTCGATCGTCGGATGCCACGCCTCCATGAACGATTTTTCACATCGCTTTGCCTCGGTTTCCGTCCAGCCAGAGTCGGTGTAACGCAGAATCTCAGCTGCATTGGCAAACTTGAAACCCTGTAATCCGGACGCGAGCACACCGTCGATACCACTCACTTTCTTCAAAGTGCGAGCCCAAGCGTTCACAATCTCGATCGCCTTGTCGGCATGGGCCTGCTTGGCGGTAATGGCCCACATGAGGGAGTTTTGATAGGCCGCCTTGGCATCACTTTTAGCGATACCTGTATTAATGTTCGGCGCCCGACCCCATTCCTCAACCGGTCCTTTCATTTTGTAGTCCGCCCTGGCATTGGCACTTTGTTCCAAAACCTTGAATCCTACGTAAATCGGCCCCTGTTTTTTGGCAACCGCCTTCTTCATACGTGCGATATCCTCTTTGCCATGTAATAATCCGGGGTGCTTGAACCCATCCGAAGCATAACCCATTAATGATGTGACCAAAAATATGGTTACAACAATTGTAGTGAAAAAAAAGTTCACTCTGATTGAGTTATCCAAACTGGGCCGATCGTTCGGTGCAGATTGTACGGTGACTGAGGAACGCAATCCGGTCATTGACGAAACTCCGTTCGGAGAATATCGAGATAGAGTGATCCGTAGTCGTAGTAACGGTTGTCTTCTGTGAAGTGCTTACCGGAAACCGAATCATCTCGTGAAGCAGGAGTCGTGACTTTGCCTTTGGTCTCTTCAATTTGGGTGTCTTCGTACCATTCGTTGAAAGATGTAATCATAATCATGCGGTTTGCCTTCGGATCGGCGAGCGGTATCGCGACGTCACGGATCATCGTACGAAAAAGATCTCCTTCCACCGAGTCCTCAACGTCGGTGAAGAATCGAGGCCGCCCTGGATGCCCTTGGCGCACGGCGCGATCATTGTAACCGGGTGCGATAGCGGGAATGAACCCGGTGGCAACCTTGTTGGCCGTGCGCTTGGCAAGCGAATAGTTCTGTTTTAAGCGTTCTATTCCGGCTTTTGTAGCGCCGCTGATTTTGGTCGATTGACCATAGACATCGTACGCTGTCACCGCATTCCATTGACGAGCCGCGCTTTCACGATAGCGTGGGCCAAAGACATCGTCGCCAACGAGATACAGATTTGGATTATTCTGACGCAGTGATTTCAGGGCTTCCCTGCCGGTGTCACCACGAAAATAAACGCGTGTGAGGTATATAAACACCACCGGTTTGCCATCGATTTTGAGGTATTGCGGGTGATGGAAATAATGATTTGTAAGGTATTCGAAATCGGGGACAAGATTTTTATAGTTCGGATTTTTCATCGATCCCAATCGGCCGGTCGATTCGTAGAGAACTGCGTATTTCAGCTTTCCCGCATCGGGATGCGTGAGAATGTGATCCTGAAATGTTTTGTCCTGCCGTCCCTGCCCCCACCAACTCACCGCCCAGAAATCGATCCCGGCATGCTCGCATTGTTCGATGTGGTCCTTGATGACAGCGGCGTCGCGACTGTCATAAACACCGAGTTTGGGGAGTTGCTGAGGCCTCAACCTTCCGCGTAGAGCTCTCTTTATCCAGCCGGTGTCCTTCTTGACTCCAGGAGCGTTGTACCAAGCGTAGTAATAGGCGCCCAGTGTGAAGCTGTCCGGCTTGTTCAGATTCTCACTCTGGGCTTGGGGAAGGGCAGGAAGAAGAGTAATGCCCAGCATAGCTGTGATTGTTGTGAGTAGAAGTTGTTTCATTTCAATTCAGCTTTCAATTCTTCATTTGTCTTGCCGCCGTGTTTGGGCGGCTTAATTACCACGGATCGAGTCGAGACCGATCTCTTCGTGAAGCAGGAAGGCTTTTGCTTCGGGTGTTTTCTGGTCCTTCCAGCCGTAGAAGAGCAGCATACCATTTACGATTCTTCCATCAGGCCGGATAACAGGCTGGATATTGTTGTAGCGCCAGCCTTGGTAGGGTTTACGATTGGGCATCAAGTCGCGTTTTTTCCTCCAGGTATTCCCTTTATCCTGTGAAATCCACTCTTCTATGCGGCCTCCTCCATGACGGTTCATGTAGCCCCCCTCCAGGTAGCCTTCCCCGGCAATGACGTAGGCGTGGAGAATCCCTTTGTTATCTCGGCCAAGGTACGAGCTGTTCCACTGATGATTGGAATAGCAAATGGGAGTCTGCTTCCATTTCTTTTCTTCGCGCCGAACGTAGTAGTAGCGGTGGGATTTCAAGTTGTCTTCAGAAAGGACATGGAGGAAAGTGGGGGCACCTTTTTCATCCAAAGAAATCACCGGTGGTATGCCGGCTCCGCGCCATTTCGTGTCCCAAATCTGGCAATTCTCCCTTGAGTAATCGATATCGATGGGCGTCTTCAGGACTTTACCCTCAGCATTGCGAACAACGTGTGTCTCCAGATCAATCTTTACATAGGAAAGATTATACTTCCACTCATTGGACGCTAATTTGTCATAGCGCGGATTATAAAACCTTTTGGGATCAGGAGAGTTTTTGTTGTCGTCATAATCGGTATACACAACGTGCAAGTGTTTGCCGTCTTTACTCGGGATCTTGGTCTGATAGGAAGACCAATCCAATTTTCCATTGCTATCCAAATTGGTGACATCCTTCTCGGGACCCGCCCAGGTCCAGCCATTATCCGCAGTGATAAGATAGGTCCAGGAGCTGGTATGACCATCGGTGCGGTAATAGACCATCTCCTTGTTGTCATAGATTCTGTATACCGTCGGATAGGATAGCCCAGGAGCGATCTGAGGCATCTTTTTCCAGGATATCTCCGGGGCCCCCTTTTGCACGGGATGTTTTGAAACGAGATGTGTCCCCGGAGTTTTGTGGCAACCAAAAAGAACGTGCAGCGAGTCATTTTCATCCGCCCAGATGATCGGGCTGTAATGATGATCACTACTACTTTTTTGTCCGAGTCGAATGCGCTTGGAGAAGCTTCTGTTCTGCGGGTCGTAGGTGATCAGCATGGGCCGCGCTTTGCCCTTGCTGTTCTTGGTGGATTTGGCGTCCCCGTTGTAGACGATGTAGAGCCGATTATTCAGGTAGACCGACTGCGGACGCTGTCGGGCGTCGTAAAGCATCTTGAACTTCCCGGCTTCGCCGAAAGGGAGAATCTTGCCATTCTCGACTAGATCAGCGGCACGTAACGCGGACGCTGAACTGCAAATGAAAGCGAGGATAAGAAGTCGGTTCGCCTGGCGTATCATTGCCTCGTTTTTTCATTTCTGGTTCCCGGTACTTTGCCCAACCAATCGGGAACGCCTTCTTTTCGCAAGGCCTCAACCTTTCGTTCATGCGAATCCATACCTCCGTCCTTGATTGACGATGGTAGCACGTTCTTGGTTGGGAGATATCTCCTGAAGCGTTCGTTGATTTTCGCGTATTTGGGATCCGGGGCCAGGTTCACGTGTTCGCCCGGATCGTTCTTGTGGTTGTAGAGTTCCTCGCTGCCGTCGCGGTATCGAATGTAGCGCCAGCGCGGACCGCGGACGGCGTGGTTGTTGTAATGCCAAGTGGTGATGACCGGCGCGCCACGGCTGGCGGAAGGATCCTCAAGTTGAGGCCGGAGACTGACTCCTTCGAGCCCCTTCATCGAAGGCAGTCTGCACAGTTCGATCAGCGTCGGATAGATGTCCAACAAGCTGACGGCGCGATCGCAATCCTGACCCGCATTCGTTGAACCGGGCACGTGAATCGACAAAGGCACGCGCGTGGATTCCTCCCAGAGCGCCTGTTTGCGCCAATGCCGTTTCTCGCCCAGATGCTGACCGTGGTCGGACCAGAGAACGATGATCGTGTTGTCCGCGTAGGGACTGGTTTCCAGTGCGTCCAACACCTTGCCGGCTTGGGCGTCGGCAAAGGATACGCAGGCCAGATATGCGCGCGTCATCTCCTTCCAATAGTTTGGCCCTATGCTGAGCACGTTCCAATGATCGCCTCCCTTGACGGTGCCTTTCGCCATTGCTTTGCCATGGAGCGGGATGTCATCCATTTCATTCCCGGGCACCTTGGGAACGACAACGTCCTTCAACGGATACAAATCGAAGAACTCTTTCGGCGCGGTGTAGGGAACGTGCGGTCGGACGAATCCGACCGCGAGAAAAAAGGGTTGTTCGTGCTTTTGCTTCAAGCGTTCGACCGCCCAACCGGCAATCTGTTCATCCGGCATCCCTTGGTCCGGCATGTCGGCCTTCTTCAAGGCACCCCAGCACAGCGACTGTCCATCCACACCCTTTTGATACTTTTGATAGATCGCACCGCCGTCAGTAGGGAATGGATAAAAGTGTCCTCCGCTTTTGCCTTGGTAGCCGTGACCGCGAGCAGTGAGTTTCTTGGGCCATTTGTATTTGGGACGCGCCTCCGTCCAGTAGTCGTAGCCGGCAACGTCACTCGTGCCCTTGTGGAAGATCTTTCCGGCGGCAAGCGTCTTGTAACCGTTCCGCTTGAAATGGGTGGGCAATGGGGTC
>Ga0208766_1002179_pt1 | contig 10177 bp, 10 predicted proteins | sample ETN01SmetaG_3_FD_185792 | JGI IMG/M metagenome (GOLD analysis project Ga0208766, IMG submission 185792) | Marine microbial and viral communities from oxygen minimum zone, Eastern Pacific Ocean - ETNP2014F12-01SV263 (SPAdes) (version 2) | ecosystem: Environmental > Aquatic > Marine > Oceanic ...
AGCTCTAGAAGTAGATGAGCCTCTACCTGTTAATGCTCTATCCTCACTCACTCTGCCAGATCTACCTCTTGATTTAGCTCTAGAAGTAGATGAGCCTCTACCTGTTAATGCTCTATCCTCACTCACTCTGCCAGATCTACCTCTTGATTTAGCTCTAGAAGTAGATGAACCTCTGCTGCTTAATGCTCTATCACCACTTACTCTGCCAGATCTAGTAACGGTTTCAGATGAAGCTCTTTTACCTCTATGCTCTTCGAGCAGTTCTTCTAATCTTCTATTTTGACCTTTACTAAGACCCTTTCCTTTTCCATATTTTTCAACAATTCTACGGTCTTTGCGATTAAGATCTTGATCCAGAAGAAAATCTTTCATTTCCTCTCTAGACTCGAACCCATATGCTTTATAAAGTTCTTTCGATCCTTTTTTATCTGATTTATTTAATTCAGTTTTGTCAATTCTGCCACTACTACGTCTACTTCTCTGCGCATCTAAATCAGATACTACAAATAATAGTAGAAAACTGAATAATAACGTGTAATTCCTCATCTTAAACCCCTCCATTGGTATAATTAATGATGTCTAATTCAGTAAATATAAATATGAAATATGTATGATCTAAATAAAATAATGATGACGTGATTTAGGGCACATGGGTCTTTTAAGTTTTACCAAAGCTATCCTGATGGTGCTCAATCATATTTATTACTTCATCATGATAATAATTTCCTTGTATAGCAAGGCAACCTTTATCCGTAATATGAGCAATTAATTGATTGGAAATCTTTAATCCATAATACTCTTCAAGTAAATAGCGATAAAATGATAATTGAAACGAATAATGTACAAATTTACAATCCTGGAGATTTTCTGTAATTGGATGAGTTCCCTTTTTGTTTTTATAAGCTTTAGTATCGATTTTTCTTGAAGTTTTCCAATCAATTATCGCATATGATTCTGTTTTTTTATTAAATAAAAGGACATCAATGCTTCCTGCGATATTTACTTCCGAACTAAATACTTTTACTTCTGGATAGATTTCCAAATCATATTTTAAATCATGTTGCCTTAACCAATCTAAAGCGTATCGAGTTTTTACATCATATTGATAAATATCTAATTTTTCTGGATAGTCACTATCATTTAAACATGTCTCTATTTCATTATGAATTTTTGTTCCAAAGTCTCTTTTTTCATCCCACATTGATATCAGATCTTCTACGGTCATCATTTGATATTTGGGATGGGATGAAACAAGCTTTTTTGCAACAGCCATTTTATCAAAAGGTTCGAAAAACTGACCAACAATTTCAGTTACACTTCGAAATTTAATTTCTGGATTATCATTTAAAACATACTTATGTCCAGGCTCAACTAATTGTATATCTTTGTTAAAGATATTATTCATATTTATTTAGCATAATGGTTTGAAATTTTATTTGCAAATTTTTCTGATACATCCTTTGCTATATACATGAGCAAATCATCCTTTGAAGGTGCAAATTTATCTTTTTTCTTAACTAGATTTTTATATTTTCCATTTAATGCTCGCTTATCTCCATCATATGTAGCCCATTCATGAAAAAAATCTTTTCTACCCTTTGCTTCTCCGTTATAGATAATTTTTCTATCATTTATATTTATGATTTTATATGACAATCTTATTTGAGCTCCTGATTTTTTCTTATAATGTTCCACCGTCGCATGAACTATTCCTTTAATTTCTTTATATTTTTTTTCTCCAGTTGAATCTAGATATGCCTCTTTTTCGATTACAACTTCTTTTTTTTGTTTGATATCTGCTTCACTAATAGTTTCTGTTGGTTGATGGCTTGTAATCATTGTAGCACTTAATATATGATCAGCCCCAGAAAGCTCACTGATTTCTAAATAATCATTCTCAGTAATTCCGCTTTGAACTAACGCAAGTTCAGAAAGAATTGTCTCGAGTTCATCTCGATCAATAATTCTCAAAAATTCTTTTGATTTATTTGATTGATTTAGCATTATTTGATCTCGTATATATGACGAATATTTTTTATTTCCATCAAATTCTCTGATCAATAATGTAAACGTAGCATTTTTTCGTGCCCTCTTATATAGTTCTTTGCTATCTAAATAGTTAGGAATATAATTTTGTGATAACCTGAAATTGATAGCTGCTTCTTTTTGATTCTTTTTATCTGCTTCATCTTGAAATTGTAACCCCAATGAATAATGATAATCTGCAGCCCCTGCATTGGCATCAGATAATTCAGAATAGTAATCGTTTACTTGTAATTCTAAATCATAGTTAATAGTATTTTTCAATAATCGATTTAACCTTCGCACGTGATTTCCCAGCTTGATAAGAGAAGTGTATTCTTCAGCTAGGCCTGGCCATTTTGATTTATCTTTTATTAATAGTAATCTGGTGATTTTTTGTTGATGCCCAATAACAGCTTTATTGTACGATGACTCGAATAAATATATGGCTTTCTTATTATCCGGTTTTATGGATAATGATTTAAATAAAAGATCCGCTGATAAATCATATTGACCCTTTTTATAATATTTTTTTGCATATGAATAATCTCTGTATCCTGGTATAAATACTGCGCAGGACATAAAATAAAACAAACAAACAACAGTGAATAATCGTTTCATTAGTATCAATATTACATATCAGTGTGAATAAATGTCTAGAAACAAAAAACCCCGCTAATATGCGGGGTTTTTTTCATTATTCTTTTACAGGTTTAAGTTTTTTGTGTTCAACTATTATAACTTTCACTGTATCGTCACCAACATTTTTCATTTGATGTTTCACAATACTATTACCATGACCCACAAAACCGTCTGGTACAGCCATTTCATTTACTGTTCCATCTGGGAGAGTGCTCTGTAATTTGCCCCCACTTATGCCATAATAAGTAATAACCGCATGTTCATGCATATTATCACCTTGTCCAGGAGCAAAAATAGCTTCTAATACTTTTACCTCATCATTATCAAAGACAATTCTATAAACGTCTGGCGATACTTCTTCTGGAAGAATGAGTTTCTCAGCTGATTCAACGCTAGATTCACTTTCTTTAACTTCTGTCTCACGTTCCCATTGATTTACTGCATTAATCTTTTTATCCATGTCGAAATAGAAAAGTTCAACTAGATCTTTATTGAAAACAGTTCCATCATTATAATGACGAACCTCATTTGATAGTACAAGCGCTCCTGATGTTGGATCTGTATTCTCAATTTTCAGAGGAACAATTGAAATAGGTGTCCATAATACAGAATCCATAGAATCAAACATTTTCTCCCAGTTTTCTGCAACTAAATTACTTTCTGATCCATCAGCAGCACGAAATTTTACGGTATCAGCAAATGCTAACTTAACTGAATCTCCATCCATGTTATTATAATCTTTAAACAATTTCTCTAAGGTTCCAACTTCCCCTCTGTTGGAAAATACGAGAGATTTCCCCTTATATTCTGAATCTCCTCTTCCAAAGTATTTCCCCCCACTTCTTAAACCAAATTCATTTTCGGGATTATGTCTACTCCATTGACCAAACCAATCCACTTTATCATCTTTTATGCCAAATACTTCCATTAATTCTACATTTTGCGTAGATCCATTTTTCCATTTTCTAAATTCATTTCCCCATACATGAACGACACGATGTTCTCCTGTTTCTAATTCCATAGGAACTACTACAAAAGGAACCCATGATAAAGAATCAAAATCATTAAACCAGTCTGATATGTCACCTCGTTCATTGGATTCATCCGTGTTTAGTACTCTATATGCATCTACATCTTGAGCATTATATGCTTTTACGAGATTCATAATTAATTCCATATCTTTATCAGCACCTAACTGAAATGCTTTTCCATTATAATCACCTTCTCCAACCCAATTACCAGCAGATTTTCTTACATTTGAATCTGGATTCATGCATGAAGAAAGAATAATCATAGATAAAATAATTATATTTTTAAATAAAAACATTAAAACCCTCCATTTATTTTGTTGATATAAAAGAACTTATAGTATTTAATTAATCTAATCTATTATATGATTATAGATTGATTAAGATACATTTTCAATCCCATTATTACCCTACGAATATTAAAGCGAATAATTATTCCTAGAAATAGATGATTTAAAATTATTCCAATAATTCCAAATAATAATTCATAGGTAAATATTCCTATTAACTCACAATCTTTTTTATTTATTGATCGTATTTGATATCTAAATGTGGCAGCAGAAAATGGAAATGGTGCTTGTTTATTTCTATGCAGTTTAACAGTAAAACTGGAACCTTCCTCCCAATTAGTTATAGTTTCATCCATGTAATTATATTTAGTAAAAACACGTCTAGTAGATCCTACGCCGCCGGATGGCCGTCCTAAGACAATAGTGTTTTGTATAAAAGAAATATATTTATGAGGAGTTGAAAAATCTCTTATCTGATCCCAAGCTTGATTCGCTTTAATTTTGCATTTTAAATTTATAGTAACTATATGTTTCAATATTTTAATTCGTATTAATTAAATCATTATAGATTATGGTTACTAATCTATCTGGATGATGATTTACATCCAATACTAGCGCGTCTTTTGGTTCAGAAAGCTCTAAAAACTGGCTATCTAATAAACTTGAAGGCATGAAATGATTACGTTCCTCAACGCGCCTTTTAATTAAACTTTTTGATCCTTTTAAATATACTAGATGAACATCTTTTCTATTTATTCCTAAAATTGAACGACTATGTCTGCTAAGCGCTGAACAAGCAAGGATTAAGCTTTTACTTTCATCTATATATTTATCCAATATAGTTCGTAAAGATTTTAACCAAGGTTCTCTATCTTTTTGGTTAAGAGAAATTCCACTTTTCATTTTCAGTATGTTTTGCTCTGGATGATAATCATCTGCATCTGCAAATACTGCATTCATTTTCTTTACTAAAAGCTTACCTATAGTGGTTTTGCCACTCCCACTAACGCCCATAATAACTATAACCATGATATTCTTATATAAATGTACTTATTATTAGTATTAATAAAATAGACACCATGCCGATCAATCCAGTGGTCACACTCCATGTTTTTAATGTATCTGGAACGCTCAGACCTAGATATCGATTTACTAACCAAAAACCTGAATCGTTTACATGCGAGAAACATGTTGCGCCAGCTGCGATTGAAATAACTAATAAGGCTAACATTTGGTCTGAATAGTTTAAATCACCAAGAATTGAAGCAATTAAGCCACTTGCAGTGAGCATAGCAACAGTAGCAGATCCCTGTGTAATTCTAATAATTACAGCCGTTATGAATGCAAGTAATAATGGAGGCAAATTACTTGTAATAAGATATTTAGCAAACATATTACCTATGCCAGAATCAATTAAAATCTGTTTTAGGACTCCACCAGCGCAAGTTACAAGTATAATTATTCCTGCAGGCTCTAATGCTTTAGTTGCAATATCTTGAATTTCCTGAGCATTGTATCCAGACTTCACGCCAAGTATCCAAAAACATAGTACAGTAGTTATAAGCAAGGCGACCATTGGATTACCAATAAATGAAAGTATTCTTTTTACACTATTATCATTTTCTATTACAATTCCGGATATAGTATTTGCAATTATCAATCCCAGAGGTATTGCAATTAAGATTATAATATGCAATGTCTTTGGAAGTTCTCTTTTATGGTTTTTATTATCTTCATGTGAAATATCCATGTAGGATGGTACAGCGCCAGGAACTCTTCGAGAAATATATTTTGCATATATAGGACCAGCAATTATGGCAGAGGGAAGTCCAATGATTATACCAAATACCATTACCCATCCTAAATCTGCACCAAGAATCCCTGCTACAGCAATAGGTCCAGGAGTAGGTGGAATAAATGCATGCGTCACAGCTAAACCTGCTAATAGTGGTAAAGCATAACTAACTATAGGTTTTTTTGTGCTATTTGTTAATCCGTAAATAAGCGAGATAAGAATAATAAATGCCACATCAAAGAAAACTGGAATTGCGATAATAAATCCAACGCCCATTAGTGACCATTGAGCGTTCTTTTCTCCAAAACGATGAATTAATGAATCTGCAAGAACTTTTGCTCCTCCAGATACTTCTAACATTCTTCCAAACATTGCTCCAAGGCCAACTACCACAGCAATACTTGCTAAAGTGTTACCAATTCCTTTTGAAAGTGAATCTAGAACTCCTTCATAGGGCATCCCTGCCCCAACACCTATAACAATGCTACCAATTAGGAGTGCAACAAACGCATGTAGCTTTATTTTAACAATAAGATATAAAAGCAATGCAATTCCAGCGATAGCTGAACCTATCAATTGTGATTCAATCATCAATTAATTCTTATTGATATTTTTAATTGAATCATTACCTATGAAGAATCGTTTTGAATCCTTTATAGATATAGATATTACCTTTTCAGCATCTTGTATCATTGCGGATGCTAATAGATCTACATTCAGACCTGATCCATTTGATTCAAATATTCGTTCAAAAAAAGTTTTATTTTCAGGAAAACGAATCAACATGCCAGGCTTAAATATTGAAACGGTATCAAATGTATAATCAGATATAATTGTTTGTTCTTTTTGACCCATTGTCTTCATATATAATAAAGGATGTATCCAGTTAGCTGCCCATACATCATGATTGGCCCCTTTTGCAGATATTAGAGAAGCATGGGATATTTTTGCTTGAGATGCCATTTTAGAAGCTTCTTTTGATATTCCATATTCGATATTTACAAATTCTTTTGCCCCCCCAGCTCGTTTTCTCGTAGTCCCAATGCAATTAAAAAATACATCATTATTATTCCAATAATTTTTAGTATTTGATAAGTCAAATAATGAATCTACTACTACATCGATCAACTTATTATGTTCATCGCCATCAAGCGCTGGTTTTCTGCCTATAGATGTAACTTTTCTATATTTATCATTATTAAGTAATTGGTTTATCAATCTTTGACCCGTGGCACCAGTACCACCTATTATAATAGCATTAATTTGATCTTTATTTGGAGATGAAGTTGTATTCATGTGCTATTATGCATTCAATAAATATAATTTATCTTTTAATATAATAAGTTAGAGTCAGTTTTTATCACAATTCCTCCCATAGTACCAATAATAAATCCCCCATCAGTAGTATGATTAATCTCAAAGCCACCAAATCCATCCGTATATATATATAATGGATCTGCATTTGGAGCACTTTGATAAATCCAGGTACCATTATTCCTATGTTCTGCGGTCCATGCATAACCATCATCGGTAGTTGCAATTGAATAATATGGGATACGTTCCATCCATTTTAGTTGCGAAACAAACTCTTCATTCACACTGTTTCCTTCTTCATCTATCTGCATAATAAGCACTTTGGCTTTTTGACTGCATGTTCCTATATCGTAAAGATGATCGCATTTATTACCAATTAACATATATCCGCCTGATTTTATTGGTGATATATCATTTGCCATTTCCATATAAGGACCACCATGGGTCTTCTCCCATTCTACACCACCATTTTTTCTAGTTTTCACTATCCAAACATCTTTATAGTACATAAAGTTGAAAGAACATGGATAGCTCTGATTACCATGAGTTTTTTCACCCACAATCATTAACATTTCATCTGGTGTTTCAACTATAGACCTAAAAATATCATCTTCACATTGGCCACCATACCATTTACGGGTAAGTACATTACCCGTCTCACTAAACTTTACTAATTGTGCTTGCCCTGCTCCAGGACCACCTACTGCATAATAAAAACCATTACTGTGCTGCATTACATCTTCGTAGTATGGATATGCTCCATTTTGATGACTAGTATTTTTCCATTCCTCCACTCCATTTGCATCCGCTTTTACGATTCCTTCCCATCCAGCATACAAATATCCACCATCTTGCGTCTGAATTACTGCTCTGCCATTACCAAAAGCTCCTAAACTATATGTATTTTCCCATTCAGTATTGCCATATTTATCCATTTTTAATAGCCAAGCATCGGAAGTTCCTCCTGCAACAATATATCCTCCATCACTTGTCTGTTTAACAGCTAATCTGCCATTGCCAAGATCTCTTTCAAATGTAACTACTTCTTCTGATGAATCGTCAGAACAGGAAAAGGATATAGATAATAAAATAGAAAGAAGAAAATGATTCATTTTCATAGTAACAATATTACGTCTTAAATAATCTAAATAGCTAATGACAAAGACCTCTCTAATAAGATTTTGAACTCTTGGATATAAAGAAAAAATTATTCACATACTTCTTTTTATTTGGATCCAATTGAAATTCATAAATATCAAAATCTTTTAAGTGTGACATAGATTTACCATTAAAAAAGAAGCCATCATATCCATTACCATCAAGTAAGTCAAAAACTGCCAATACATTTTCTTCTCCACAGTGCCTTGCTTCCGACTCTAATACAATTATTGGTTGGAATTTATTTAATAGTTTCTGTCCACTCATTAAAACTTCTAACTCATGACCTTCAACATCGCATTTTATAAAATGAACTGGTATATGATTTTGGCCACAGAAATAATTATCAAGTGTAGTTGTCTTAACATTAATTTTTGTACTTACTCCATCATCTAGATTTTTATTATGTATCGATGCAGATGGGGATGTCTTTTTACCTGGCATTAATAAAGTACCTTCTCCTTTATTAGCTGATAATGCTAATAATTCCACATGGACATTATTTATTTTAGAATGATCAAGAATCTTATTTAGTTGATTATAAAGTCTTGGTTGAGGTTCAAATGCAAATACATTGCCATTTGCGCCTGTATATTTTGACATCCAATAAGTATATGCTCCCTTATGAGCGCCTATATCAATAGCAGTTTGACCGGGTTTTAGATGTTTCAGCATAAAACTAATTTCCTGCTTCTCAACCATAAGTCGATATCGCCAAGCGCGTAAAATCCAGCGTAAATAATCTTTTTTCATTTTTTTATCTATAAATATTTAGAAACAAAAAACCCCACACTTGGTGGGGTTTAATTATTTAATTATTAATCTGTTAATTTTCAATTGTAATGGAACCCACACCATTTGTAGCCTCCCAAAAATTATAAAGACTTGTACCGTCATCTTCTTTTTTAGAAAACCATTCAGCAGTAGCATCTACCCTATTCCATTCATCGTCTGATAAAGCTGAATCCGTTATCACAACTACTAACAACTTAAAATCTTTTTGTGAATTATCTACAGAAGGCGCTCTTTCTCCTAAAAGTTCCTCCAAAGATTGAGGAGTATAAGTAGTTCTAGTATTAGCTGTAAAATCAAACGTTGAAGTATTAATAGCTAAAGATGTTAGATCTGTAAACATATCAAAATTTGAAACAGATGAGATTGGAATCATCCCCATAAGGTATAATTCTAATTCATTATATGGAATACCATTGCCACCATTTGCAAAGGGTCCAAATTCTTCGACAGTATATGAGTTATTGCCATTATCTATTAAAGTGCTTTGTTTAAAACCACCAAGTTGTCCTTTGGTGCTTCCGCCTGTAAACCCCCAATGGCTTCCATAGAGATACGAAGTTAGATTTGTTCCAGGCGCGTCTACAGAATGCGTCGGAAGCGCGAAATTTGCCCATTGATGTGCTAATTCGTGAAGTGCAGGTCCATATTTTAAATATTCCAATCCAGTGAGTTGCATCACAGCTTTCAGCTTACCTGAGGATCCATAGTCAGAAGAATAATCATAGATACCTTTTCCTATTCCTTCTACATTGTTAGATACACCAATTAACATACCATAATAATAAAGATTTGATGGTATTGATGGTTCATTTAATACTAAAAATATAAAATCATATTCATCTGGAAACTTATTATAGACATCATTTATTAGCGGTATTCTCATACCACTATTTGTAAACCCATCGTTATTGATCCAATCACTATACTCGCTAGTTGACATTCGGAGTGAAGAAACTCTATTATTTGAATGTAATTCATAATCGTATAAGGTATTATCTGAATCTGGTGATGACTCATCCTCACATGCAGTAAAGATGAAAAAGAATACTATGAACAAGGTTTGTATGAATCTCTTCATATAAGCAATATTACAAAGCTGTAGTACTAATGTCTAGAAACAAAAAACCCCAATA
>Ga0208766_1002186_pt1 | contig 10149 bp, 9 predicted proteins | sample ETN01SmetaG_3_FD_185792 | JGI IMG/M metagenome (GOLD analysis project Ga0208766, IMG submission 185792) | Marine microbial and viral communities from oxygen minimum zone, Eastern Pacific Ocean - ETNP2014F12-01SV263 (SPAdes) (version 2) | ecosystem: Environmental > Aquatic > Marine > Oceanic ...
TTTCAACCTAGACCAATGAAATTTTTATTATCCTCACTTAAATACCTGCCCAAATTCGCTTTAAAAAGATAATAAATCATTAAGAAGATTAGTTTCTTCATGTTCATGCCTTTCCTCTTTGTTCAATCTTTACACTTTTTCCAATATTTATCAACATAGCTTGCATGACCTAAACCACAATTCAACTACCTTTACACTATCAACTGTAACTTTAATGAATCAAATTATTACCAATTTTCGCTTGCTTGACAATCTAGATCCATTCCTTAGCTCTATCAGCCATATATACGAAGTTGGAAGCGGCATAATCAGTATTTTCGTTATCCTTTGGTTTCTCAACTTCTTAGCTGGCCTTATCCGTAATACCTACGCAGCAGGCCATTCCTTAGGTGCATTTTATAGAACTTATATCCATCGTTACCTCAAGCCTTTATTTCTTAGTCTTATAAACAATTTTCGAAAACGACGTACTAATTTAGAGGAATCAGCTAAAGACCCAGTTAAACTTTCAAATGGCTTATAATGTCAATGCATACGAGATATTGCGTAGTCAATTTTTCTACCACAGTTATTTTGCCTTGTTAATTTGGCTTTGTAAATTCAAGCTGCACCCCTCTCTTGACAAACAAACATTTGTTTGCATCAATGTAACTATAGCTTTTTTATTTCAACAATGTTTCAGTTTGGTTTTTAATTACCAATCTAGATAAATGCTCTTTTCTATTCTTGTCATACTTCATATCCTCGCCGCTTCTGTCTGGACTGGTGGCCAGTTGATTCTAAATCTGCGCGTGCTACCAGATGCCTTGAGGCTAGGAAGCGTTTCTGGGGTACGCACCTTTGAGAAATATTTTGAGCCTCTAAGAGTCATATCGCTCTCCCTCCAAGTGATCAGTGGCCTCTGGATGACATGGATCTATCTACCTGCAGGAGAGGGTTTGTTTACTATTCAATCACCAATTACGGCTTTATTGACAGCTAAATTAATTTTGCTTGCTTTGGCTTTTGCTCTTGCTCTACATGCGCAGATACGGCTTATACCCAACCTAACTGACGAGAATCTTGTTGAGCTTGCTTGGCATATTCGTAGCATAACAACTGTTTCGATTGCTTTTGTGGTTGTGGGTGTAGGTATTCGACTTGGAGGTTTTTGATTTTGGATGCTATGAAATGAGTTTTTTAAAATTGCCATTACCTCTAGCTTCTCTATTCAGGCGTATCAGGAATCTGTCTAGCTCTACTGCTTTGACGATTCGAACTAATAGAACAGCTGATAAAAACCAACAGACAGTTGAAGACTTAAGACTTCATATGGCACGAATTGATCACGAGATTAGAGACACTCAGCACAATTATATAGCTGCCCAGGCCGTTAGTATTCGTACACAACTCAGTGGGCCTAATGGTTTTTGGCTAAATCTGCAAAAGAGAAGGCACTATTCAGAAGCGCAAGGATCAGCTCAATGGCATTGGCATCACCTTCAAGAGCTGATAAAAATACGAATAAGATTGAATCAACAAATTGATCGCCTAACTGGTCAGTTATGGCCAAAGAGAATACGCTTTTGGTTTACACTATTTAGCTTGCTGCTGTTTGGCCTTGCTGGTCTCGGATTATTATTCTTGAGTCTGATAACAGCAATTTATTTAATACCTGTATGGCTATCAATGCTACTCATCTACTACATTCTCACAAAACGTGCTAATAAGCTTTCGCAAAGATGACTACCTTTTTCAAATCTAGCTTTTGGGATAAATTTCGATGATTACTCTAGTGTTCACTTGCCATTATTAACGTTTACCCCTCGGCCAAGGCAATCCAGGCAAGTATGGTAGCAAGTAGGTGATGATTTTAGGTAGCCAACGCCGCCACAGCGCGAGCAAGTTAAATCAGTTGTGCCGTATGAGCAATTGTGTAAATGCACTTGTGGCTTTTGCGACTGTAGCGTTGGTGCCACGTTTGACCTCTCCATAGATTGATGTTGGTTAATCTTGCTAATACCACTACATCATCGCAATTGCACATCGTTTAACAAGCTCAAAACTAGAATTGGATTATTTTTCGTTACTTACTCGCAGCATACGACCTTTATCACTGACGACTAACTGAAATTCACGATCACTTGATTTTATAGTTCCCTTTTTATATTTGGCTTAATACCATGGCTTGACATGACAGATCTGCTCTGTTAATGGTAATTCCCTTTATTGGCTTAGAATCCTTATATTGCTATTTATAATACTTTATTAGAGATTTTACGAGATCTGTGCTATTACCATTCCTTTTTTCACTTAGTGGCTTGTTTCTATTTACATTGTTTAGCAAAAACTACCTTGTTTTTGAAGTTCATACGTTTGTTGTAAATAGCTTTTGTTAACCAGACGTTGATCTGCGCTGCTGCAATCCGGCAAGGATAAATACAACTGTCATTAATAAGTAGCCCAATGCCCATGAGTTGCCAACACCCCAGCCAAGCTCAAGCACAGTATCGGCTTGGCTGAAACGCCAGGCGTGGATGATCCCTATCCATGAGGCTACTGCCGCCACGAATGAGGAAATGCTGGCGGCAAAAAAACGTTGTTCGATCACATAAACCATCATTGCCGCTAGAAGCATTGCGGTAACTATCTGCCCCTGTTCAAGGGCAAAAGCGCCGCTTGCCCAGACATCTACTTCTTGCAGTTTTGCCAATAAAGCCGTATCAAAGGGTTCAGAATTGCTGCCGGCCCCGCCAGTTCGCAATCCTGCCTTGATCAGTGATGCTCCCCACCCTGCCAAGCCAGGCAGTAAACCTAGAGCTACTGCAGGTGCATGGTTGCTGGGTGTGCTCTGAAAAGCCTGAGCAGCAATAACTAAACCGATGTAGAGCACGATCGCCATGCCCGCTTCAATGGGAACAAATTTTGCGACTAAACCAAATACACCTAGAAGACAAGCACTGCCCATAAGCAAGCCATTCAGCCAGGAATACCCAATGCGTGCTCCCATCTCCTTCCAAGCTGGATGGCCAATATAAATAGTTGTGGGGAAGCAAGATCCCAGCCCTGCCGCAGTAATGGTGCCGATACCATTTATCAGCAATGAGCTTCGAACCCAATAGCGATCACCTGCTGCCTCGGCACTCTCGATGTTTTGAAGAGACCCAAGCACGTTGAATAGGCCCATCGGCACAATTACACCCATCCATGGCAGCAGCTGGCCACGGGCATTCCAAAGACTGACGATCTCTAGCTGAGGAAGGCGCAATCCCACTTGATTAATCTCCTGGGGCCAACGGCTGAAATCGCTGTCGATCAATCCAGTACTCAAAGCCAGCCCTATGCCTACAAGAATTGCAAGTAATCCACCAGGGATAGGTAATCGCAAGCGACCGTAATAGGTAACCAGAACAATTGCTAATACAGTCAGCCCCACCACTGGCTGTGCATAGGTACGCATTAGAAAGCCAAGAGCGATATAGCCAAGAGCAATCCCAGCGAGCGTGGAAAGTAATGCAGCCCTTGGCAGCCAGCGTCTTAGCACCCCTGCCGTAAAAGCTCCTACGGTTTCTATTAGCCCAGAGCCTAGGCAGGCCACCATGCCTGCTTGCCAGGAGAGACGAACCGCACTTGCCTCATCAACTCCCTGGCCCAGGGCGGTGAGTTTCACTGGCAGCATTACAAGAAACACATAGGCAAATAGGCTCACCGTGTTGATGCCGTAGGGCAGAGCAGTTCGATCACTACGTCTTTCAACTTTGGCAAGCTGATAAGCCTGATGCGCGTAGGCCAGATTGCCAATCAGCAGGCTTATTCCCGTGGCAGGCAGGATTGTGCCGAATACCAATTCATTTGGATAGCCAAGTACGTTCTGGCATAAACCAATGATCAAGAGGATCTGAATTAAGTTGTCGAGGCCAAGCCCAATGAATCCGTCGACATCTCCGCGGACAAACCACTGCGGCCCGCTGTTTTTTTGCTTACCAGTTTTGGCCATGGCCGCCCGATCGCACTATCTCAATCATGTCTTGCTGCTACATGATTTCGCAAGTCAATGACTGGTAGGCAGAGCCTTTAATTGCATCCGCTTATCAAGGATCACCTTGTCCATTCAACCTTATCCCTTTTATTATTTACTTATTTTGGATTTTTAGATATCGAAGCCAACTCTCCAATAGATGGATTTGGTACTAATTTTTTATAAGTTATTTAAAGCCTAAATGACCTCGAGAACTAAACTGTTTAATGCATCATGACACTAACCCTTGATTTCGCTTTTTTATGACCAAGGACCATGATGAAATCCCCCGAGAGCAAAGCCGGTCTTTCGACAGGCTTGTTAACTTCACTGATGCTGTGGTGGCCATCGCGATCACTCTTCAGCTGCTACCTCTTGTAGATGTTGAAGCTCCGGTAAGTGGCCAAACTGTTTGGCAGGTAATAGCAGAGAACTTCTCACATATCTCCGCATTCATTATCAGCTTTGCTGTCGTTATGGTGCTTTGGTTTAAACACAATCGCGTCTTTAATGTGATGCGTACCTACGACGGAATGATCTTATGGCTTAATTCTGCCTGGTTGTTGTGCATAGTTTTCCTGCCTTGGCCAACAGCGATGTATGGCATGGCAAATGATGCAGGACTTTTGGGTAATACTGGCTTTGGCTTGCTTTATTGGTGGAACATGGCTGCCATCAGTGGGCTGGGCTTGCTTATCGCACGTCACGCCTGGCGGACGCCACATCTTCTAGAACCAGGTGTCAACAATCGAAATCCAAAACATTATTCTTTCACCAGGGTTCGTGGTATTAGTATCTTTTTGTACTTAATTGTTATTGGATTAGTCTCTGAATACCTGCCGGCTATCTCCAATTATCTCGCAGTTGGTCTAATCTTAATATCTATTGTCTTAAGAACACCTAAAGCTGCTCAAAGTGGCTTGCTTCCCTGATTTCCAAACCACACTTATCAAAGGTTGTCACCATGAGACTTTCGGCAAAAGCTGCCCTAACGGCTTCCATTTCAACTGCTGCCATTCTTATATTGCCTTCTTTGGTTCATTTGATGTTTGCTGTGTTGCCAGGATTCTTAGCACCAATTGCTGGTTTTATCATTCCTGTTGCAATGGCTGCAGGGCTTGCCTGGTTGATCACTTATATTTGGACAGTTCGATGAAGCAAGCTTTTTGCTATTAAGATTCTTAATTTACCTGACTATTGCTATTGCCTAAGTTTGCCATATGCCTTTCAATTGGGTTAAGAATTATTCGTCTTATAAGCTGTATTCATGATCATCAACTCTTTCTGTCAATCAATTAGTTGCTAGCTGTGTATATATAGTATCAAGGTTGATTATTCTTCGGTTTTTGTTGGATTATTTCAAATAGATATATCCCTTTGCGTCAAGTTAAAGTTGTTGTAGTTTAAGCGAATGTTGTCAGCATTCAGCCGATTAAATTGGAGAGATTAGTTGTTGTAACTACCGTAGTTCCTGCAATAAACACTGGCTGGAGTCTGGCAATAACAAAAACGCCTGCAGCCACAACGGTTGCAGCATGAATGACTGCTGATACATGGATGGATGTTGTTAACGTATCTGGCCGCCAGATATACAAAGGGAATTCAATTGACTTGGCTATTGGTCCCATTACGAGAAAAAAGCAAAGAAGTAGGGCTGTTGGATTTGAAAGGTTCCCACCACTGATGGCTTCTTGTAAGCGGCTACCAATCTCGTCAAATCCGAGGCTTCCTGTCTTCCAAAATAAACCAAGACCGCCTATTAGTAATCCAATGTCACCAATACGATCAACCAAGAAAACATTTTTAGCTGTGTTGGATAATCCTTTGGGGTCGTACCAGAATCCTGTAAGTAGGTATGAGGATATGCCAACTAACACCCAGAAGATATACAACTCCAGAATGTTTGGGCTGAGCACAAGGCCCAACAAGGCACCTATAAAAAAGCCTAAATAGGTGAAAAAGTGTGCATAACCCTTTTTGCGATTCATGTAGATATGCGCAGACACCATCAAGATCACACCTGTGGTGCTTATCAGTGAAAGCATCTCCGCTCCAATGGTGTCTAATCCAAAGCCGATTTGTATATTGATATTTTCCACGCCTGGCAAGTTGAGCAGTGCCTCAACGTCATCGGCGCCTTTTAACTGCTCTGCTAATGCGGTGTAGCTGAGCACTGCCGCTGTGCCAACACAGCTAGTGAGTAGTAGTGAAACCGGCTTGCTTAACCGGTTCATCGTGAGACTGAAGCTGACTAGAAGAATGCCTATAAGGCAAGACCCTGCTAAGGGCAGCACCGGTATTAACCAGGAGATTTCTGAAGGTGAGGGCATCAGTCGGCTTTACTATTTGTGGATGTGGCCAGTTCTTTTATTTGTTCATCAAGGCACAGGAGGGCAAGGATGCTGCAAATAGCGCCAATAGCGATTGGGGGTGTCGAGATCATGCCTGATTTGGCAAGTTTTACCTTTGGTAGCAGTTGACAAGCGTATCGCCCAACAAATCAGCGCATTTTTGTTATTGATATTGGTTCTGAGGTGATTTTGGTTAATGTCGCATTGCGGAGTTCATGCCTCATGCCATGCGCTGGTAGCTCACAAATCAGATCCTGAACACCACCTCCTCAACACCACCTGAATCACCATGAGTTAATCCAAGCCAGAATGCCCATCAATGATTGGTGAACAGAGGGCACAGTGCGATCCAGCACTACGATCAGGATCACAGCGGCATTGAGAACAAACACTGAGACAGAGACTGCTATCCCTACCTTTCTCTCACGAGCCTTGGTCTCTGAGATTTCCTTTGACGTTGCATCTACCACAATTCTCTGATGATCTTGCGATTCCTAGGATAATGCAGGGAGCAGAAGACAGCAGAAAAACATTAATTCTGTTCAACTTTTCTGCAGGTCTGCTATAGAAATACCTGCTAGCCGTGAGAGTTCCTTGTAGAGCAGCTGGCATCTTGGCGGAGCGAATCCAGAGCCTTGAAGGTAGGGTTTATCCAAACTTAAACATAATAGGAGCTGACCTTAAAGCTAATGCAGCCGAGCACAGCGAATTGGCCGATAAGTAATGATTTAGGCTTGTTTAATCAACCAAGCTATTTTTAACATTAGGAGAATAGGGGCAAAACCGAGGCAAACGTCTTTGTATAGTTATCTGAAGGTGGCTTCACGATCGCTAAGTTGATGATTCCGCACCCACTAATTTGCTAGTGATCTTGGTGGATGCACGAGAAAAAACCTTGAGAAATGCTTGTATCTCTTGCTACAAAAGCTTGTTAAACTGAATTTTTTATCTAGATGTCTTGCAAATCTACGATTTCGTCCATTAAATTCCTGTTCTAATAGCTTCAATAAAATTAAGACCAAAAGGCTCTTTTGTACTGAAATTTAACAGATTTAGCTTTATCCTAACCGAATCGAAGAGGATTCGGCCCTCAAAATTCATAGGCTTCTTCGATGTATCGCCGAGCTTGAGACCCGACTACAACATCCCAAACACTGCAGCGCTGGTGAGTCGGATTTTTCCCGTTGGCAACTAAGAGATGCTCGTTAAAAGCTAAGTCGCTATTTTCACGCTGATGATTGAGTTTAGGCTTGGCTTATACGCCACAACAGCTCTTTAGAAAGTTATACAAATCAGACTTTGAGACTGATCTTGAGCGAGCTGTTCTTTAGCACTCGTAAAAGAACCTTATCCATCAAGTCTTTTATGAGGTTAAAGACAAATGCCTTGATTGGCTTTGCCAATTAGCTAAAACACCTCTGCTGAGCCACACGAGTTCCGGCAACAGCAGCCAAAATCCATAATTCCTTAACGTACATTTGCCCATGATCCCTGCCGAACGTACTAGAAGGGGTTCAAATAAAATGACTACAGCTTTTATGAGCCAAACGATAGCCACCGCAACTGGAGCAGTACTACCCTTGGCACCACCTCGTATTCAATCAATCCGTGAGCAGATCAGTATGCAGGAACTAGAGTTAAGGCTCGCTCGACTAGGTATGCCAACTCCTTCTAAAACTCAGACAACCACTTAAGAAACTAGAAATATTCCACTTATATAAGTCCTTTACAAAAACGACGTCCACAATACCCAAAATAAATTCAAATCAAATATTAGAGAATCTATCCCAGAAAACTATATAAACTAGGCAAAGGTATATTAAACTAATAGCTAGTTAAGGCCACGCATTACTTATTAACGCGGGCGCATGCCCCTGAAAGTAATTAATATAACTGTCCAAGAGCATTTAAAAACAATTACACAAGGATAGTGAGAAGAATGCCAATTGTCAGCACTCTTTTTATAGCAAAGATCCAAATCAGAGTCTGGATTTTTTCTACAGTATTCTTATTGCTTCTTTGTAGTTTTCTTATTACGTATTTCAATAAAGACGTTTGTTTTGATAGAAGCCAACATGTTTAGCCGTTTAAAATATATTCATGTAGGTGAACTGCAGATGGCAAAACATTGAATTAGCTAATTTTTACCCGCAAGATTACCTAATACTATCTCATCTTAATATTTAATGTAATGACGTTTTAGCATTACCAGGTAAGACTGTTATCAGTTGCATGGCGCCACTATGCCTCTTAACCGCAGACAGTTTCTGGGTCTTGGCGGTTCAGGCATCGCAGGTTTAATCCTGACTAAACAATGTTCGCAGATGCTCGCCAGGAGTGAAACGCAGACAGCTTTGCCTTTTCTGCCCAGGGGTGATCAGAGAATCGCCTTGATCAGCGACCTCAACTCCAGTTACGGCTCAACAAGTTATGTGCCTCAAGTGCATCGCGGTATAAAACTCTTACGCCGCATTAAACCTGACCTTGTTCTTTGTGGTGGCGATATGGTGGCTGGCCAGAAACTCGCGCTTACACCTAACCAGTTAGATGCGATGTGGTCGTCTTTTGACCGCCAGTTATTAAGACTTTTATTGGCTGCAGGCGAACCTTTTGCTCCCACAATGGGTAACCATGATGCATCTAGCAGCCGTGGACCCACTGGGTACATATATGAACTTGATCGCTTGCATGCTCTTAAATTCTGGCAATCTCGTCAAGATTCACTTGGCCTCAGTTTTGTAGATGCCAGCCATTTCCCCTTTCGATACAGCATCTGTCATGGAGATGTTTTCGTGGTGGTTTTTGATGCTTCCTCTGCCAAGGTTTCAGAAGCCGATTGGGCCTGGGCCCAGACACAACTAGATGGATCATTAGCCCGCAAGGCACAGCTGCGATTGTTGATGGGCCACCTGCCGCCTTATGCCATTGCAAAAGGACGTGACCGAGCTGGTGAAGTACTGCTCGAACCTAGGCGTTTACAAAAACTGCTTTCTCGCAACAACGTGCATCTCTATATCAGTGGCCACCACCACGCCTGGTATCCAAGCAAAGTGGGGCTCACCAATCTGCTTAGCCTTGGGGCTATGGGTAGTGGACCTCGTCAGCGAATAGACGACAGGCAAGCACCACAGCAGACAATTACCTTGCTCGACCTGTTCAGTGAACTTGGTGAACTAGTTGAGACCACAATTGAATTAAATAGCCTGCAGGTTTTGTTGCCAAATGAACTACCCGATTCATTACAACCGAGTTTTGGGCCGAAACTAAACCGACGGTCGACGAGAGTGAATTTCAATACCAATTACAAAACGACAAACACTCAAGGATTTGGCTGATCATTTTTCGTCAAATGCTTTAGAACCAACGTCTTACTTGAGCAGTTGCCAGCTGCACCTCGCGTTGAAAGAGAACTGCAGCAACCATTAGACACACCATCGCCATTACAAACAAGGGCACCACTAACAGGGCGAGATCGAGTTGAGTTACCGCACTGATAAATACAACAGCTACCACCAGTGCAACCAACAGAATCGTAACGGTTAGCAGCTCAATAGCTTTCATTATCAATGCCATGCGGCGTTTCAATGCCTGCAACTCTGTCTTGCTTTCGCGCTCAGATGAGACTGGAGTGTCGCGACTTTGTCTTAAGGCTTGGAGTTGTCTAGATCGATCGATGATTCGAACAAAGCGATTATTTAGCACTACCAGTAATCCTCCTATGCCAGCAAGTAGAAAGACTGGTGCTACCGACATCTGGATAGCCCGCGATAGGTTTTCTGCGGGAGGATTGCTCGCTTGAGC
>Ga0208766_1002191_pt1 | contig 10140 bp, 11 predicted proteins | sample ETN01SmetaG_3_FD_185792 | JGI IMG/M metagenome (GOLD analysis project Ga0208766, IMG submission 185792) | Marine microbial and viral communities from oxygen minimum zone, Eastern Pacific Ocean - ETNP2014F12-01SV263 (SPAdes) (version 2) | ecosystem: Environmental > Aquatic > Marine > Oceanic ...
GGAGGATATAGAGAAATATTTTTCAGGCTCATTCATAATTGAATATTTAAGTAAGACACCCCACTCAGTTGAACAAAGACGTGGAAAGGAGTGGTTAGCGATTTTAAAAAAAATATAAAAACGAATGACTATTGGCTAAAACCAGAAAAGTTTAAAGAAGTTATTTATTATGCATAAATCTAAAAATACATATTCTGGGATTTTTCGTGATGGGGGGGCTGGTGGGTTAGCTAAGAAAAGGTATCGGGCCAGGCGTAAAAGACTGCTTAATAAAGAAAATATATTGATGGCCATTACAGGCGTGCCATACGGGCCTGGACAAGAAACAGTATGGGCATATGCTCATTGCCCAACGTATCAAGAGCCCGCAATAATGTATTTGACAGGAATCAATCAATCCAATGTCATACTTTTGCTGGATCCATCTTCTCTTGAATCTGATGAAATACTATTTGTTGGTAAGAAGGACTTATCTAAGGAGTTCTGGGATGGCATTCGTTTTGGTGTGGGAGATGCCAAAAGTATTCGAGAAGTTCAGCGGGTTACAGGGATAAAAGATGTTCGTGATATTGATGATTTTGAAGAAGTCCTTAAGGGGCGATTCAAGAAACAAAGAAAGAAAAGACTAGGAACTCTATGGATGGAAGGAACTCGAGAAAAAAAAATAGTTGAAATTAAAAAAGATCATAACTGGAAGTTTAAAAATAGGTTGGCGCGATGTTTGCGTTCACGTGGAGGGTCATCTTCATTGCAGAATATAATGAAAAATCATTTTGAACTTCGTCTTCCTCTGGACTCTTACGATGTTAAAAATACTCTTTTGGCAGAAAAAATAACAGGGAGAAGTTTCGTCGAAACATTAAAAAAATTTACTTCTTTTAAAAGTGAATATCAAGTGCAAGGTTTTCTCGAGGGACGAATGTTAGAAGAATCACCATATGGTCTTAGTTTCCCTTCAATCGTAGCATCGGGTCCTAATGCTACGGTACTACACTATATGAAAAATGATGACATTTTCAGCAAAGGTGAAATGGTTTTAATGGACTTTGGTGTGCGTTGGATGACAATGCACTCAGACATTAGTCGAACGGTTCCTGCGTCTGGTAAATTTAACCCTATGCAAAAAATATTGTACGAGATTGTTTTAAAAGCTCAGTTAGCAGTCCAGAGAAAGGCCCGTAGAGGCATTACCATGAACGAGCTCAATGATTGCTGTTGGAATTCTGTGAACAGAGGCCTTGAGAAAGTTTTTAAAAGTGCTGGCGGGAAATTTAAATTGCGATATAAAGATCGCCCACACGGGGTAAGTCACCTGATGGGAGAGCAGGAGCACGATGGTGATCCATTTCGAAACTATCTCAGCGAGCCCATGCAAGAAGGTTGGTTGATAAGTAATGAGCCTGGGTTGTATGGCTCTTTTAGAATCCACCTTGATGGAAGATTTTACGATGAAGAGATAGGGATTAGAGTTGAAGATAATTTGCTCATTACAAAAACGGGCTGTGAAAACCTTTCGAGGTCGATACCTAAGACAGTTGGTCAGATTGAAAATTTAATGGCAACAAAATCGATTAAATAGTAAGTCGTTATATTTTCTTGAGAATTTCAACTACTTCTTCGATATGGCCTTTAACTTTCACCTTTGGAATGATTTTTTTTACTGTGCCGGCTTTGTCAATAATAAAGGTGGATCGGACGATCCCCATGAAGGTTTTTCCGTATAGTTTCTTTTCCTGCCATACGCCGTATTTCATGCAAATTTTTTTATTTTCATCTGCGATTAATTCAAAGGGGAGGTTGTACTTATCGATGAATTTTCGGTGTCGCTCTGGTGAGTCGGAACTGACACCAAGTATTATGGTGTTTTTGAATTTTTTAAACTGGTCCCTGAAGTCACAGGCTTCTGTTGTGCAACCTGGGGTCATGTCCTTTGGGTAAAAATAGAGGACAACATTTTTCTTTGTTTTAAATGAGCTAAGCCTTACTGACTTCCCGTCTTGATTTTTTCCTGAAAAATCAGGAGCTTTGTTTCCTTCTTTTACCATTACGTTTTTTAAGATAGTTCTTAAGAAATGCTATTTGATTATTGATAGTATAGAATCAACCTTTTTATTCAAGCCGTTTATTAATTTTAAGATTTCTTCCCCCGAGGAGCGTGGGTTCCAGATTGTTCTTGCTTCGCCAAGAAGGTTCTCAAGGTCATCAAATAACTGTTTTGTCGGTTTTTTTTCGCTTTCGCATAAGGTCGTAAAACGACCCACTGCCCGAGCGAGTTTACCATCCGCCTGGAATCCGGCGGTCGATTTATCCTGAAGTCCTTCAGTTTGTTCCATAAGAGCCCATAGCCCACCTCGGTTCATTATCACATCTAGGTCACCTCTTAGTTGTACCGAAGCGTTTTGGCAAGGATGAATCTCTGACGATGCAATAGCAGGAAATATAATGGGGAACAGTATTAGAAACGTGAGGAGTGTTTTTGGAAGGCTTATGGTTTTAATGATTTGCAGGTTTTTTAAACTCAACATAAGTATTGCCCTCAAAAAAGAAATCATGAATGGAAACGGTTTAAACTTTATAAAGCTAATAATATTGCAAAAAGACGCTCATTCATTGGATCGGTCATGTGTATCAATATAAAACCATAATGTCAAACGAGTGGATTTAGGAGACCTTTCTTGATGTGCTTCTAATGCTTACCTGTAGCAGTTTGGTTCCTATTGGGTTAATTCTTTATACTCGCTTATTTCACGTAAGGCCTCGAACGCGGGGTTAGCTCTAATAGAAGTCTTGACGGCAGGATTCATTTTAATTGCTATGGCAATGTTTTTAAGACCTTTCCCTCTGTTATTACTTTTAACATAGGCTTGTGCAAGAAGGATTCGATGGGTCAGAATATCTTCATGGTGGGGGTGCGATAACAAGAGGCGCTCTAAAATAGATATGGCTTTCCCATAATTTTCACTATTGTAATAGGCGGTTGCTGTATTCAACATGGTGGGTAAGTGGTTTGGTCTGATTCTAGAAGCCAAACTGTATATGACAATTGCACGCTTATACATTTTATATTGCGCAAATAGTTCTCCTTTCCGGTTCAAGGCAACGTTTGGGTTTATAAACACCTCAGTTGGCAGAAGTGGGGTGGTATTAGGTATGACCGTTTCTGGCAGTTCGTCGAGAGTTCGTCGTGCGATTCCATTAGGATCTGAGAGTTTTAATACCTTCTCATAATGTGCGCGTGCTTCGGATAGATTGCCTCGCAAAACTTCTATGTCACCTAACTCTTGATAGCCTTTTGCGGTAATAATATCGGTTTCCCCTGCAATTGAAATCATTTCTTTAATTGTCTTTTCAGTTGTATTGATGCGTAAGAGAAAACTAGTCAAACCGATCAGTATTTCCTTAGTCTGCAAATCGTCAGGTTTTAATTTTACTGCGGTTTCGATTTCTATAAGAGCAAGTCCATAGTCCCCTGACTGGTAATATGATTTTGATCGTCCAACATGGTAATCGTGAGGAATAATTTTAAGTGGAAGCTTATCCAGCGCATTGTTTTTTACGTATTCTAGTAACAATTTGGCGGACTGAATTTTAGGGTGTTCTTTTTGTATTTGAAGAACCTTTGCTATTTGTTGATTTGCAAGGGTTGCTTTTTTTTGTGCTGCGTAAATGTAAGCCAATTGATATGCGGAGTCGACATCGCTTGTATCAATTGAAAGAGCTTTCAGGAAGGCGTTTTCTGCGGCTTCGTATTGGTTAAGGTAATAAAAATTCATACCTCTTTGGTAATGGTACTGCGCGTTGCTGGGGTCAAGTTCAGCGGCAGTGGACAGAGATTTGTTAGCAAGTTTCATTTCCCCGGTTGCAATCAATGTTTGCGCGTATTCATAGTGAGCTTCCGGAGAGAAGCGGTGGACTTCTTCTGCAACTCTACAAGCCTGTAAAGAGAGGTCGGTCATTCCCAGGTTTCGATAGACCTCACAAAATCCGTAGTGAATACCGGGGTGACGGCCTTCGATCATCTGAGCGTCATTCAATGCCCTGACTGCCGGTATATACATGCGGAGTTCATTTAAAATGAGACCCTTCATCACATGTAGAGTTGTTAATTTTGGGGATGTTTGGATTTTTTGATCGATTACCTTAAGTGCTTGCCCGTAGTTATTTTTCGTCGCGAGGTCATATGCTTCTGTTAGTGTATTGTCTTTTTGTTCATCGGATTGCCCAAGATCCCAAAACACAATGTTTTTTCCTGGGAAGGTGGCCTGAGCCTGGAAAGGGATTGCAGCGGTCAACAATAGTATCAATAAGCTTGTGAATAAAACTTTTTTCATTAGAACCTCTGAACGATTATTAGTTTAAGTAACGAACTGCCCGAACAGCCTTTCGAAACGTAGATTTTTTGGAGCTGTTAAATCGTTTTCCCGTATTGAACACAACTCCAAAGGCATTGTAATTTCCATTTTCTTCAATAGACCATAAAGAGGCGCTTCCCTCTTTAGCAAAAATAGGATCAATATGAATATTCATACCTTTGCCCAAAACTTTACTATTTGTTTTGTCCTTTTCGTAAAGGGTGGTTAGTTGCTCGACTGTTGGTAGTTGCCAGTCATACTGGTTGGCGAACCCCTTCTCATTTATTTGTTTCATAAACTGAACGCTTTTAAACCAGTTGACCCAATGACCGGAGTGGAGGTATGAATCTTCTTTCATCCACATCAGACCTGTTTTTGTGTCTGTTATTGTTTTGTCACCGTTATCTTTAAACCTTTTGTCAATAGACCAACTTCCGACTGCTTCAACTTGTCCAGATAAAGGCAGGGCTAAGCTTAAAAACAATATCCAGAAGATATAATTTGCAAACGATATATTCCTTAATAGATTCAATTAATCCTATCCTTGAGTAATTTGTTGACTAGAGCTGGGTCGGCCTGACCTTTACTTTGTTTCATGATTTGTCCAACTAGAAACCCAAAAACTTTTTCTTTTCCATTTTTATATTGTTCTACCTGATCTGTGTTCAATTTTAAAATTTCATCGACTAGGTTTTCTATAGCCGATGAGTCAGTTATTTGAGCTAACCCCTTTTGATTAACTATTTCTATAGCGGATTTTGAACTTTGATACATTTCTTCAAATACAGTTTTAGCCATTTTTGCACTGAGAGTACCCTCTTTGATCAACTTTAAAAGTGCAATCAGACCTTCAGGTTTTACGGGAGATGCACTGATTTTCTGCCCATCATTTTTTAGTTCCCTAAGGAGTTCCCCCATGATCCAGTTACTAATCAATTTTGGTTCCGGGTATAGAGAAACTGATTTCTCATAGTAGTCTGCTATTTCTCGAGAAGTAGTTAGAACGCCGGCGTCATATTCTGGGATTTTGTAGTGTTGGACAAAACGTTCCCTTTTTTGCTCAGGCAGTTCGGGCAGTCCATCCATTGTTTCTTTGATCCATTTATCACTGATCTCAACTGGGACCAGATCAGGTTCTGGAAAATATCGATAGTCATGAGCCTCTTCCTTGCTACGCATAGTAAAAGTAACGCCTTTGTTAGAATCATATAAACGAGTTTCTTGTACAACAGAATCTCCCTGCTCAAGAATTTTAATTTGACGATCAAATTCATATTCGATAGCCCGCTGGACAAAACGAAATGAGTTTAGATTTTTTGTTTCCGTACGTATTCCAAACTCCTTCTGTCCTTCTGGCCTCACAGAAACATTAGCGTCGCAACGGAGACTGCCTTCTTCCATGTTACAGTCACTTACTTCCGCATAATCAAGTATCGATTTTAATTGAGTTAGGTATTCACGGGCTTCTTCGCCAGACCTAAGGTCTGGTTCGCTTACAATCTCCACTAATGGAACCCCGGTGCGGTTAAAATCTACATAACTTTTTCCTGGGCTTCCCAAGTTTTCTCCGTGAATTAACTTTCCGGCGTCCTCTTCCATGTGAATACGGGTGAGGCCGATCTTTTTTTTTGTTCCGTTAACTTGGATGTTTACATGGCCATCTAGCCCTAACGGGAGTTCAAATTGTGATATTTGATAACCCTTCGGTAGGTCAGGATAGAAATAATTTTTACGTGCGAATCGGTTCATTGGGGCGATGCGGCAATTGGTAGAAAGGCATGCCCTCATTGCCAGTTGGAGAGCCTTTTTGTTGAAAACCGGGAGTACGCCCGGCATACCTAAGCATACTGGGCAAGTATTTTCGTTTGCGAGTTTGCCAAACTCGGTTGAGCATGAACAAAATATTTTTGACTGGGTTTTCAACTGGGCGTGGACTTCAAGCCCAATAACCATTTCATAGCTCATTCTACGGCCTGTCGGAATCGATTTAGATAAAGATTCCCCTTAACTTATAAGGTTTGATAAATAGGGATTTATGGAAGTGGGTTAATTGTAATATCAGATTCAATGCGCGTCAAGCCCTCAACATTAATGAGCCGTGAAGCCCCCGTCTACTGGAAGGGTGGCACCGGTAACAAAAGATGATTCGTCTGAGGCTAAGTATAGGCACGCGTTGGCAATATCTTCAGGGACACCGAACCGTCCAATGGGATAATCCTTGCTCCATTCCAACATTAACTTTTCATCTTTCATTAGATCTTCTGTCATGTCTGTTTTTACCAAACCTGGACAAATCGCATTCGAGCGAATGCCTAGGGAACCATACTCCATGGCAATAGAACGGTTGAACTGAAGCAAGGCTCCCTTAGAGACATTATATGCAGCAACACCGGGTGCAGCGACAAGTCCAAGAATCGAGGCTATGTGAACGAATGTCCCTGCTTTATTTTTCATCATGTGAGGCAGTACTCTCTTGGTCAACTGGAAAACCGAATTAATATTAGTGTTCATTACGATATTCCAGTCTTCATCTTTTGTCTCATGTAATGAGGAGCCAGCAAAGATGCCACCGTTGTTTACAACGATATCAATTTTTCCAAACGCATGTAATGTTTTTGATACCAAGTTATCAAGGTCATTATTGTTTGTTAGATCGCCCGCGACAGGTAGAATCTTTCCTTCAATATCTTTCGCGGCTGACTCTAGTTTGTTTCTTCTTCTTCCAATAATTGCGACAACAGCACCTTCATCAGAGAACAGTTTGGCGCATGCCAAACCAATACCAGATCCTCCTCCAGTTATAATGGCTGACTTGCCTTCTAGCCTCACGTAGTCTCCTTGGGCAATTGATATGATCTACTTGAATAGTTATAATGAATACGACTCGATTATAATTAAGGTCACGGCTAGTCAAAACTATAATAATTCATTCTTCATTAAAAATACCATACGAACTTACCTCATAAATTAAAAAAACTTAAGTATTATGAAAAGCATGAAATGGATTTACTATGGTTTCGGTGCATTTATTGGATTCGTGTGTGGTACTGTTATTGAATTTATTTTTTACCTTCTTGAGCAGTCTGGGAATCGGGTCATTTCAAACATGGTTCGTGACTATGGAATCTTAGGTCGCTTTATAGCGGAAATGGTCACCAATCTTCCGTACATGGGGCTTGCTTTGGGAATAGTAATGGTTTATTGGCTTTTTCCTGAGGTAGTTGGTGGCCCAACAAAATCTTCCGAAAGATAAGCACGTCGCAAGTTAGCTCTTATTGGTGATGATTTAATGCTAGAATAAGAAGACTATAAATTGGAGAGATTTTTTAGGAATGTCAAAAAAATTCAATGAAAATCTGATAAAAGCGATCGAAACTTCTTCGGAGGCGGCTGGGATATGCCGGCAGGCAATGATTGATGCTAATGATGAAAGTTGTAGAGCGATGTACTCGGCTATCCTCAAAGATTGTGAGAAGCATTTAGATATGCTTAGGGAAGAAGTAGAGCAACACAAAAAACAAAAGAAATGGGATGTTTAAATGCGGATTTTGGTTGTTGAAGACGATAAAAAAGTAGCCGGGTTCATAAAGAAAGGGTTGGAAGAGGAAACCTATGCCATCGACGTGGCGTACGATGGTGAAGATGGCTTGCACCTCGGATCAGAAGGGCAATATGATCTGATTATTTTGGATATTATGCTTCCCAAAATAGATGGGTTAGAAATCCTTTCGCAATTACGCGACCAAGGTAGAGATACTCCCATTCTCCTTTTGACTGCGAAGGATGCTGTTGATGATAGGGTGACAGGACTTAATAAAGGCGCGGATGATTATTTAACAAAGCCTTTTGCTTTTTCTGAATTATTGGCACGAGTGAGGGTGCTATTGCGTCGTGGTAAGGCTGAAGTCAAAACCACACTCCAGATTTCAGACCTTACTCTTGATTTAGTGAGCCATAATGTTAACCGAGGGGGCGACGAAATAGAGCTTACGGGCAAAGAGTATAGTCTCCTTGAATATTTTATGCGTAACCAAGAAAAAGTATTGACTAGAACTATGATTGCGGAGCACGTGTGGGACTATAATTTCGACACATTCACAAACGTCATAGATGTCTATATCAATCACCTACGCAAAAAAATCGATAAAGGACGGGAGTCAAAGTTATTGCACACGTTGCGGGGTGTTGGGTATATCATGAAAAAATAACATGCCATTCACATCGATTCGTTCCAAATTAACAGCATGGTATGTTCTTCTCTTGGGTGTTATCCTTGTCTTATTTAGCATCTTGTTATTCTTCTTTCTTTCTAAGCGTTTATACGAAAGTGTAGACAACTCGCTCACCGTTTCAGCCCGTATTGTGGCTCGTTCAACTCAGATCAATAATAGTCGAACCCCTTTTCCAGGTCTTGACCTGTTTTTTGATCAACTTATGGGGTTTGGGACAAACAAATCTTACAAAATTTATGATGGTTCTGGGAATATCGGTTCCCTTTCTAAAAACTTTGATGGTTCGCAGTTTCCCCTTACTCAGCTTGCATATTCGGCGTCATTAAAAGGAGGGACTTCTTACGAAACTTTTTTGATCTCCGATGATCACCCTATCCGTGTTATCACCATGCCAGTTTTAAAAGGTGCCAAACTTGCTAATTTGGTTCAGGTGGGTACCTCGCTAAAGGTGGTGGTAGATACCCTGAAAAACTTGCAAATTATTCTCTTGACGGCTGTTCCTGCCGTTCTCCTGTTGACGGCCTTGATTGGTCGATTTATAGCTCGGCGTGCACTTAAGCCTGTAGCAAAAATCACCCAGACAGCGAAAGATATTGGATCAGGTGCCAACCTCAGTCAACGTATTCCGGTGTCAGAAGTTAAGGATGAGATCGGGCAATTAGCGCTCACGTTCAATTCGATGATGGATCGCCTGGAGAGTTCTTTTACGCAAATGCGTCAGTTCAGCAGTGATGCCTCGCACGAACTTCGCACGCCCTTAACTGTACTAAAAGGGCAAAGTGAACTTGCCTTGGGAAAAGAAAGAAAGCCGGAAGAATATCAGGAAGTTATTTCTAGCAACCTTGAAGAAGTTCAGTATATGTCCAAAGTTCTTGAAGACTTATTTTTACTTTCAAAGTCAGATGAAAATCAGATCGCATTAGACTGCGAATCAGTCAACCTTAAACCACTTATCGAAGAGGTTTGCAAGCATGCAGAGATCATTGCCTCAGAAAAAAATATAAAAATTGTCATCGCTTATCTTGAAAGAGTACAAGTTTATGGAGACCCCGTGCGATTACGGCAAATGATATGGAATGTTTTGGTAAACGGAATTAAATATACTCAACACGGTGGAGAGGTGAAAATTTCTGTGCGAGGTAAGGGAGGTGGTACGCTAATAACCATTGAGGATAACGGTATTGGCATTTCTGAAGAAGATTTACCTCTGGTTTTTAACCGGTTTTATCGAGTGGATAAATCACGCTCGCGCCAAGAAGGAGGAACTGGACTCGGGCTCAGTATTTGTAAGTTCATTGTGGGTGCTCATAAAGGGAGTATCGATATTGAAAGTGAACTTGGCGAAGGAACAAAATTTAAGATCACCCTTCCTAAACCATTGGTTCCAAGCCAGCAAAAAGTGGGGTAATTATTGGACCCAGACAAGAGAACGATGAACCCAGGCCCGATCTCCCATGCTATCCTCGACGTGAACCCAGGATCCTTTTATTTTTAATACCTTCATTGAAAAATACTTATCAATAGGACTCCATTCAACTTGAGGGAATTTCGTTCCT
>Ga0208766_1002198_pt1 | contig 10110 bp, 8 predicted proteins | sample ETN01SmetaG_3_FD_185792 | JGI IMG/M metagenome (GOLD analysis project Ga0208766, IMG submission 185792) | Marine microbial and viral communities from oxygen minimum zone, Eastern Pacific Ocean - ETNP2014F12-01SV263 (SPAdes) (version 2) | ecosystem: Environmental > Aquatic > Marine > Oceanic ...
ATTGCTTAATGAACGAACTGGACCTAGCATTGAGAATAATAGGAACATAAACCTTAAAAAATCCTCAGAAGATAAAGTAGAACCAACAATGACCTCCGAACCACCAATCCATAACAATACAACTGCCATTGAAACACCAATTGTTTCTATGATCGGTGAAGATAAAAGACGTAATTTGGATGAACGGAACAATAGTCTGAAGTATTTCCAAGACTCTTGACCAAAGCGTTCAACCTCATTTTTCTCCATGGAAAAAGCCTTGACTATCATGATTGTTGATAGATTCTCTGTTATGATACTGAGTATGCCTCCAATCTGCTTTGTATTTCTCCTTGCTTTTCTTCTAATACTCTTGCCTATCACTTGAATAACAAATTGAGATAGTGGAATAATGACAATGGCGACCAACATCAATTTCCAACTGATGATGAATAATAGAATTGTGAATGCGAGGATATTGATTGGCTCAACAATGATCTTTTGGAATGTGGTACCAATCGATTGATTAAGCATACTTACATCATGAATAATGATCGAAGACAAATCACCAGATTTTCTACGATGGAAAAATGATAGGGATAATGTTTGCAAATGTGCATATATGCGATTTCTCAAGTGTGTTACAATTCTAAGTTGCACGTACGACATTGACAAATTTTTTAAATAAAGAAAAAAATTCTTTAATAGGAATATCAATATAATTGTTACGCAAAGGACCTTTAGTGTCTCAATATTAGTTTCACGAAGAATAAATTCATTTACCGCTATCTTTAACCTTTCATTAAGATCAGGTGACTCATAGGCTAATAATCTTTCTTGGTCTAACACTAATTGATCAAAGTCTATCAATACATTATTCACTAGAGAAGCAGTCAACCAAATTGATATACTATTAAATATGACAAAGAAAATGCCATTTAACAAAGAGATGGACATAAATAGTCTCTCAGGTTTGACAAACTCAATTATCCTTCTAAAATTTATTTTTTTATCATTCATTTTTTAATCATTTTCCAATGTGGAATTCCTGCCTCATAAAATCTAGCATTAATCTTTTCAAATCCAAGTGGAAGATAAAAATCAACGACTGCTTCTTGCGCGTGTAGATAGATCTTTTTTTTCCCATCTATTTTATCTACCATGAATTTTACCAAGGCCTTACCTATGCCTTGACCTCTATAGTCATGTAGCACTGCAAATCTCTCCAATTTGATACCAGAAGATGTCTCACGATACCTAGCTGTACCTACATACATTTCATTCATTATTGCACATACACTAATTGCATTAACATAATCATCATCCAACTCTATCTCTTCCGATATCTTTTGTTCTTCAATGAATACCTTTCTTCTTATCGATAAACAATTATCTAGTTCTTCCTCATTATCAACGAACTTTATGTTTATTCCCATATTCTAAATTTGAGGTATCATAATTAGAAATCATATAAAAAGATTATCAAGAAATAAGAATTGAATAAAAAGTAAATTTATTCATGAAGTATGCAGGAATATATATCCACATTCCATTTTGTGCCATTAAATGCATGTACTGTGATTTTTATTCCATAGCAGATCGGGAAGATTCGATTCCAAAATTTATTGAAGCGATCATAAAGGAGATCGAACAATGTGAAATTGATATCTCTGAATGGATATTTGACACAATATTCATTGGAGGAGGTACTCCTAGCCTGATTCAAGAAGATCACATGGATTCAATCCTGTCTTGTCTAAATAAGAAATATGATCTTTCAAATCTTAAAGAATTAACAATAGAGGCAAATCCCGGTGAGGCTCCAAAGGATCGGCTCAAAGCCTTTAATTCCATGGGAATCAATAGAATATCAATTGGAGTTCAATCCTTCCAGCCTAAACTATTGAAATTCTTGACAAGGATCCACGATAGAGACCAAATATTTGAGACCTATGATAATGCTAGATCTGCAGGATTTAATAATATTAATTGTGATCTAATCTATTCAATACCTGGCCAGATTTGGTCTCATTGGAACAACGACCTTGCTACGATCATGAGGATGGCCCCTGAACATATTTCGGCATATACGCTTACTGCGGAAAAGGGAACTGATCTATTCTCAATGGTATCTAATTATGATATATCAATGCCAAGTAAAGACCAAGAGAGTGATTGGTTTACGAGGACTCACGCCATCCTATCAAAAAATGGCTATAAGGCATACGAGGTTTCTAATTTTTCTAAACTAGGATTTGAGTGTATTCATAATCTACACTACTGGAATATTGAACCATATTTGGCATTCGGACCATCAGCACATGGATATGATGGTAGATACCGCTGGAACAATGCACGGTCTTTAGATCAATATATTGAGCGTGTCATGAGTGGTAATTCTCCCATATCAATGAAGGAAGAGATCACTTTATTAGATCACATTAATGAAAAAATAGGGTTTGGGATGAGGATGATAAAAGGCATTGACCTAGACATGATCCCAAATAAGTTTCAGAAAAAATTAAAAAATAATATCAAAATTATTGAACAGAAATATCCAGATCACATCCAGGTCTCAGATAAAAATTTTACCTTTACCCAAAAAGGAATGCTCTTCGCAGACCAATTAATTCCAGAAATATTATTATAATACTTTAAAATAGAATAGAATGCCCAAGACAATAATAATAATGATAATCAAAGATCAAGATTAAGGGAGACTGGACAATGATCTGAACCATATACATTATGGTGAATATCAGCAGCGATACATAGCTCTGCCATACCTTGATTCACAAAAAAATAATCTATCCTCCAACCAACATTCCTGTCACGTGCACCAAACCGATAGGTCCACCAAGAATATCTAGCAGGTTCATCGTGGAACAATCTAAATGTATCAACCCAACCTTGAGATATGTAATCATCTAGTTTTTTTCTTTCAATAGGCATGAAACCTGAAGTATTGACATTTTCTTTCGGACGTGCAAGATCTATTGACTTATGAGCAGTATTCCAATCACCGGTAACTATGACATTGATTCCAGAATCAACCTGCTCATTTATTATCGGCAATAGATCATCATAAAAATCCAATTTGTAATTCAATCGGATATCATCCTTTTGACCATTGGGGAAATATATGTTATACAATAAAAAGTCATCATGCTCTGTGATCAGGACCCTGCCCTCATCATCGTATTTTTTTATTCCAAGACCCTCTTGAATAAATAAAGGTTCCTTCTTACAAAAGGTTGCAACCCCACTGTATCCTTTTTTTACACCAGAATGCCAGTAGGTATGATATCCATGACCCTCAAGGATATCAGCGGAAAGTTGCTCCTTATGAGCCTTTGATTCTTGAATACATAAAATATCCGGCTGTTCCTTTTCAAGGTAGTCTAAAAAACCCTTTTTTACAGCCGCTCTAATACCATTCACATTCCATGAAATAAGTTTCATTTACCATCCTTTTTTAAGAGGTTGATTTTACAGTAAAGATAGTATAACTCACAGTTCATCTGTTCATTCAATTTCTATAAAACTCACATATTCCTAAGAAATCATTTTTTTTATTCCATCTTTTAATTAGAATTGGTCATGAAACAAAAACGAAAAGGAATAACGAAACCAAAAAACAAAGCATTTCATAAAGAATATAGTTTTGAGATCAAGGTAATTATATTATTTACTTTAGGAATATTTTTATTAGTAGAAGACCTTGAAATCAAACACTACATATATGGGTTCATAAGGACCGTTTTTTTTACCATTGGTAATGGTATCAAAATTATTAAAGATCTAACGATATTTTTAATAAAGCAGTTTGAAGTATCAGACATAGTTGGCATAAGTCTCATACTATATGTCATGTTCTTAATTGCAAATCGTTGGAGAGAAAGAATAATCGATCGTCATACAAGTCTAACATCCTGTATGAAATGTGGCGGTGATATAAAACGAGTTAGAAAAAACTGGAAACATAAGGCTATGGGCATTTTATATTTTGTTAGTGTAAAACACTATCAATGCAAGAGTTGCATGCACAAAGATATAAAATTGATCAAATAAATAAAATAAAGAAGGTATAATGGACTTAAAAGAACAAATAATTAATGACATAGATCAAAACCCAATAATTCTGTATATGAAGGGGACAAAAGACATGCCCATGTGTGGCTTTTCAAATTCCGTGGTTCAGATACTTAATCACTATGGTGTTGATTATAAAGATATCAATATTCTGGAAGACCCCATGATCAGAATAAAACTGAGTGAGCATTCAAATTGGCCAACCATCCCTCAATTATTTGTGAATGGAGATTTGATCGGTGGTGCTGACATCGCGATGGAACTTCATAATAATGGGCAATTGCTTGATATTTTGGATAAGGCAAATAACCAAGATTGATTCTTATTAAAAATGGTTTGGAGTGGGCTTTCATTAAAGAATAAATTTGCCGCCGATATAATTACAATGATTAAAAGTTATGGCCCGTTCGTCTAGTGGTTAGGACTCCAGGTTTTCATCCTGGCAACAGGAGTTCGATTCTCCTACGGGCTACTTTTCTTCAGTAATCTATTTTATTCTGAGTTACTGATTACCTTTACTATAAAAGATGTTGAGGAAGAACTATAAAAAACCCCGAGTCCTCCTTCAAAATTAGAATCTGGTAGTAGATAAATATTCTGGCCTACAGGGTCTCCTTTAAAATAATTAAAGTATGAATCACTCGTTGATTTAAAAGTCATCATATAATAACCATAATAATCAAAATAGAGCCACATAATCGGCGAAGGGGAAATATCCACATTCCATAACCATGGATTATTCCTGTATGGACTATTTGCGCGCCATGTTCCATCATCACCACCTCTTTTTAAGGGATCTTTCCATATGTTAGCTAATGAATTATAATCTAAACTATCATTATCAAAGAGGCCCTTCTCGTCACTATAAATTAGATTTATATAACAACTATCTCTTAACCCATTTCTGTTTCTATCAGAAAAATTTTCACCTTCATCAAAAAGCCCATTTTGATTTTCATCATCAAATGGCTCTAAACCAACTACATTTGATTCTAAAGCATTAGATATAATCTGAATGGTGTTATAATCATCTTGATTATAGTCTACCCCGAACATTGGAGCACTGGCAAAACTCTTAGTATAACAATCTCCAATTATAAATTCTACTGAGTCTACATTTATATTATTTTGCTCAATGTATTCTACTGGGTTTTGATATAAGGATAGCATTTGTGCAAAGGACAAATTTTCTAGATTATTTACATCAATGATACTCACCGGCTTAGCACTTCCATCTGGACACATATATTCTGACATTTCTGCTGCTCCAATTTCTATTTTTTCTGGAACATTAGTTTCTGCGATCACAGAATCTTCTTCATGTGTAACGACCAATCTATAAGTAGTACCAGAACTAATGATATAATCAAGCCAATAGCTGAAAATAGAATCCACATTCTGCATGGAGATATCTATCGGGTAATATCTACCATTCCCAAGTGAATAAAACTTTAATTCAGACCCATCTGATATATTAATAAGGTTCACATTTGCATTATCAATGTATAGGTCCTCAGAGTCTACAGATTCACTAACGTCCGCTGTCCTTGATACAAATACAGTATCATAGACAGGAAATCCTGCATTTATTGATGCAAACACCACAAGCTGTTCCTCATAATTGATAGTGTTATCATCGAATGAGCATGATTGCATCACCAATGAAAAAGATAAAATCTGAATTAATAATTTTATTTTATTATACATTTAAAACTCCCAGCTAAAACCAATTGTAGGAATGATTGGAAACAAACTAATATCATTGACTTGAAGTCTTCCTTCGTCTGCTTCATCTACATTAACCTCCCCAACGTCTGGCTCACCATTTCCATTGGTATCATGTTTTTCTTCATCCCAATCTCCATCGTCATCAATGCCATTATATGTACTTCCTATACTATATGATTTTCTAAATGTGTTTTTTCTATTAAAAACATTTATTATTTGAACATATATGTCCATTTTTGAACCAAAAATTTTTGCATGGTAAACAAATCCAAGATCTAATCTACTATATGGAGAATATCTGGCTGAATTTCTAGTACCTGGAATTGTCCTAAAAACCTCATCAGGGCTTTCTGGTAAGATTTGATTATAATAACCAATTATGGGAGTATATGCCTGTCCAGATTGCAAAGAAAATTTCCAATTCATATCCCACTTATTACTGAATATATAATTACCAAGAGCGCTGAAAGAATGGGTCCTGTCCCAACTATTGTAATATTCTTCGCTTTTATCATAGAAAATACTATTCATTGATTTTCTTGATACAGAAAAAGTATATGCTAACCAACCACTAAGTCTGCCACTCATTTTCTGTGCAAATAACTCCAGACCATAAGCATAACCATTAGATGGAGTTACGATGTCAGATAAAACTGAATCAGAGACAGCCTCATCTGTGGTCGCTCTAGACTCTTCAAAGGTAAATAGATTTTTGATATCTTTATAGTATCCCTCAATCTGAAGCTTATATAGATTGTTAAGATATTCTTCATATCCTAACACTATTTGGGATGACTTAGCAGGTGCAATACTATTATCAACCGCTATCCACTGGTCTAAGATTGTTGGATTATAATCATCTTGAAATGTGGCAATGAACTGGTGGTAATTCCCTAATGAAAAATTGAGGTATCTATCATCATTCAGTAGATATTTCATGCCAAGGCGTAAGTCAGGAAAAATTGAGTCGCTGTAAACATTATACATATTTATTCTTACACCAGGTTCAAGAATAAATTTTTCAGAAGGTGAATATTTCAATTTTGCATAACTAGCGAACTCTTTTGGTTTCGTTTGAATTTTAAACTGTAACGAATCTCCAAATGTGTTTGTGTATAAAAAGCCAAGGTTTTTTAGCTGTGCCCCAAACTTGATTGTGTTTTCAGATGATTTAAACCAAGAAAAGTTTACTGCTACTGTTGCATCATCTATCTGATTATCACTGTTTAATCCATTGGAACCACCTAGTCCAAATTCTGTAAAGAATAAACTATTCGCGTATAAAAAATTACCAATCAGTTTTTCAGAAAAGACCCTCCTGTATTGGGTGCTTAAGGTACTATTCCCCCAACGACCAGCAAGTCCAAAAGTGCCAAATAATAGATCATCTATCCCATTGTAAAAACTGAGCGACAATCTATCTTTTGGAGTGATATCAGAATATACATGACTCTGAATATCATAGAAATAGTAGGGTGGTATATTGGGATTATTCTTAAATATTTGATCAAAATAAGTCCGACGTCCCGATAAGACCCATGCTCCCTTGTAAAATGGCCCCTCTAAAGTGGCTTGTGCTGAAAGAAGCGATAGATTTGCTTTTCCCTCAAACTTTTTTTGATTTCCTTCACGACTTATAATATTGAGAACAGCTGAGAGCCTGCCACCATATTCTGCATTGTAGGCGCCTTTTATTAGTTCGGCCTCTTTTACACCATCCACAATAAAATTTGAAAATATTCCACCCAAATGTGATGGGTTATATACTGTAACACCATCTAAAAGAATAAGATTTTGATCAGTATTCCCACCTCTTATTACTAAACCCGTGCTGAATTCAGAGGTTGTTAATACACCAGGAAGAGCTTGGATAGTTCTAAAAAGATCAGGCTCGGCTAAAGCTGGTGCGGCCTTCATCATTCTGGGACTGAGGTTTATTTTACTGGGCTGTATATTTGCCTTTCTCTGAAGTTGCTCAGCGGTGACCACGACTTGTGATAATTCAACTATTTCCTCTAATAGAGCGATATTTAACTTAATCGATTCCCCACCAGATATGGTCAGTTTCTCTTTTGTCAGGCTAAATCCAACGTAAGAAACCATCAAGACATAGTCTCCAGGCACGATATCTTGGATGACATAATAACCGTTCATATCAGTTGCCATTCCCTGACCGGTCTCTTGGAGAATCACATTCGCACCAATCAGAGCCTCACCTGAGGAAGAGTCACTGATAAAACCAGATATGATTGTTGACTGGGCACCCAAATGAGTGATTAGAAAAAAAATAATTAAAAAATATCTCATAAAAATCATCCTGATATATACTTTAAATTTTTGATATCAAATGGAATGGGTTCAATATCATATTTGTTTAATAATTCTGATGAATCACATACACTACCCTTAACAAGGTCATTTAACTGATCCTTACCAGCGGGAAACCATTTAAACCTATCAAGTATTCCAGCAATGAAAGATATAACAAAAAATGGAGCAGGTACCATTATTACCTTTCTACCAGTTACTTTTGCGATACTGGTCACTATCTCATTCCATGTAACCTCCCTATTTCCGCCAATTTCAATTGTTTGCTTCATTGAGCCTTCATCAGCAAGGATCTTAACAAAAACTGATGCTATGTCTTTAACGTGAATCATGCTTAATGCATAGTCACCTGCATCAAGTGGATTCATTCCAGTAAAAAAAGATGGGGCTGGAAAAGGTAAAAATTTTGGATAGGGAATCAGGTTAAGCATCAATTTATCGAGCATCATGCAAAATTCTGGTCTCTCGCCTCCTCTTGGATCACCAAATAAACTCGAAGGCCTGATGATCGTCCAATTAAGTCCAGTATTTTTTATAGACTGTTCAGCTAAATGTTTTGCCTGCATGTACTTGGATCCATTTGGGTTCGGATCCGCTCCTAAAGCACTCATTAATAGAAATCGTTTTACGCCTTTTTCCTCCGCGATCTCTGCAACTCGTTTTGATCCCTTGAATTGTAACTTTTCATTTGTCAATCCTCGGCTAGGGAATTCTCTGATCAATGCAATTAGGTAAATGACAGCATCACAATCATCAAGAGTTTGACCAATCGCTTCATCATCTTCAATATCTCCATTGATGATCTCACATTTTTCGGGCTGTGTAACCTTATGCTCCGAGCCATCTCTTACTAGAAGTCTTGGGACATGATCATGATCTATCAGTTCATCAATTATGTAAGAACCAACATAGCCAGTCCCACCAATGAGCGCGACCTTCATTATTTTTTCTCCGTTTTTAATAAATATTTTTCAAGGGTTAGGTATGATACTGGAACTAGAAGAAGGGTAATGGCTGTTGCAAACAAGACTCCAAAAGATAATGATACAGCCATTGGGATCATGAACTTAGCCTGTGTACTCTTTTCTAGAATCAATGGGACAAGACCTACAAAGGTTGTCAGTGATGTAAGGAATATAGGTCTAAATCTCCTCGGACCTGCTTCTAAGACCGCATCTCTGATACTATTACCTTCCGCCCTATAACGATTGATGAAATCTACCATGACCAAACTATCATTGACAACAACACCTGTTAATGCAACAATGCCCATCATGGAAAGCATAGACAAGTTTAATCCCATAAAAATGTGTCCCAATACTGCACCAGTTATGCCAAAGGGTATGGAGGACATCACAACCAAAGGTTGGAAATATGATTTAAATGGAATCGCAAGTAACATGTAAACGACAAGCATTGCCAAAACAAAGTTTTTTCCTAGAGACCGGAGGTTCTCTCCCTGCTCCTGCTGCTCACCTTCCAAAGAGTATGCTACAGAATTATATTTCTGAAGAATTTTTGGCATTATTGAACTCATGACCGTTGCAATCACCTCGTTGCCATTTGTAACCATCAAATCCACATCAGCAGTTACATTGATGGATCTCTTACGATTCTTCCTTTCAATCGAGGCCAAGCCTTCTCCGATCTCCAATTGAGCAATTTGCCTAACAGGGATGGTTGATCCTAATGGGGTACGGATCATCATATTTTCAAGATCGGATATTGAAGACCTCTCTGCCTCAGGATATTGAAGCATGATTTTTAATTCGTTCCTGCCTCTTTGGACAGTTTGTACTTCTAGTCCATAAAAAGCCTGCCTTACCTGAGCCGCAACCATCACCATGCTCACTCCATAGTTTTTTGCAGCGGGTAATAAGTTTATTGAGATCTCTTCCTTACCAATATTATATGTATCACTGACATCAAAGACCCCAGGAAATCTAACTAATTGGGTCTTTAACTCATCTTTCGCTGAAATGA
>Ga0208766_1002200_pt1 | contig 10106 bp, 10 predicted proteins | sample ETN01SmetaG_3_FD_185792 | JGI IMG/M metagenome (GOLD analysis project Ga0208766, IMG submission 185792) | Marine microbial and viral communities from oxygen minimum zone, Eastern Pacific Ocean - ETNP2014F12-01SV263 (SPAdes) (version 2) | ecosystem: Environmental > Aquatic > Marine > Oceanic ...
TATCCTGTTCTAATAGCTATGGTAGATCCGTCAATTATATGTTCTGCCTTTCCAACTTTCTCATCAACTTGTTGAAATAATTGAAAACCAAAACCATTATTTGGTCGAAAACGATAATTGTATGTTTCATCATGTCGTGTTTCATCTGGTAGCCTATCAGTGTCATGCTTATGAGGTGGAAATCCTGACCAACCACCTTGCCCTACAGTATACAATTCATTACACAGCAGTCTGCCAACTTTATCATGATGTTTGGCTCCAATGATATGTTTAATTTTTCTATGTGTTTTTGTATCATCTGAACCATATTGAACCATATCAATTTCATTAGTCCTAACAGCAAATGGTTCTAATGTTTTGTCAAACTTTGCTCCTGCTATGAAAACTTCTGAGTCATTAAGAGCAACAAAAGAAGCTTTTGCTCCTGATGGGACATATACACCTTCTGGTTCACCATCCCAAACATCAACAGTTCTAGTACCTAAATTATTTACTTCAAAGCCTTCAACTGAAACATCAATGAAACCTGTTGCAGGTACAATGCACGTTTCATAGCCTGGAGTAACATATTCAAAACTTTGATCTTTATTTAGTTTAACAATATTAAAATAATTAAGTGGAACGTTTTTATCATTCATATCAACAATAGGCTTATTGTTATTATCAAAAGGTGGTATGTGCATTATTTTTCTCCTCAGTTAATTGTATTAGTTTTCATAAATTCTAAAATTTCATTTAAGTCAGGCATAGCCGGTGCACAACCAACCTTAGTTACAACTATCGCAGCTGCAGCTGACCCAATTTCAATTGCTTTTTCTATATCATAATTTTTTAATAAAGCTCCAATTAGCGCACCCATAAATGCATCTCCCGCCCCAGTTGGTTTAAGTGGCTTAACAGAAAATATTCCTTTTGTTATTTCCTTACTATCAACAAAAGTGATTGATCCCTTTTCTCCTTTTTTATAAATTACTAAATCACAGTTAATGGATAGATTTTTCGCATAATTCAACCCCTCTAAATAATTACCAGAGAGCACACTAAACTCCTCATCATTACCTATTATTCCAGAACATTTCTCTGCAGCTTTATTATATATTTCTTTAGCTATATGAGGTGATTCCCAAGTATATGGTCTGTAATCAATATCTAAAATAACAGGAATATTATTCTTTTTTGCAACATCAAGAGCATATAAAACAGCGTCACGTGATGGCTGCGCCGCTAATGAAGTTCCAGTTATTAATAAGCAATCATAATTAGTAATTTTAGCAAAATCTATATCTGCCTTATTTAAAAAAAGATCTGCAGCTTTATGTCTATATATTATTGATTGATGGTCTTCAGTTGTTGATTCAACGATGGCAAATGAAATTCTTGACTCATTATCCTCAAATTTTATTAAGTCTTTTTTAACACCATAAAAATCTAATTGATTTAATACTAATCTTCCAAGAGCATCATTAGATACTCGTGTAAGCAAAGAGCATGCACCTCCAAATTTAGTTAATTCTACACCCATGTTTGCTGAAGAACCACCTAGGTGAGTTATAAAATTTTTTGCATGTTCAGTTTTCGTACCAGGAGGATCAGGGTAAATATCTACTCCTGCTCTTCCTATAAGTAAAAAATTATTCAATTTTATTTTTGAAATTAAAAATTCCAAAGACATAAAAATTATTTATTTTTCATATCAACAAAATCAGCTTTAAAATCAAAAGGATTAATTTCATCAATACATCCAATATTTATTGCGGCACCATTAGGGTCACTTCTTCTATTATGATGAGTATAAATACCACAAGTTTTACAGAAAAAATGTTCAGCAATCATTGTATTAAATTTATATGAACTAAGATTTTCCTTACCTTTAATAATTTTTACAGAATCTTTTGAAACCATACACATTTTTGCATTTTTTCTTATGCAAATAGAGCAATTACACTGTTTTATTGTTTGAAGATCTGTTTCAACTTCAAGTTCTACAGCTCGACAATGACAATTTAATTTATATATCATAACATAATATAATCTATAATGGCGCGCTCTGCAGGATTCGAACCTGCGACCCTCGGTTTAGAAAACCGATGCTCTATCCACTGAGCTAAGAGCGCTTAAATGTCCTTTATCATACAATAAATAAATTCAAAAGATTAATGTGTCCAAGGCTCTTTTCTATTCATATCAAAATTTGATGCATAGTTTTTTGGTTTAATTTTTCTTTCTTTTGGTTCAATAACAATAAACTGTTCGTTATTTTTTTTAGCCCATTCAATTGCTTGGTCTTTTGTTTCAAAAAAAATTTTAATTTGTTCTTTAGTATCCAAAGAACTATTCCAACCCATTAACGTATCTTTAATTTTATCTTTCTCTGATATGTATTCAGCAAGCCATTGTTTAGTATTTCCTAAACCTGATTGCATTGAAGATTTTGATGGTTTGTAAATTTTAATCGTCATTTATATACCGCTTTCAAAATATTTATCCTCAAACTCATTATACAACTTACCAGAAGAATAAATATTATTTTTATATTTTTTTGTCTCATAAATAACTTTTGTAAGATAAAAATCCCCTAATTGAATCTTTGAAAAATAAAAATCATCTTTATTGTTTTCAGTTTTACTTAAAGAAATCTGAATAAATTGTAACCAAGTAAAGCCAACTGCAACAAGAGCAAAAATATTTAAAAAATCTAAAGCATGTGCATTGATTTCTTGGGAGTTTGATAATTCAATTTCTTTTATAAAATTGATACAATCTTTTAAATCATTATAAGATGGCTCAAAAAGTTTTATAAATTTATGCATTCTATTGTTATCTTGATTATTATTTAAAAATTTATTAATTTGATCTAAGTATTGATTTATAATTAATCCATTATGAATATTGAATTTTCTTCCTATTAAATCTAAAGCTTGAATGCCATTAGTGCCTTCATAAATTGGTGTTATTCTTGCATCTCTAACTAATTGCTCCATCCCATGATCAGTAATGTATCCATGCCCACCATAAATTTGCAATGCATGATTTGTTATTTCCATTGATTTATCAGTAGCAAATGATTTTAATATAGGAGTTAATAAAGCTATTAGATTTTCAGAAGACTCACTTAATTCTTTACTTTGATCTGAGTCTATTAAGTCAAAAGCATATCCAGCTTTAAGCATTAATCCCCTAATTCCATCATTCAACGATTTCATAAACATTAAATTTTTTCTAATTTCTGGATGAACAATAATTGGATCAGCTATATTCTGACTATCAGAAAGTTTACCTTGCACACGTTCTTTGGAGTAATGTAATGCAGATTGATATGCTGTTTCTGAAAGACCTATCCCTTGAATACCAACAAATAATCTTGCCCCATTCATCATTATAAACATGGCCTTCATTCCTTTATTTAAATCACCAACAAGCCATCCTTGAGCTTCTTCATAATGCATTACACATGTTGGGCTTGCTTTAATTCCCATTTTCTTTTCAATTGATCCGCACTTAACATTATTTTCTTTACCAAGAGTTCCGTCTTTATTTGGAATAATTTTAGGTACAATAAAAAGACTAATACCTTTTATGCCGTCTGGTGCGTTTGGAGTTCTGGCTAAAACTAAATGTATTACATTTTCGCTTAAGTCATGCTCTCCGCAAGTTATAAAGATTTTTGTACCAGTAATTTTGTAAGATCCATCTTCATTGGGTTTCGCCATAGTTTTACTTAACCCAAGATCAGTACCGCATTGAGGCTCTGTTAAATTCATTGTTCCAGTCCATTTTCCTGAAGTTAAATTCGGAAGATATATCTGCTTTAATTCTTCAGTAGCACTTTTCTCTATTGCATCAATAGCATTAGTTGTTAGTCCTGGGTAAAGGCCGAAAGACATATTTGTTGAGCTCACCATTTCATCCAAAAACATATTCATGATATATGGAAGATCTTGACCCCCATATTTCTCTTTCACTTTAATACCTTGCCATCCATTTTCTGAAAAAACTTTATAGGCTTCTTTAAAACCTTTAGGGGCAATAACTTTACCATTATCAAAAACACATCCTTCCTGATCACCAATAGCATTCAAAGGTAAAAGTGTTTCTTCACACATTTTAGACGCCTCTTCTAATATCATCAGAAGATCATTAATTTCTAAATTTCTATTTGTTAAAACTTTATTATTTTTTAATTTTAAAAAATCCTCTAATAGAAATTTATATTCTCTTAATGGCGTTTTATAAACTTGCATAATTACTCAACTCTTTCTAATACTGTTGCAATACCTTGTCCAAGACCAATACATTGTGTTGCTAATGCGTATTGTTTATTATTTTTTTTCAATAATGAAGCAGCTTTAGCAGTTATTCTAGCGCCTGTAGCACCAAGTGGGTGCCCTAACGCAATTGCCCCACCCTCAATATTAACTCTATCTGGATTTATATGTAATTCTTTTATGCATGCAAGAGATTGAGAAGCAAAAGCTTCATTCAATTCTATTACATCAATATCATTAATGTTTAATTCAGCTCTTTTTAAAGCTTTTTTAGTTGCACCAATTGGACCTAATCCCATCAATTCAGGTGGACATCCATTAATGGCAGTGGATTTTATTTTTGCCAAAATAGTAAGGTTATTAGTTTTTGCATATTCTTCTTCACAAATTAAAGTAGCAGAAGCTCCATCAGTTAGTGGGGAGGCAGTACCAGCTGTAACAGTTCCCTTTTGATCAAAAACTAATTTAAGGCCATCTAAAATCTCTTGGTTAGTGTTTGGTCTTATTGCTCCATCTTTAACAACTTCAATTTCATGATTTTTAATGATTGTAATCTCTTCATCAAACGCATTTGTAGTTTGGGCTTTAAATGCCTTGGTATGACTTTGAATTGCGAACTCTTGCTGTTCTTTTCTGGAGATATCAAATTTTTTTGCTACATTTTCAGCTGTTAGACCCATTGATAAATAAACATCAGGTTTGTGTTTTAAAAGTTCAGGATGTGGGGAATAATTTAATCCATTTATTGGGACAGATGTCATTGATTCAATACCACAACAAATAAAAACTTTTCCAGCATTCATAGAAATTGCACCTGCGGCAGAATGAATTGCCTGCATAGATGATCCGCACCAACGATTAATAGTCATGCCTCCAACGTGTTCAGGCATATCAGTCATAAAAGAAACTATCTTAGCAATATTATAACCTTGAGCTCCTTCAGGATAAGCACAACCTGCTATTATATCTTCTATATCTGTTTTATTAATATTTGTTGTTTGGATTAAGTCATTAATAACTTGAGACAAAATATCCTCAGGCCTTACAGATGCTAACAGTCCTTTATTAGCAATTGTAAATGGAGATCTTTTAAAACCAACTAAAACTGCAGTCTTCATTAAAAGTCCATTAATGAATGAATCTTAACTCCTCTTTCTTCAAGTTTTTTATCACCCTTTAAATCTGGAAGGTTAATGATAAAACCTGCTCCAACAACATTTTTTTTTTCAAACATATCAATTAAATCAATAGCAGCAATTGCTGTACCTCCTGTGGCAAGCAAATCATCTATAATTAATAAATTTTTATGGCTATCAAGAGCATCTTTATGAATATGCATTTCTGTTGATCCATATTCTAAAGTATAAGAAACTTTATATGTTTCTCCAGGAAGCTTATCTGGCTTTCTTAGAGGTATAAAAGCAGTATTTAAATTATAAGCAATTGCCCCCGCCATTATGAAGCCGCGAGACTCTATGCTAAGAACTGCATCTATTTCAGAATCTTTCCAAGGATCAGTCATTTCATTGATTACTTGCTTAAAATGACCTGCATCTTGAAGAAGTGTTGTAATATCTCTGAATTGAATACCTTTCACAGGATAGTCTAGAATTGTTCTTACATATTCTTTCATTTAAAATTCTTTCATTTTAAAATTTATCATTTCTTCATATTTAAATAATGTAATTGGAGCAAAATTTGAAGAGCAATCATAAGTTTTTGTATATGGGTATTTCTTATAAGATTTTATAATTTGCCCGTTTGTGCCCAAATTTTCTTCAAATAAATTTATTAATAGTTTGTTAGGATTTGCATGAGGAGCAATCGAACGAATGTATTGAACGTTACTTTCTATGTTTTCGATATTTTTTTTACACAATAAGTATGTAGCAGTTGCCATAGACCTTGATACTCCACACCAACAATGAATAACAATATCCTCTTTTACATCCCATTTATTAGTAAATTTTTCTATTGAATCAATATGAGAGTGATTAGGTGGTAATTGAGGTATCTCATCTGTATTAAGTCTAAAAATATGATTATCTGCACTTACTTTAATAATATCATCAAATCCAAGCTTAAGATGATTTTGAACAAATTTAGGTGTCTCCGGTTCATATCCAGGATCAATAACTGATATTAAATACTTAGGCTTAACACTCTCACAAACATTAACTAAATCACTTAAAGAACAAACTATAATCATAAATAAAAAAGGGTGGTTATAAACCACCCTTTCAACATATAAAGTCTTTATTTAATTTTCAATTGCATCAGCTAAAATTGCATTTGCTTCATCATTTAAGCTATTTAGTGTAGACATAATGTCATCCCCATTAATAATAGCCGCATAAGCTTTTTCAATCTCACCTCTTACAGAATAATAAGCAGGAACCGAAGGTTCTCCTTTACCATACTGTATTAAGCCTAATGATCTGTCATATTGCGGAAGATCATTTCTCTTCGCAACAATTAGAGGATGATTTGCTGAAGAAGTTCTAACAAAACCATAGCCACTTTCAGTAGACCAAACAGCTGAATTTTCAGTATCAGTAATGTATTTCATCCATTGATATGCTGCTACCATTTTATCAGCGTTTCCTGTATTACCCATTATCAAGCCTCCGCCATATAAATTCATTACTGGTTTAGAAGTTGTATGAGGTACAGCAGATATTTCCCAATTTCCGTTGTAACCACCTTCAATTGCATTTTGAAAATATGTAATTCCAGAAGTTGATCCTAATGCAAATAAATTTGTACCTAATCCAAGATATTGTTGATCAGCATATTTATCTCTTGTTACCTGAGCACAACCTTTATTTGCCATACCCTGAATAAATTCCATTGCCGCAACTGCAGCTGGACCATTAAGAATATATTGACCTGCATCATAATCAAATACATCGCCACCATGAGCAAAAACCCATGCTGCAAAATTACTTGCATCAGTATCTATTTCATAACCAAGACTTGCAGCATCTCCAACACTACCACTAAAAGTACTGTTAGTAGCAGCACAAGCTGCTTCAGCAAATTCAGCAGGTGTTTGTGGTTCAGATAATCCTAATTCACTCAACCAATCTTTATTATAATAAACTACCTCAATTGATTTTCCAACTTCATGAAGTAATTTTGGATTGCCATCAAAATAACCTGAAAAACCAACTGTCCAGTTTGCTCCCCAATCATCTATATCATCTTGAGTTACGCCCCATTTTTTACTATTAGCTATAATACTTTGATCCATTGCTGCACCAATTTGATACATGTCTGCAGCTGCATTTCCATAACCTCTTGCAACATCTGCTTGGTCTGGAGTTCCTGCAGAAGTCATCATAGCTGATTGAACTTTACCATAGTGACCTTTGTAGGTAATATTAACTTTAATACCAGTTTCAGCTTCGAACCTTTCAGCTCTAGCTTTCATAAAATCTAAACGTTCATCCGAGTATTGAACCCAGAATTCTACAGTTTGACCTTCTGGATTTGCACTCTCAATATCTGAAGCAGAAACCGCAAATAATTGAGAAGAAAATAAAAATGTTGTTAAAAAAACAACCTTAATCAATATTTTATAAATCATAATCACACCCCTAATTAAGAATAGCATTTTAATCATGAAATACTATGATTCTATTACTATCTAATTACAAAAAATTGTTAACAATTACTGTTTGAGACCAAAATTTGAAATACTTTCTAAAAAAAGCTTCTGTGTGAAAAAGTATAATAGTAATACAGGAGATATTGAAATCAATGATGCAGCCATCAATAAATGATAGTTAGTGCCAGCTTCTCTAATAAAACTATAAATAGACACTGTAACAGGGAACCAGTCTTCCTTTGTAAGTATCAGTAAAGGCCAAGCAAATGAATTCCAAGCCAAAATAAATGCGAATAAAGAAACAGTAACAATAATCGGCATGCTCATTGGAATTACTACTTTTCGTAAAAAATAAAAATGAGAAGAACCATCCATTCTGGCTGCATCCCATAATTCATTTGGAATTTTTTTTATGTATTGTCTTAATAAGAAAATTATAAAAACATTTCCAAAAAATGGGACTGTTAACCCTTGAAGAGAATTCATCCAAGAAGGTCCAAATGGAAGTGGAAATATATTACCTCTTATAATGAGTAAGTGTGGTAAAAGAGCAATAATTTCAGGGATCATTAATGATAAAAGTAATGAATAAAAAATTACATCTCTAAATGGGAAATTAATCTTGGCAAAAGCATAAGCTGCAGGGATACTTGTACACAAAACTCCAATTACAATTATGCCACTTATAATAATACTATTTAAGGTATATTGTTGAAAATTATTTGAAGTCCAAACTTTTAAATAATTTTCAAATCTTAATTGTTTTGGAAATAAATACTGATTTGAAGCTTCACCAGCTGTCATTAAGGATACGCTAATCATATATAATAATGGATAAACTGATACAAACATCACAAAAAATAAAATGATGTAAGGGATAATTAATTCTTTTTGATTAAACTTAATCATAATTTAAACGTTTTCTAAAGATGACATATTGTGAAATTGCCAGAACATTCAAAATTATAAATAAAACAACACCTTCTGCAGCTGCATATCCAAATTTAACACGATCCCAAAAATGATCGAAAATTTCTATAGTGACAACATCCATTGTTTCTCCAGCTGAAGATGTTTTCATAACTAAAATATGATTAAATGCCTGAAATGAGTTTATAAAACCAGTCAATAATAAAAAGAAAATGATAGGCATTAAAAGTGGGACTGTAATTTTAGTAAATGTTTGCCATCTTGAAGCCCCTTCTGCTTTAGCTGCCTCGTATAGATCTGATGGTATAATTGATAAACCCGCAAGAAGAATGATTGCATAATAACCAGTATAGGACCAGACACCATAGAATATAGAAGTTGTTAAAGCTAAACTTGGACCGGCAAAAAAACCTTCCATTTTTATACCAAATAATACTTCAGATAATTTTCTCTTATCAAACAACCACATTTGTGGGTCATAACCAAAATAACCTATAAACTCATTAAGAATGGAATTTTCTGCTTTTCCAAATATAATAAAAAAAACTGCACCACCCATTACCGCTGGTGTAATATATGGAAATAATAATACCATTTGAAATAACTGCTTACCTTTTAATTTTTGATATAAAGCAAAAGCAATTAACAAGCCTAAACCCACTTCAGTTGTGATTGCAAAAAAAGAATAATAAAAAATATAAATTAACGAATTAAGAAAATCCTCATCTCCTTTCTCCATCATATCTGCCCAACTAATATTAATTAAAAAAAGACTTAAAATGAGTATTAAAAAAGAAATAATAAAACAGAAAAGTTTGTTAGAAAATTTATTTTTGAATTCTGACCATACCCAATATGAGGATATCATCATTAAGAGACCTAAAATAAATATCCAAAACGACCCTATATCACCAAGTATTTTTTGATAATTTTCAAAACCAAGAAACCTTCCTTTAAAAACTTTCCATTTATGCACACTCATATACATACCAAAAAAAACTGGAAAAATTCCAAATAAACTAATAATTAAAAAAGCAGGTAGAACAAACAAATATCCATTTATTTGATCTGAATATTTTGTAAATAATCTATTCATTAATTTTTATTTTATTTTCGATTGAAATTGTACCATTATTTTTTGGAATTAGATATACTCCCATATTGATGTGATCATATGTTTTTTTAAGCATATTTGGTAAGTTTAAGGTTTGATCATCAGTATTAGGTTTTAAGTTAGTTGCTGAACATCTTGGAATTTCACTAGTAACGAAAAAATTTATATTATTAATTTCAATAGTTTT
>Ga0208766_1002201_pt1 | contig 10103 bp, 8 predicted proteins | sample ETN01SmetaG_3_FD_185792 | JGI IMG/M metagenome (GOLD analysis project Ga0208766, IMG submission 185792) | Marine microbial and viral communities from oxygen minimum zone, Eastern Pacific Ocean - ETNP2014F12-01SV263 (SPAdes) (version 2) | ecosystem: Environmental > Aquatic > Marine > Oceanic ...
GGAGCCTTGCTGAGCTGTAGAAAGGTTATTATAAAACAGAGAGTTTGTAATATAAACTCCAGCATTGGTTGCAATTGCAGCGCCCCCTGCATTATACTTCCCTAAAACCTCATTACCTTTAAAAATAGACGCATTGATCATATTAGGTGATTTTCCATAGCTTGCAATTCCTATCGCACCACCATTTGGTTCGCCATCAGTATTGGTTGTTTTATTATCAATGAATTGACAGTTATCCACATTAAGACTGGCTTCATTTTCAACATAAATCGCAGCTCCTGTCCAATAGGATTCTGATTCATCTTTATTTTCGCGGAAAATAACGCTATAAAATCTTGGGCTATTGTTTCCCGATAGGCGTACGGACCCTCCAGCGGCTTGGTAGTCATTGCCACTTGCCATACCTCTATATAGGGTAATATTCTGAATGACCCATGAGCTATCCGCAGAAATTTCATCGTTATAGCTTGAATTAGTGAACATAAAGTGTCTGGATTTATATTCAGCATCTATAATGGTTTTATCTGCGCCTTTGCTGATATCTCCCGTAATAACCAATTGCTTCTTGATCGATAGATCACGATTTCCAGCTCCACTATGAGTTCCTTCCATCATAACAATCGTATCGCCAACTGCTGCAACGTCTAATGCATTGGTTAAATTATTGATCGGCTCATCTTTACTACCATATAAATCTGTATTTTGACTGTTGTCAGGGCTCCGGCCTCCACTGGTTGCCACATACCAAGGACCAAGGTAGGTTGGAGTTACCGAAATAGGTCCAGCGATTGCACTTTCCAGTGAAGAAGTGGTTTCCTTTGCGGATACAGAAAATGCATAGGTTGTTCCTAGCGTTAGCCCTGCTACCGTAAATGTGGTATCGCTTGTTTTTGCAACGCTATTTCCATCTTGGTAAATCTGATATTCAATATTGTCGGCATTATCTGGATTGTTAATACTTTTCTTGCTTGGGCTCCAAGTAAGTTTGGCTCCGTAGCTAGTCGCTTTAGCGGAGAAATTACCCACGGGCATTGGTCCTGACATCGTAGCATTCTGATTTTCATAAGCACCAAGATCAGGATTTGATCCACTAGGGGAAGGCCTAGCATTGCCTAACATATCTATTGTAGGTGCATCAAGTGAAATATACGTATCCCAATTACTAGTTCCTTTACCAATTAAAGGACTTTTATCAGAGAGACTATAATCTTCAGCGGCCTTATCTTTAAACCCAGGATCAGTATCATATACATTGCTACCTGCCCAGCTTTCATTAACCCCGCTTTGCACATTACTGTAGTCTACATATATTTTAAAATATTCTGTTGACCCAGCACCTAGAACCGCACCATAGTAATCATTTTCAGTTGAGGTATATACGGATCCGTTTTGCAAAATTCTACTATTAGTCACAATAGAATTGAACATATAGGTTTTTGAAGAAACTTGGTCCCAGCGTCCATAGCTGATCGTTCCGCCCCATACACTTCCCATATAACTGGCTTTATTATTTACATAATTTCCATCGAATGTAGAATTTAAGATCCGGGCATTTCCACCATATGATTGTGAATTAACATAATAAGCAATATCAATTGAAAGCGCACCGCCGCTCACATTGTATCCATATGCTCCATCGCCACCTTCAGCATAGTTATTAGCGAAAAGCGAGTTAGTAATCTCAATTTGTCTTCGCGAATGGATCGCTCCACCTTTTGCTTCATCATCTGATTTAACAGCATTGTTAATAAATTTTGAATTAGAAACAATGGCATAACCATTTTTTACTATATCATTATTATAAGGGTTCTGGAAAGAAATTGCACCACCTTCGTATTCAGCTTCATTTTCTCTAAATGTACAGGATTCAAAATTGACCACGGCGTCTCCACCTACTAATACCGCACCACCGCTATAGGCTGCTTTATTTTTTTCAAACGTAGAATTTCTAAAGTCTACCCTAGTGTAACTATAAAATGTAAATGCACCACCGGATTGAGTTGCTTTACCGTTTTTAAACGTAATCCCATCGAATACAGTGATCGTATCCGCATTTGATGACATATAAAAGAAATTATTCTTACCATCTGCATCAAAAATTGTTTGTCTTGCACCACCAGTTCCAAGCATGATAAATGCTTTATATGCATTCGATACGGATGCATCAGCAAAATCATAGGTTCCAGGTTTAACCTTGATCGTATCAACATAATTGCCCAGCAAACTAGAATCAAAAACTTTTTGGACAGTTTTAAATGCGGCGGTTTCTGAGTAACCATTGTTGCTGTCATTACCATTGGCGCCATCTACCCAAAAGACTGTTGGGACTTGCGCAAATCCTATAGAAAATGTAAATAGTAAATAATATAAATGTTTCATCAGTTAGACCCTCCTGGCAAGGTTGGTGGCTCTGGCAATGGTACCGGATCCTCCACCGTTGCTGCAAGGTAGGCTGCTGCCCCTCCCCCTAATAATAAGGTCGTCCACATTAGTCTGCGTAGTGTTTTTCCACCACCTGATTTTTTAGTATTAGCCATTAATGCTGGATCTGCTGCTGCTAGTATATCAAGCTTGTCTTGAGGCGCTTTAAGACCTACAATCTCCCAACCAACCACTTCGATTACGGTAAGAAGATTATCTACAGGGCCTTTATATGTTTTACTGACTGTACGAATGGTTGCGCCCGTTTCCACTGAAAACATCTTTGCATCAATGGTGTACGAATTACCAAGCTTACCGAATGCACCTGATACCATATTTTGAACACCAAGTAACGCACCCACCTCTGCAGCACATTCTGAAGATGTACATCCAGACTGCTGAAATCCTTGTTCGTTTAGGATTTCATCCATTTGGTTGCGCTCCACCATAATCACCGCATCGGTATTGACCATTTCACTCATTAAGCGATCGGTTAATGTTTTGGCTTCAAGCTGACTGATCCCGCGTCCTTCAAACTCTAACAAGGCAACGGTCTGTTTTCCTTCGGTTACCTGCGCATTGATTTGAAAGGTGAAAGTAGCTAAAGCCACCAGTGAGATTGCTAATCGATAAAATATATTCATATTGTTCTCTTAGTTATGCTAATTGGCAAATTATTCCAATTCTATTATTCAACAAGCGGTGGTAACTCAGCGAGCCGCTTATCAATTTCCTCAGATAATTCTTTAACAAATTTTTCTTCTTCTCCCTCGTGAAAACCTCGTCGCATAAAGGTGATGGTGCGATTTCCATCCATGACAAATAGCCTGGGAAGTTTCATCGCATTATATCGCTTCATGGTATGGCCTCTGCGGTCATAAAGAATTTGCATGGTCATTCCTTTTTTCTTTAAAAACCCTTCGGCCTCTGGTGCATCGGCATACTTAATCCCATACACTTCGCCAGGATTAGTGCGCGTGGCGTCAGTAATGTCTATCAGAAAAAACTTAATTCGGGTATCTTTATATTCTTGATACACCGTTTCTAAAAGCGGTAATTCTTTCATGCAAGGCTGGCACCAGGTAGCAAAAAAACTAAGGATCACCGCATGGCGGTTCGGCTGCGTCACGTTCTTACGTAGTTTTTTTCCTTCTACCTCTGACCAATTTTTTAAAAACTCAAATTTTCCAGGTGCATACATCAAGGCAAAAGAAGGTGCCTCATCCCCAATTTTTAAATCAAGAGGATCTGGAGCGGTTTGTGCTTTTAAATCATCTTGAGCAAATCCAAATGAAAGCGTTGCGCAAAACAATAATAATTGAAAAAACTTAATTTTCATGATTTTCCTTATTTAATTAGTCTATTAGTATGAGTACTCGACAGTCATTGAGTACTTTGTAGTTTCTGTTTGCCGTATCAATTTTAGATACATCCGCATTGCTGATCGTAATATCTGTACGATTGGTTCCAGAAGTACCAACACCTTTAACCACCATCGGATTACCTACAACGCGTTGATCTTGCTGGGCAGCTTCTAATGTTTTGGAGTAACCAGCGACTCCATTTTCAACTGCATATTTGCGGGAATATTTTCCAGGTCCATAGATAGCATTGCCGTTTTGATCTAAAATTCTAGGCGCCATCGCTGGGCGAGCTTTTAACCCTCTGGCATCAATAATAATTCCAGTAACACCACCTGCTTGGGTAGTGTTTGTAGCTGGGGTAGCTCCTTGATTATTAGCTGCAGGTGAAGTTGCTAAAGGAACAGTAGCCGGAGGCAGTACAATATCAGAAATTCCGCTCATCGGAACCGAATATTCCATTTCAACCGATGTGTCGCTCAAATATTTTGGCTGACCAACCGGCCTTGCACCTCTAATAAATCCTTGTACTTTAGTACTGATTACATCATCAACCATTGCCCCACTCATCGTAGTCTCGCTAGTTAAAGTGACACCATTTACTATCTCGATCAACTGACGCATAGCATCTTGTTTTGCAATACGCAATGCCATACGACGCGCCATACCAGCATTAACAGCATTACTAGGTACAAAGCCTATGCCAACCGCTGAAATACTCTGATCTGAATAATTGATGCTCCCCTTATCTAGTTGGGTAACCACTCCTTGAGCAGATACCCCGCTCAAAACAAAAATAATGCTATAAATTAATCGTTTCATAATATACCTCTTAAAAATTATTGTGCTATTTCAGCGGTAATTCTATTTCCACTTAGCCCAGTTACTTTAATAGAAAGCCCATCCGGACTAGTTTGAGCAAGTCCCATTGCTAGGGCCTGGGCTTTGCCTTCAAACTCCACTTCAAATTCTGCTACACCTTCATTTAAACTTTTTGCATAGGCATTGCGAATTCCAGAAACGGTTTGGGCTTTTAAAAATGACTCAAAAGTCATGTATGACATAAAATCTGCGCCCTTAAGTACAATAAAAACTTTCGTGAAGTTAGACTGCTGAGTACTCCATTTTGTGATCAACTGGGTAATGATATTCTTGCCCAGCTCTTCAGCGGCTTGATTAGCGGCCATCGTTCCTGCTGTTGATTCGGATATATGTGGTTTTTTCCCTCTAGCAGATGGGACAACCGCAAGAATTTCACCGGTATCCGTACGAACAATTTTGCCATTTGCATCTGCCTGCCCTGAGAACATGGGACCAAACTTTCCTCCGGAAGATATCTTAGCGGTTCCAATTACGATAACTTCAGCGCCTAACTGGGATGCAATTTTAGCTGCGGCAGAAACATTTCCAGCCATAGCCTGACTATAGTCCTGCTGCCCTTTTAAGGCTTGAACCAATTGTCTATCTACCACATCAAACCCTCTTTCATAGAATGTGGCTAGTAGTTTCGTCTCCGCAAAATTGGTTGGTGTTTTATCGATTAGGTTTTCTTCTTTCATCAGAAAAATTATACGCGGACGGTTCATCGCATTCAAGAGCGTTTGTAACGCAGCTTCATCTGCCATGACCTGATCGATCATATCGGTTACTTCAGCCTCAATAGTAACTTCAAAATTTCCATCCGGGCCTTTAGACTCTTTAATGACTTTAAATGTTTTGACAAAACCTTGGGCTTTGGAATAAATATTGTCTTCAATAGACGTTGCGGTGACCGTAGTTGTTGAGGTCATATATGCACCAAGGCCTTGCTCAACGGCATCTCTTTTTGCCTGCTCAATTGCAGCATCCTTGGTGAGACCATAACCAACACCAGTAGCTTTTTGCTGAGCAAAAACAAGACCGAAAGATGCAATCAATATATATAATGCTATATTTTTTATCTTATTTACCATTTTCTCTCTCATATTAACTGAAGGGACGTACCTATATATAATGGGGGACGAACCATTATAAATTATTCAATTCATAGGCAGGAAGCAATATATATTGCCCTCGTGTGATACAGCTCAAATTATTAGATTACGCTTATTTTATTTAATATTTTTTGAGAGTATATTCAAACTAGTTAAACTTTTTTGAGGAATACCTTATGTTGAGAAAATATTTACCTACAACATCAATTACCGCTCTGATGCTGCTTGCGGCATGCGCTACAAAACCTGAAAGCGATGTTGATACGCCTGAGTATCATTACAAAGCAGGAATGCGTGCGGTGGATAACCAAGACTACCAACAAGCTATTAAGTCATTTCAACGTTCGGTTGATCTCGATAATAAATTTGCTTTGGGATATGGCGGACTGGGTCTTGCGAATGCACGACTCGGCAAGAATAAAGAGGCCAAAAAATTTGCATCTACCTGCGCCAGTAAGGGCGGCAAAGATCCAGATGCGCTTGCATTAAGCGGCAGGGTTTGGATCAATATGCGCGATACAGAAAAAAAATGGTTTAAAAGAGCTGAAGGCCATCTAGAAAAAGCCTTAAAAAGAAACAAAGAGCATGAAGGGTCTCAGTATTGGTTTGGAGTGGCCTATCTCTATAACTACGAGTTCGATGAAGCGGAAGACTATTTTCGCCAGGTGGTAAATAAGCGCGGTGAATATTCTGGAATGGCTGATGGAAAATGGAAGCTATCACAAAAAATTGTGCGCGCAATGCCTGGAACTCCCGTTGGAAAAAAAGTGGCGCTTAAAGAAAGAATTGATCGAGCAGATCTTGCTGTATTGTTTGCTGAAGAATTAAAAATAGGGGTACTTTTTGATAGAATGCCTACGCAATCTGCTGGGTTCCAGAGCCCATCTCAGGCTGCGCAAAATACATCCATTGTGGTTCCAAATGATTCAAGAGATCATTGGGCTGAAACCTGGATTAAGGATATGATTCGCTATGGAATCATGAATGTAGAGCCTGATGGTAATTTTTATCCAGATGACAATATTAATAGAGCAACATATGCGATGGCTGTTCAAAGATTATTGGTTGTTGCCACCCGCGATGAAAGCCTTGAGACAAAATACTTTGGAGAAGCACAAAGCAGATTTAGCGATGTGCCTAGCAGTCATTTTGCCTACAACGCGATGGCCGTTTGCACCGAACGTGGAATTATGCAAGTAGATATGATGAATAATCGCTTTAACCCCACTGGCGATGTTACGGGAGCTGATGCCTTATTGATCATAAGAAATTTGCAGAATTCCCTTCGCATGACATTTTAATTATTTCTTTCAATTCCGGTAAAACAAAAAGGGCTGCTTTAGCAGCCCTTTTTGTTTTTCAGGCTTTATTTTATTCGATTAAATTATACTATGGGAAAACATAAATTATTAGTTATTGCACTTTTTTCCTTTGCTTGCATTGGCTGCGTTGAAACTTTGATTAATGTTACGGTATTCCCCGATGGTAGATATCATATGAAAATTGTTTCTAGGGGAGATAAAGAAGATATTGATAATAATGATTTTGTTCACCCATACTCTAGCGAATGGAAGACAGAAAGACGACAAGAAGAAAATGATGAATCAAATCAACCTGTCCATATACTAAGCAGTGAAAGTCTATTAAATAATACGAATCTACTATTTGACAATGATATAGGAGCATTACGCTATCCAATATCCGTTAAGTTCAATAAGGGAGTTTTTTCCGATACATACATATTGCATCAAATTTTTGAAGGACGGTCAATTGATAAAAAATATCCAACATTAGCAAGCGCGCTAATTAAGCCGGCCGATCAATCTTCTGAATTAATGGTTCAAACCGAAGTCGTGATGTATTGTCTAGCTAAATCTATGGATGATATTGATTCTCAATTTGACATAGAACAATTATTAAAAGAACGGATTCTCAATCATTTTAATGGTGTTTTTTATAAAGCCGAAGAAGACGGTCAATTATTAGATATATTTAAATCAAATGCGATGGAATCGGTTGATATGATTAGTATCCCCGTGGAGCTAATTCGATCAAACTTTAAACCTTTCAAAGATTTACTTCCAGTGCAATATGCTGATGCGTGCATTGAATCCATGCGCCCCTATATATATGAGGCAAATGTTACTATTCAATTAAATGATGATTCGTTTAAATTTGCCAGTGCCTTACCGGGAGCTATTTTAAAATCCAACGCTGATTCAATATCAAATGATACGCTCTGGTGGTCTTTTGACTTGAAAGATTTTATGAATGATTCATATACGATTGAAGCAGCATCAATCGTATATTACCCTGGAAGAATTCAAAAGGCTGTGGTACTTGGTACTTTAATTATTTTATTTGTTTTATTTTTAATTGCAAAAAGGAAGGCGATATCGTGAAATATATGATTACCAGCATTGTGGCATTAGTGACAATACTTCATGCAAAACCAAAATTTTCTGATCAACAAATTGCAGCAATGACCCCTCAGTATTTTAAGCGTAATCATAGTGCGCCAAAACTTACGGGGTTAAAAATTTATACTGATAAAGGCCAAAGGATTTATCAGGTAGAAATTCAAGTAAGCAGAAATCGATCAAATGATGATCTGAGCTTTGCTGTTTCTGCTCTGGCTAATATGGGGCAATACGCAAAAAAACCATTCAAGAAATATGTGGTTGTTATGCACTCAGATGTTCGAGGTAAAAATGCTGATATTTGTGAAGCAAATTCAAGATGTACCACAGATTATATGATACGAAAACAAGTGACATATGATCACTGGTATAAAAAATGTATCACTTTTACTGCTGGATGAGGAATCAATCATTAAGTATTTATTTTTATTTTTTGTTACATACGTAGTCTATGCTCAAGAATTAGAGCTTAGTAGATTTGATTCTACAAAGTTCATAGCTAATCAAAAAGTATTTCATCATCCAGAAAAGGTTCTATTTAATTCAAGGGCATTTAATCTTGAAGTGTTTACTGAGTTTGATAAAAAATTAATCAAACAGGTTAGTTTGTTCTATCGAACAGATTCTCAACCGCGTTATAGAGAAATCTCATTTCCTCCAAAGAGCAAGCGTTATTCATATCGGTATAATCCCCAAAAGAATCCTGCCAATTATATTACCTATTTTTTTACCGTGGAATTGAAAAGCGGAAAAGTATTTGCAACGCCCATTGATAATTCTGGTGTACTTAATCCAATTACAATGAATCTGGTGGACCCTATTAAATACTATAAAGAGAGGGCTGAGGGCAGATACTAGCTAAATGGAAATCAACATAAAAATTCTAGATCTTAGAAAAAAATTGAACGATCATAATTATAATTATTATGTACTAAATGATCCAATTATTTCCGACTCTGAATATGATGTATTATTGCGAACCCTTCAAGATATAGAAGAACAATATCCTGGGCTTGTCACAGAAGACTCGCCAACACAACGCGTAGGCGCCTCTCCAATTGATGCATTTGAATCAATTAATCATAGAGTGCCAATGCTATCGCTTGAAAATGCAATGGATTCTGATGAGCTAATCAGTTATTATAATAGGACAAAAAAAGGGTTGCGCAATGTTTCAGATATTGATTTTATTGCTGAGCCTAAGCTAGATGGAATTGGCGTAGAGCTCGTTTATGAAAATGGAAAGTTGAAATACGGACTCACAAGAGGCGATGGCATCAAGGGTGAAAATATTACACAAAATTTAAAAACAATTAATGCGATTCCTCTTTCTCTTAGAACAAATCAAAGACCTGCTCCAAGCCTACTTGAAGTGAGGGGTGAAGTTTTTATGCTTAAGGATGAATTTAAAGAATTGAATAATCATCGAAGCGATAGTGAGCTATCTATCTTTGCCAATCCTAGAAATGCAGCAGCAGGCAGCCTTCGTCAGCTTGACTCTTCCGTTACCGCAAGTAGGCCGCTTTCAATTTACTGTTACGAACCTGGAAAAATAGATGGGGGGAAATTTGCAACTCATAAGGATTTTTTAAATGCGTTGACCGATTGGGGGTTTCCAGTAAATAATGAAATTATCCTAACAAAAAATATTGATGAAATAGTTTCATACCACAATATGCTTGAAGCCAAAAGAAATGATTTACCGTATGAAATAGATGGAACAGTGTTTAAAGTTAATAATATTGAACAGCGGAATACTTTAGGCTCACGTAGCAGGTCGCCAAGGTGGGCTATCGCAGGAAAATTCAAAGCGGAACAAGTGACGAGTGAAGTTATAGATATTATAGCATCTATTGGTAGAACAGGTGCCATAACGCCGGTTGCAAAATTAAAACCAGTTAATGTTGGAGGGGTAGTTGTTACCAATG
>Ga0208766_1002204_pt1 | contig 10102 bp, 7 predicted proteins | sample ETN01SmetaG_3_FD_185792 | JGI IMG/M metagenome (GOLD analysis project Ga0208766, IMG submission 185792) | Marine microbial and viral communities from oxygen minimum zone, Eastern Pacific Ocean - ETNP2014F12-01SV263 (SPAdes) (version 2) | ecosystem: Environmental > Aquatic > Marine > Oceanic ...
TACCTAGCATATGATAATGATAGTTTGGAAGAAATTCTAGATGATATTAAGAATCAGGTTTTTAAATGTTCACCTAATGCAATTGCGATTACAAAAAAAGTTATTACAGTTGATCAATATTTAGATCCAGAAAAAGCTGCAGATTTATTTAGTGATTGCGTTGTTAGCGATGAAGGCAAGGAGGGTTTTAAATCTTTTTTTGAAAAAAGAAAACCTTCTTGGGTGCCTAATAAAATAAGAAAAAAATAATATTGAGGAATAATAATGTACTTAAATGATGAGCAACAGGCTCTATACAAAACTGTAAAAGAATTTGTAGAAAACGAGATTCGACCTTTTGCAGAAGAGTGGGAAAAAGATGGTACCTTTCCTGCACATGAGCTTTTTAAAAAAATGGGTGATCTTGATCTTTTAGGCATTACAAAGGATGAGGAATATGGTGGAATGGGGCTTGATTATACATACGGGATTGTATTCGCCGAAGCATTGGGTCATGCAGAAGATAATGGTGTAGTCACTGCAATAGGTGTTCAAACAGATATGGCGACTCCAGCGCTACATAAATATGGAACAGATGAGCTAAAAAAAGAATTTCTTGTTCCAGCAATAAAAGGTGATATTGTTACCTCAGTTGCAATCAGTGAGCCTGGAGGAGGGTCAGACGTATCATCCTTAAAAACCAGTGCAGAAAAAAAAGGTGATGATTATATAATAAATGGTCAAAAAATGTGGATCACAAATGCAACACAGGCGGATTATTTTTGCACACTTGTAAATACAAGTGATGATAAGCCACACGTAAATAAGTCACTAATTATTATTCCATCAAATACTAAAGGTGTCAGTGTTGGAGATAAAATTGATAAGCTCGGTCTTAGAACATCGGACACTGCTCCAGTTTATTTTGATAATGTTTGTGTACCGCAACGTTTCAGAATTGGGATTGAAGGGCAAGGTTTTAAGATGCAGATGGAACAGTTTCAAGAAGAAAGACTTTTTATATCGGCAAGTATTTTGGTTGCAATGGATAACTGTATAGATAAAACCATAGAGTATTGTCAAGATCGTAAGGTATTTGGCAAAAGAGTCATTGATAATCAGGCAATTCAGTTTCGTATTGCTGAATTAAAAACAGAGGTGGAAGCCGTTCGATCGTTAGTCTATCGTGCTTGTCAAAATTATGTAGGAGGCCAAGATGTTACGCTACTAGCTTCAATGGCTAAGCTTAAAAGTTGTAGACTAATTAGAGAGGTAGCTGACACATGTGTTCAGTATTATGGTGGAATGGGATTTACCTGGGAAAATCAGGCTTCAAAACTATACAGAGATGGCAGGCTGTATTCAATAGGCGGTGGTACAGACGAAATAATGCTGAGAATTATTTCAAAGTATTTAAATATGATCGGTTAAAAATAATAATAGATTGGCGGTTGGCGATTATCATAGATAATGATAAATATGATTATAAAAAAATAGAACTACTCATGGGAGAAATACCCAAATTTTAATAGGTTTATTTTATTCTGATTTAACAGCTCTAGAAATTTTTCTTCTTAAATATTTACCCATAAAAAGATCAAGGAAAGGAATTAACCTCAATTTCCAAGGAATATATACCGTTTTTTTATTATTAATAATTGCCTGAATTATTTTATTGGAACAATCTTCAACATCAACAGAGTTTTTACTGTGTTTTCTTTTTGACTCTCCCATTTTTTTACCACCTGGTCCAAATGCATTTGAACGCATATTAGTTCCTCGTATCCACCCAAGAAAAGCCTCTAAGAATTTTACTCTACCATCAAGTTCCATATCTAGAGTATCCAGAAAACCGTGGAGCGCGTGTTTTGATGCTGCATAACCAGAGTGATTTGTAAAGCCAACTATAGCTTGAGCAGTCGAGCAGGTAACTACCATGCCTTTGCTTGAAATTAGATGGGGAAGTGCAGCGTATATACAGTGGACAGCACCAGTATAATTTGTATCCATTAGATCTTTAAAGAATGATATATCTGAGATTTCTTCAAAGGGGGTCCACATACTTACACCTGCACCGAGTAATAATAAATCAATTTTACCATATTGATTTATTGTTTCATCGATCAAGTTTTTACATTCAATATTTTTTGTGATATCTGTTTTTATACCTATTGCTTGCCCGCCAGATTGTTCAATCTCATTAATAACTGAATCAAGCTTGGAGTTTCTTCTTGCGGCTAAAACAACTGACGCACCCTTAGATGCTAGGTTAATTGATAGAGACTTTCCAATACCTGAAGATGCTCCGGTAATGACACATACTTTTCCTGATAGATTCAAAGGGTAGGCCTAATTATTCAGAGACTATATTATTATTTATACCAAAAATATTATTTGGGTCTTGAGATTTTTTGATACCTTTTATCATTTGTATGCTTCCATCAGATATTGTGACAGGCATAAAATCTTTTCTTAGCTTTCCCACTCCATGATGGTGCGAAATAGAGCCTCCATTTTTTATAAAACATTCTCTTAGGGCGTGTTCGATATCACTAAAAACCTTTTCAGGATTTTTTATTCCCCTTACGTTAATACCCATAGTATTATACATGCAAATACCTGTGTGATATATTTTTGAAACCCTAGAACAGAAAAATGGTTTTCCTGGTAGGTTATGTTTTTCATGCAATTCAATTAGTAGTTTATTTGCTTCATCTTTTACTTGATTAACTTTTGACCATGGGACAGCTGTTTCCAACGTCTCTCCTAGTATTCCTTGAGGAACAAAGAACTCTCTGATATACGCTATTACCATTGTGATATTATATCCCACTTTACCTTCTTTGCTTCCGCCAACGAGCCCATTATATTTTTTAGCTAGTTTTTTAATATTATTTCTTTGGTATTTCACTTCTGATTGAGAGCCCTCCAGCTTAAACACGGCTGCCACAAATTTATTAGAATCAAAGTTTTTTAGACTGAAAATTAATTTTTGTATTTTACTCATGAATTTAGAAAAATTATTTTTTTCCGGTTTTAGTGCACTACCAAATTGGAAGTGTAGACTGTCAAGCATTCGTGCGCTAGCTGGGACTGAACTTGAATGGGCAAGCTCATACATGAACTTTAGACCGGTGTCCCAATCTTTTAAAACCACAGACTCATAATCAGAACATTCCGGAAGCTTGTGGATCCTCAGCGTGGATTTTGTAATGATACCTAGATTTCCTTCAGAACCAAATAAAAGGTTTTGGGTTTTGATTCCAATAGATGATCGCACAAGTGGTTCAATTTGATTAATTGTTCCATTTGGAGTGACCATTGTTACATTCTGGACAATATCTTCTATGTTTCCGTAACGATTTTTTTTCATTCCCGCGGCGTTTGTTGATATCCAACCTCCGACAGTTGATAGTTCTATACTGTCAGGCTCGTGCCCAGCTGTATACCCTTGTTGATGGAGTTGATCTTCAAGGTCACTTCCGGTGATACCTGATTGAACTGTCACCAATAAGTTTTTCTCATCAATTGATTCGATCTTATTCATTCTTCTAGTATCAACAGACACAATCATCCTCTCTTCTTCATTTGGAAGCTGTAATGCGTTGGTAACATTTGTTCCTCCTCCAAAAGGTACTAGACAGACATTATGTTTTTTTGCTAGATCGATTAGCTTTATAACGTCATCTTCGGACTCTATATAAAAAACTAGGTCTGCGAATTTCTCAAGTTTATCATATAAAACTTTAAATACTTCATCTGGTGAATTTTGACCATGACTATGAAGTATACGTTCGCTATCACTAAATGAATATTGATCACTGTCAAATGTAGACTCAAGATCATTTAAAAACGGTTGATTAATATTACGTTGAGTAACATGCTTTTGGTCTATCTCTTTAAAATAAGGTTCTACCTTAATATCTGTGTCCAATACTTTTGATACAAATGGGATCAAATAGGGTAATTTTTCTCCTGATATACCCTCATATCTGCTTCCGGTAAATGTGACAGACCTGTCATCATTTATTTTGAATGATGAATCTTTAAAACCCCATTTATGACCCCAGAGGAGGTCATTTACACCAAAAAATTTCTCTTTTTTATTCTTACTCATTTAAGTCTTTAATCTTATTTTTTATTCTATTTTCTAATTCTTTTGTCATTCTCTCTGCTGCTTCAAATAAATCTCTTTTATCTCCATCATTATTATTAATGAAAGATTGCGGATACAGAGGCTCTAGAATGTAAACATGAATTTTGCCAGGTCTAAAAAATATTTTTCCTTTTGGCCAAGACCTCCCTGAGCCAGTAATTACTGCAGGAAGTATTGGTTTGTCAACACCGATGGCAAGTCTGGCCGGACCTTTTCTGAATCTTTTTATGACATCTGGCTCGCCTCTGGTTCCCTCTGGAAAGATGATTATACAACGCTTATCAATTTCCATAAAACCATTCGAAAGTTCGAGAGTTTCTTCAAACGTAATATCTTTTCCAGAATCTGATTTTCGTCCGAGCGGTATTAAGTTCATAACTGGCTTCATAATATTTCTTCTAAGTAGACTATCAAACCAATAGTCTTTAGCAGCAAGCATACCAATATTATTGAAATTCTTTTTAGCAGATAGAGATAGAGCTATAACGTCTAAGTGAGCATTGTGGTTACTACAAAAAATAAATGACTCATCTGGTATATTATTTTTACCTGAAATTTTTAGTGGTGTGTACCATGTAAAAATAAACCGAGCCCAATTATATAATAACGTTTTTCCAATACGATGGTAAAAAGGCTGGCGCTTTAATAAATGAGAATACTTGGGGTTATCAAGTACATTCATAAGGTAGTTGTTTTACTTTCTACCGTATTTCATATGGGCGCTGGTCCACGTATGGGAGGCGATGGCAGATAATAATGATATTTCTAAGCCTATGGTAGCACCGACAATTATTTCTGCCAATTTCCTTGATGAATGCTCACCGGTGTCGCATTCTAAAAGTTTTAGGTTTTGTTGTTGCTGGTTTAGTCTTGTACCTCCACCAACAGTACCAACTGTGAGCGAAGGGAGGGTAAGTCTAAAAATAAGCCCATCATCTGTTCTTTTAAGATTAAAATGGCCCAGGGAATTTTCTGCAACACAGGCCGTGTCTTGCCCTGTTGCTAAATAAATCGCGGTTAAAGCATTAGAAATGTGAAGGCCATTGCCATGTGTGCCAACCATAGCCGATACGATTGGAAAATAATTAAATGCCTCGTATAAAAATTCTGGATCAACGTTTAAAACTCTGGTCATTACAGATTTACTTATCGCAGTCTCTGCAATAACACCATGACCTCTTCCGAGTATCATATTACGAAAGGAAGCTTTTTTATCACTGTTTAAATTTGATTCGAGGAAAAAACTATGATTTGTTTGTTGTTTGATATAGTCACAGGCCACATTCGCAGCAAGTGTGACCATGTTCTGACCAGCGGCATTTCCAGTGTCCAATATGAAATCAAGCAGGACATAGTTCTGCATCGTATATTGATCAATACGAAGAATTTTACCATGTTTTGTTGTTGACTGAGCGGCCTTAATAATATCATCCATATGCTCATTAACCCATACCTGAAATTCTTGACTCTGATTGAGATCATCAAAAATAAAAATAGGCGCTCTAGATAGCTCTTGTCTGTAGTGTTTAACATTAATCCCACCACATAAAGAGGAAGCATAGAGACCTCTGTTCATTGACGCTGCAAGCGTGCCTTCTATAGTACAAAGAGGAATGGAGTATTTCCCATTCGCGTAATTACCATTAATCATTGCGGGGCCAACTACTGACATAGGAATTTTCATGTATCCCACATGATTCTCGATTATACCTTTTAGCTCTTCTGGGTCATTGGCCGGTAGATCTTGAAGGTCAAATCCTTGTTCATTCTTTAACCATTTGAGGCGTCTTTGCGTGTCTTCAGCTGTATAGCCTCTGGGTATTCTATTTCTTTTACCGTTGTTTTTTTCACTCATAATATTTTTTCAATAAATGGGCAGGTAGTTTTCAGGACCCGTTTTAGTTTAAAGAACGGTGGTGGCCTCCCGCTTTCAGCAAACTTCCTTGATCCAATTAAGAATTAACGGAAAGGCCTGTTTTTTGAAAACGGAGTACAGCCTCCTATAGATTTTATTTGTAGATCCTGGAATAACAGAACCTGCCCAATTATTTATTTATTTAATTATCCTAGAAATTATTCCTCTTCGTTAATATAAAAAACATTATTTACTATATGTTTTTAATTGGTTTTCAGTGCTTGCAATAGAAACCGCTACCGCCGCGTCTCCTGTTACATTTACTGTTGTTCTTACCATGTCTAGTATCCTGTCTACACCAAGAATCAGTGCAACACCAGCACTGGGGACGCCCACTGACTCCAGGATGATAATAAGCATAATAATCCCAGCTGCTGGTACCGCGGCAGTACCAATCGAGGCTAAGACTGTAGTTAAAATAATTGTTAATTGGTCGCCAATGGTAAGGTCCATCCCTAGAGCTTGCGATATGAACACTGCTGCAACTGCCTGGTACTGTGCTGTACCATCCATATTAATTGTCGCTCCAAGAGGAAGGACGAAAGATGAAATTTCTTCAGATACTCCTAGCTCATCTTCACAGCGCTCCATAGTGATAGGCAACGTAGCTCCACTTGAACTAGTAGAAAAAGCTAGTAGCTGTGCCGGAGCGATACCTTTGAAAAAATGTTGTATGGGCATTTTTGTATAAAATTTAAGAAGGAAGACGTAGCCTATAAATACATGGAGAATTAAACCAAGAACAAGAGTAAACATGTAAAAACCAAGAGCGCTCATAAGCTCTATAACCTGGCTTATATTATCACCCACGACTTTGTTAATCGTTTGTGCGATCAAAGCAAAAACACCTACAGGTGCCATTAGCATGATCATATCAATAACCTTAAGGACAACATCATTCAGTCCTTCAAAAAACCCTAAGAACGCATTTGATTTTTCTTTCGGTATTTGAATCAGGCCAATTCCAACAAGGATGGCAACAAAAACAATCTGGAGCATGTTTCTATTACTCGATGCGGATGAAATAATATTGCTTGGGACCATATCAACGATAGGTTTTAGCGGGCCTCTTTCTTTTACCTTTTGGGCGTTACTGGTTTTGGTTTCTACATTTTTTTCATAGGTTTTCTGGAGCTCTGTTTTCATCTCAGTTGGTATCTGATCTCCTGGTTGAAAAAAGTTTACCAGAAAAAGGCCAATGGAAACAGAGACGACCGTTGTCGCAATGTAGATTGTAATTGTCTTTCCACCTATTCTAGATAATTTTTTTGTATCTGACAGAGATGCAACGCCTGTCACTAAAGACGCAAAAACCAGTGGGACAGCTATTAGCTTTAATAGGTTAATAAATATTGTACCAAATGGAGCTACCCAGTCTGTTGTAAATGACCCCCAACCGGCTGATGCGCTTATGATTCCATAAACAAGCCCGGCGACTAGTCCGATAATAATTTTCCAATGTAGAGCGAGATTTTTCATATTGAGAGTGTCAATGTAAAGCCAATTACACTAATTCGGAAAAATATAATTGAGTATTCTATTGCAAGTATTTTATAGCAATATCGATGTCGGTGGTTGGCCGTTTGCATGAAAAATTTTCACAAATGTAAAAGGTGACCTGATCATCAATGGTATCGTGGGAAGAGGTCCAAGGTGCGATTTTATCTAACTCAGCACTGTTGCTCATATCCTTTAGAACGATAACGCTGTGCGGGTTGTAGGTGTCTTGTATTTTCCTAGCTAGAGAGATAGTCTCAGAATTTATTTCGTTGGCAACGACCACTATTTCTTTTGGGTTTTCCAGGTCAAACAAGAACGATGTCAACATGAAAGAATGTGCAGATGGAACTCTGTTTATTCCTTCTGAAAAAGCAAGAAAAGTATTTTGTGATATTTCTTTCCACTTAGTGTCTCCAGTAAATTTACTGAGTCTTATACAGTTCATAGCCGCTACAGCATTGCCTGAGGGGATTGCGCCATCGTAGCTGTCTTTTGATCTAATAATTAATTTTTCGCCATTCTCAGGTCCGATGAAGAAACCGCCATTTTCTTTATCTAAAAAATCTGAGACCATTATCTCAGAAAGTTCTATTGCAGATTTCAGATAGTATGAATCAAAATTTGTTTCATAGAGATTTAACAGTCCCCAAATTAAAAATGCGTAATCATCTATATGGGGTTGCAGACCTGTTGAACCATTGCGGTAGCGCTTATATAATCTGCCGTTATCATCTTTCAGGTTATCTAGAATAAAATTTGCTGATTTTTCAGCTGCATTTATGTATTTACTTTCCTTAAGAATCTTTCCGCCATTGGCCAATGCCGCGATCATTAGACCATTCCAGTCTGTTAGTATTTTATCATCTTTTAGCGGGTGAATCCTTTTTTCTCTGTGCTTGAACAATGTTATTCTATTTTTTTCTAAGGTCGTTTTAAGCGACCTAATATCTATATTATTTGTTTTCCCATATTCTGTTATTTCATTTTTTAAATAGGGTATGTTATTCGATACAAGTTGGCCGGTTGCCTCATCATGGAAGTTTCCATCCTCTTTAAACCCAAATATATCAGTGAATTGTTTCCCCTCGATTGGGCCTAGGATTTTGTTTATCTCTGAGTTAGTCCATACGTAGAATTTTCCTTCTTCACCTTCACTGTCAGCATCCTCCGCAGAGTAGAACCCACCTTTGCTGTCTGTCATGTCTCGAAGCACGTAGGTAAATATCTCATGGGTAATATCAGCATATTCTTGTTTTTTGGTTAGCTCGAACGCTTCGAGATAGGCCAAAGAGATCATAGCCTGGTCATATAGCATTTTCTCAAAATGAGGTAGAAACCATTCCTGGTCTGTTGAATATCGATGAAACCCAAATCCGATATGATCAAATATTCCTCCAAGACGCATTTTGGAGAGTGTTTTTTCTACCATCGTTTTTGCCATAGGGTCTTTGTATTCGTTATGATAACGAAGTAGGAATAATAGATTATGAGGAGAGGGAAACTTGGGCGATTTTCCAAATCCTCCAAAGTCACTGTCATACCTATCAATAAAATTTCCAAATGCCTCTTTGATAGTTGCTTTACTAAGTGCGCTCCCGGGCTTTGTACTGTTTGCATTTTTTAGATAGTTGTTAACCTGTAAGATAGTTTTTCGGATATCTTCTTGTTTATTATTCCAGGCGTTCATTAGTGAGGGAATTAGCTCTAGCATACCCGGCCGGTTTCCGCGACCAGTTTTTGGGAAGTAGGTTCCGGCAAAGAAAGGCTCTTTATCTGGAGACATTACAATTGTAAGCGGCCAGCCTCCTCGCCCGGTCATTGCCTGACACACAGACATGTACAGGTGATCTACCTCTGGCATCTCCTCTCTGTCTACTTTAACAGACACAAAGTTATCGTTCATTAGCTTTGCAACCTGTTGATCTTCAAACGATTCATGCTCCATTACGTGGCACCAGTGACATGTTGAATATCCGATAGATAAGAAGATTGGTTTGTTTTCTTTTTTTGCTTTTTCAAAAGCCTCTTCTCCCCATGGGAACCAGTCTACGGGGTTATTTTTATGCTGGAGCAGGTAGGGGCTATCAGAGTCTTTTAATCGGTTCATATTATGGCTTTCTTTTTTTGCACAATTAGTAAAAAAAGCAAGAGCAAAAATTAGTAAGGTTAAATGTTTAAGCACGATGTTTTATAATAGAAAAATAGGTAATTATTTCTATAAAATATCTACAATTTATAATAAATGTTTAAATAAATAGTTCTGTATTTAGTTTTCAGATGCAGATAAGTTTAAGCATTATGATATACACCGTCTCAATTGCAATCTATCTATTCGCACTGGTTGGTGTTGGCATATATAAAACCAAAATGGTTAAAAATAGTGAAGACTTTATGGTCGCAGGGAGAATACTGCCCTGGTACATATTAGTCGGGACATTGCTCGCTACCTGGATGGGTAGTGGGTCACTATTTAGTGGTGCCGGGTTGGGATATAGAAATGGTCCTGCTGCAATGTGGTCGAGCGGTGGAGCGTGGCTTGGTATTGCGCTTAT
>Ga0208766_1002205_pt1 | contig 10101 bp, 5 predicted proteins | sample ETN01SmetaG_3_FD_185792 | JGI IMG/M metagenome (GOLD analysis project Ga0208766, IMG submission 185792) | Marine microbial and viral communities from oxygen minimum zone, Eastern Pacific Ocean - ETNP2014F12-01SV263 (SPAdes) (version 2) | ecosystem: Environmental > Aquatic > Marine > Oceanic ...
TCAAAATGGTTAAACAACCGTCCTCCAAAGGCTCCTGCAGTATTTGCCAAATGGGATAAGGCACGTGGAATGATCCAGATTAATTGGCGAACAACGGAAGTAAACCCCATCCAGTGGTGGTTGTTTCAGGTTAAGGCCAATAACCGTTGGATTTCAAAACTGATGCCCGGCCAACAAAGAATGGCCCTCTTGAGACCAGGAAAAAGTTTCCCGGAAATTATTTCTCTCACTGCTCTGGATAAGGCGGGTAATTCCAGCCAGGCCACTGCCCTCTCTCAAAAACCAAGCCATTAGAACAAGGGAAGGGGCTTACCATCGCAGATGGCCAACGGCAGATTCTCAGGATTGGGAAGGGTGTGGTAGGTATCAATTCCCATTGCCTTAAAGATCGTGGCATGCAGGTCCGGTGGACCGCAGGCCTGATCAGCCGGCTCGAAACCCGTTGGATTCGATTTACCATATACTTGCCCCCCTTGAATCCCTCCCCCGGCAAAAACAGCAGAATAAACACCGGGAAAATGGTCGCGACCCGCCCCGCCATTTATCTTTGGGGTACGCCCAAAATCAGTAAGCATGACCACCAGAGTCTCATCCAATCTTCCTCGCTCCCTTAAGTCCTCCACCAAAGTTGAAGCAGCCTGATCAAAGGGCGGCAACAGGATGTTCTTCAGTTTATGAAAATTATTTCCGTGCGTGTCAAAGTGATCGCCCTTGGATCCATTAAGATCGCCCGCTGCACAGTAAACGGTGGCAACCGGCACACCAGCCTCGGTAAGCCGCCGTGCCATCAGAACACTCTGCCCGCAGATATGCATGCCGTATTTCTCGCGCAACCGACGCGGTTCCTTCTCCAGATTGAACGCATCGCGCACCGCTGGACTAAGCAACATATCAAGCGCCTGCTCACGGGAACGATGCAGGGCCTTTGCCTCCAGATTAATGGCGCTAGCCCTACTTTCATCAAAGCCATTGATCAGCCCACGCCGATCAACCAGACGACTGCGATTAACTCCCTCAGGCAACCCAAGATTGATCCGGCCTGAGGTCGGTGACTTCCCGTTGTAAATTTTCAGGCCCTGATCGGGAGGCCGCAACACCGCAGGGTCATAGCCCAGCCCCAGGAACCCGGCATCCTGCCCATTGGCCGCTCCTCCATCATAAATGGTGTAAGGCAAGGAAACTGCACCGGGCATTGAATTGGAGGGACTCCCCTTGGCCTGCCAAATCATTGAACCAATGGAAGGCCAGTCTGCACGTGTAGCTTCCCAGTTGCCATCCAGCTTGGCCGGTTCATGGCCGGTGAGGTTCCAGTAGGCACCGGAACGGTGGCTGGGAGCATTGTGATGGGCACTGCGCACGATAGCCCAATCTTTCATGGTGCGGGCAAATCCGGGCAAATGCTCACCAATGCGAATACCGGGAACAGCAGTGGGGATTTCTTTAAAGGTACCACGGATATTGGCGGGGGCATTGGGCTTGAGATCAAACGTGTCGAGATGACTGATGCCGCCCCAGCAGAAAAGGACAATGCAACTTTTGGCTTTCCCAAAACCGGAAGCACCGCTTCCTCCCTGTGCACGCAAGGCAAGTAATTCCGGCAGGGCCAGACCACCCAAACTCAGCTTCAAAAAATCACGGCGCTGCATTATTTTGCCTCCAGAAAAATGATACCAGAGAAGAACTATTTTGTAAGAAAAAAGAAATAATCTTGGAAGGGCTGTAAGCCGAATTTTGTCTTCACCGCAAGCGGTGGAGAGGATCATTTATCTGTTGCGACCCTACCCGGAGCCGTGATCGTTTCCGATCGCAGGACGGACCGTCCCTGGCCCCCTATTTGGCCTTGCACCCGATGGGGTTTACCGTGCCGCCTCACTTGCGCTTGGCGCGGTGGGCTCTTACCCCACCTTTTCACCCTTACCTGAAGCAAGCCTCAGGCGGTATATTCTCTGTGGCACTTTCCGTCAGCCATCCTCGCGGATGAACTGCCCAGCGTATATCCCCGGCCGAACCGGGGTTACGCGGCATCGCGTCCTGTGGTGTTCGGACTTTCCTCTCCCGTTAAAAACGAAAGCGATCCTCCGCCCTTCCAAGATTACAAATACTGTAATTGAAAACAGAAAGAAAATGAAGCGGTAAAAAGCCTAGTCCGTCTCGAGCACCATGTCGCGGGTGTAGTAGACTATCCGGCTACAGTTGGGACAATAATTCACCTTGGAACCGGATTTTATCTCAATGACCTCTGCCTCGGGTAACTTCATGTGACAACCCCCACAGGCGCCATGCTGAATCCCCACAACAATATTGGTGCCTTTCCGTCCAACGAGACGGTTGTAACGGGAAAGAGTCAGCTCATCGAGTTTACCCTCGGCCTCAGTACGCTGCCCGTCCAGATCCTCGATTTTTTTACCCAAACCAACTTCACGGTCATCAATTTCAGAAAGCGCCTTGGCTTTGGCCGCAGTGGCCTCCTCCAGTTCTGTCTTGGCGGCTTTCAACACTTCAGCGTGGACATCCATTTCCTCCAGAACATTGATCTCGTCAGTCTCGAGATTGGATATGGTTTCCTTGCAGGTTTCCTGCTGACGTCCCAAAGCCTTGTACTGTTCGTTATCCTTGGTTTCCAGTTGTTGCTTGGAGTAGGTGCGAATCTTTTCCTGTTCCCCCTGAACCTCCACTTCCAGCGCGTTTTTGCTCACCTCCAGTTCCATGGATTTTTTATCGGCGGCTGCTTTTGCCTCTTCAGCGCTCGCAGAACGTCCGTTCACCTCCGTCCTTTGGTGCTCTAAGCCTGCCACTTCCTGCCTGGCATGAGCAATGGAGCGGTCACGTTCCTGTAAAACCAGAAGCTTTTCAATATCCTCGTGCATGGAGTGCGGACAACCTAGGCCCACGAAGAAGCCAAGTCAACCGCGGGCCGTTGGGAATAAATTTTTGTGGTTTTCACAAGCAGAAGCCGCAGGGTCTGCGTTTTCCCCGGAATGCAGGAACAGATTGTCATTCTCGATTTCGGATCGCAATACACACAGGTGATTGCGCGGCGTATTCGCGAGTGCAAGGTGTATTCAACCATCCTGCCCTATGATACTCCCGCCAAGAAGATCGCAGCCATGAACCCAAAAGGGATCATTCTCTCGGGTGGCCCAAAGAGTGTTTACAGCCGAAAGGCCCCTCTCCCGGAAAAAGAAATCTTCGACTTGAATGTCCCTGTATTGGGAATCTGCTTCGGACTCCAAGTGATGGCCAAGTTTTTGGGAGGCAAAGTTGAGCGCGGTCTTAAGCGTGAATACGGAAAAGGCACCCTTTCAGTGAAAGACGGCCGCTGTTCGCTTTTTGGCAAACTTCCCAAAAGCCTTCAGGTCTGGAATTCACACGGGGACAAACTCACCAAACTACCTGAAGGCTTTAAAACTGTTGCCATCACCGAAAACTCCCCCCATGCGGCCATCGAAAACCGTAAACGGAAACTTTTTGGCATACAGTTTCATCCTGAAGTCGTGCACACGCCCAAGGGCAAAACCATCATCAGCAATTACGTCCATAAAATTTGTGGCTGTGGCCGAAAATGGACCATGCGCAGCTACATTGACCAGGCCGTAGCGGATATCCGCGCGCAGGTAGGCAAGGAGCATGTTATCCTCGGGTTATCGGGCGGAGTCGACTCAAGCGTAGCCGCCGCCCTGATCTATAAAGCCATTGGAAAGCAGTTGACCTGTATCTTTGTCAATAATGGTGTGCTGCGAGCCAATGAAGCTGAAGCAGTAAAAAAACTCTTCAAGGACAACTTCAAATGCAACTTCCTCTACGAAGACACCGCCCAGTTATTCCTGAGAAAACTCAAGGGAATCACTGATCCCGAGACCAAGCGAAAGATCATCGGCAACACCTTCATTGACGTATTCCAAAAGGCCACACGTAAGGTTGGCAAAGCAAAATTCCTCGCTCAAGGAACGCTATATCCCGATGTCATCGAATCCGTTCCCATTGCCGGCAACCCGGCTGCCCTCATCAAGAGCCACCACAACGTCGGCGGGCTGCCCGAGAAAATGAAGTTCAAGCTTGTGGAGCCTTTACGTTGTCTTTTTAAGGATGAAGTACGCCTACTAGGCACTGAACTAGGCCTACCGAAGGAAGTCGTCTGGCGCCAACCTTTCCCTGGCCCTGGGTTGGCTGTTCGCCTGCTGGGTGAACTCACCAAAAACCGCCTGGATATTTTAAGGAACGCAGACCGCATCGTGGTTGAAACCATGAAGGATAATAACTGGTACTACAAGGTCTGGCAGAGCTTTGCCGTACTGCTTCCGGTTAAAAGCGTTGGGGTTATGGGTGATGAGCGCACCTACGAATATACCATTGCTGTGCGTATTGTTGAGAGCAAGGATGGCATGACCGCCGATTGGGTAAAGCTACCCCCCGCACTATTAGAAACCATCTCCAGTCGAATCATCAATGAGGTTGATGGGGTAAACCGGGTTGTCTATGACATCACCAGCAAGCCTCCCGGCACCATTGAGTGGGAGTAATCGATCCCTGAGGATTATTCTTCGGCAATCTTCTCAGTTCCTGCTGAGGGCTCTTCATTAACTTCCTTCGTTTCACCTTCTTCTCTGACAATATCCTCCACAACATCAGACGAATCTGGCTCTAACTGTCCTTCCTCAGCCTTCTCCTCAGCCTTCTCCTCAGCCTTCTCCTCAGCCTTCTTGCGAGGCCTTTTGGCTGTCTCAATGAGGCCATTGGAAAACTCCAGGACGTGTCCCTGATGAATAAGCCAGTGCAAATCAGAGATAATCTGTTTTTGCTCTTCTGTTTGCATTGGTATAACAGGCACCCCTTCTCCCCCGTCTTGCACAACAGGTTCCATTCCCCCGAGCTTTTCGAGTATTTGAAGTCGCGAGCATTTCGAAGCAGAATCTATAAACTGCATGATTCCTTTTACCCCTTCGCTCACTGGCTCAGCCTCGATATCCAAAAAATTTGGGCGTGCTACCGACACATGCGTCACCTTCTTATCCTTCTTAAAAAACTGAAGACCCATTCCAGAAAATATTTTGCTCAGATGCGTAGAGAGTTGCATTGGAAAATGTTTTTGCTTATGCCACTGATCCTTAAGGAATTCCGCCAACATTTTCGGATCACGCATTGCTTTAGCTAGCTCTCCGGAAATTGTAAGATGATTCACTTCTTCAACTACATCGGAAAAGTGATGGTCTCGAAAGTGGGCCTCAACATCATCTCGTTCTTCAAAAGTTACTTCAGATTCAGATTTTTTTGCAAGAAACTGAGTCTTCCACCTGGCCTGCTCAATCCAGGCCTGAACAGCTTCCTCTTCTTTTCGAATGCGAATGCGGGATTTAAACTTCTCAAACGGCATCCGGGAAAGCCGTTCAGCATGAAACCTGATCAAGTTATTCTGATAATCGTGATGGTTTGGAGCCCCGAGGTACTCTTCAGTCACACCGCATTGTGCAACAAAGGCAAAGTTCCCTTTAGGACCCTCGGTTTCGGTTCTTTTGATTTCATAGAAATCCTCAAAGTGACTTGAAAGCGCATGACGAACACATTGCTCTTCAGTTAACCACGCGGTCCCATCCAACTTGCATTGAAAAAGTCGTTGGCCTTTATTCTCACCGGACTTTTTCTGAGGACTTAATCTGATGGTATACCGCCCCGGTCGGTCCAAAATCAACAAGGCAATCTGAAAGAGCGGATAAGCCCTGCCCGTATGTTTTATCTCCTTGGCAATAGATTCCACTCCTTGTTCGTCTGGTATAAAATCCACCCGCAAACCGAGCTGAGGAGCCTTCGGTCTTTGAAAGCGACCTCCTTTTCCACCGCGTTCATCGCGTCCATCGCGTTCCCGGCGCCCTCCTTCAGTCTCTCGAAAACCGGCTTTCCTCCCTCCGTTATCTCTTTTATCACCACGCCCATCCTTGACGCCAGATCGACCGACTCCCCGGCCTTTACTATCATCACGTCTCCGTTGATTGTTCCGTTTCTGGAACCCTCCTTGCTTCTGCCCCCTACGATCGTTCCCGGAATGACCCTCATACTTATTCTTGCCTGAGTCTTCCTGTGCCCATTCGGGCAAAAACTGCAAATCAAGCGACAAGTCGTTTTCGGGTTCTTCACTCATAGGCATCACTTGGAATCTAACCAAGTCGGGCAAATGGAATTTGAGTGCTTTTTCCGCGGAAAGCAAGCACTGGGTTGCAACCTAAAAACTGTTAACAACCACTAAATTTCATCGCCTTGCGCGAGGGCGCTGATCAAGACTAAATATTGTTGTGCCCAATAACGAGTTTGTCCATCTACATGTCCACACCGAGTTTTCCTTGCTCGATGGAGCATGCAGACTGGATAAACTGATAGACCGGGCGATTGAGCTAAAATTTCCCTCCCTTGCCATCACCGATCACGGGGTAATGCATGGTGCGGTGGACTTTTACCAGAAAGCTAAACGTAGTGGCATAAAACCTATTATCGGATGCGAGGCATACATTGCCCCAGGAAGCCGTTTTGATCGCAAGGCCAACAGCAGAACCGGCAAGGATGGATACAACCATCTGCTGTTACTGGCTGAAAACGACATTGGCTATAAGAATCTTGTACGCCTGACCACAGCCGCCCACTTGGAAGGTTTCTATTACAAACCACGAATCGACAAGGAACTGCTCGAATCCCACAAGGAAGGAATCATTGCATTAAGCGGCTGTCTTGCCAGCGAAATCCCACAGGCCATCATTCGTGATAACCCCGATAGAGCACGCGACGCGCTCGATTGGTTTAAACAAATTTTTGGTAAAGATCACTTTTTCCTGGAGCTTCAAAACCACGGCATCAACGAACAGGCCAAGGTTAATGCTGAACTAATTAAATGGGCCAAAGAGTATGATCTGAATCTGGTAGCCACAAATGATGTGCATTACATAGAACGTTCGCATTCTCATGCACATGACGCACTCATCTGCATCGGTACTCAAACACATCTTTCGGATCCTACCCGAATGAATTATGCCCCCGAACAATTCTATTTGCGCAGCGCAGATGAAATGAGCGCATTATTCAGTGAAGCCCCAGATGCCCTTCGCAACACAATGGCTATTGCGGAGCAATGCAATGTTGAAATCGAATTGGGAAAATTACATTTTCCTGTATTTGACCCACCCGAAGGATACTCACGTGAAGGCTATCTTCGAAAACTTTTGGCCAACGGACTCCAGAAACGATACGGAATGGAAGCTGAAATCCTCGATGAATCCTACAGCATTCGCTCCATCAACAATGCCAAATCTTTACCCACATTAGTAACCAAAGAAGAGACAGATTTATCCAATTTATCTGATCCAGCTGTTGCCAGTGCAATCAGCGACGTCCTAAACCGAATTGAAGTGGAGATGGATGTCATTGAAAAAACCGGGTTTATCGATTACTTCCTTATTGTTGGAGACTTTGTTCAGCACGGACATTCCAAAGGAATCGCTTGTGTCGCACGTGGTTCAGCAGCGGGCTCTCTGGTCACTTATCTGCTTGAGATTTCAAACGTAGATCCGCTGAGGTACGGACTGCTATTCGAGCGTTTCCTCAACCCTGAACGGGTAAACCCTCCTGATATAGATATCGATTTTGCAGATGATCAGAGACAGTATGTCATTGAATATTGCAAAGAAAAATATGGACGTGATTGTGTCGCCCAAATCGTCACCTTTGGCACCATGGGGGCAAAATCTGTTATCCGGGATGTGGGCCGTGTCATGGGCCTTAGTTATGGGGAATGCGACCGGCTGGCAAAAATGGTCCCGGACGAACTCAAGATCACACTGGAAAAATCACTCAAGCAATCACCTGAACTCAAAAAAGCGTATGAATCGGAGGAATTAACCCGAGAGTTAATTGACACTGCATTTGTTCTTGAGGACTTAACACGCAACTCATCAACCCATGCAGCCGCAGTAGTCATTGGTGCTGAACCTCTGGTCAATGTACTTCCGCTCAAAGCAGATGCCGAAGGTACTATTACCACACAGTACCCAATGAACCCAGTGGGGGACCTGGGGCTGTTGAAAATGGACTTTCTCGGGCTTAAAACCCTCACGGTCATCCGGAACACCTGTGAGATGATTGAAGCCGCCAAGGGAATAAATATTGATGTCGACGCTCTCCCTCTAGACGATCAAAAAACGTATGACCTGCTTAACGAAGGACGGACCGTCGGCGTGTTCCAACTGGAGTCGGGCGGAATGCGCAATTTATGCCGTGAATTCCAACTGAATTCCATTGAACACATCACTGCACTCGTAGCTCTATACCGCCCGGGGCCCATGGATCTTATCCCTGATTTTATTAAACGACGGCACGAGAAAGTGGAAATCAGATACGAACACCCACTCCTCGAAGAAATCTCAAAGGAAACCTACGGAATCCTTATCTATCAAGAACAGGTCATGCAGGCGACACAGCTACTCGCCGGATACACGCTTGGCGGTGCCGACTTACTACGGCGCGCAATGGGAAAGAAGAAGGTCGAGGAAATGGCCAAACAACGTGAGACATTTGTCACAGGCTGCAAGAACACCAACAAAATCCCCGAACCACAAGCCAACAAGATCTTTGACCTGCTAGAGAAATTTGCCGGTTACGGTTTTAACAAATCCCACGCAGCAGCCTATGCAATCGTTGCCTACCAAACGGCCTACCTAAAGACCCACCACCCGGTGGAATTCCTGTCAGCAATGTGCACAAACGACATGGGCGACACCTCGAAACTTACGATCCTGGTCAACGAGGCAAAGGCCATGAACATTGAAGTACTCCCTCCAGATATCAATGAATCTCAAGTTAACTTTGCCCCCGCACGGGATGGCACGGTGATTCGATACGGACTGGCAGCCATTAAGGGGGTTGGGGAAGCAGCGGTTGAAGCAATGCTTCAAGCACGAGAAAACGGCAATAGCTTTCACTCGCTTCCGGATCTGTGCAACAGCGTCGATCTGCGCGCAGTCAACCGCAAAGTTCTCGAGGCACTCATCAAAGCGGGTACCTGTGATGGCTTTGAACAAACCCGTGCCAGCCTCACGGCACAAATTGACCGCACCTTGAGTAGAGCCGCCAGCACCGCAGCCGACCGCGACCGGGGACAGGAAACTCTCTTTGGATTGCTCGAGGCAGATAAACCTGAGGCCGAGGAAATCCCAGCCGGTTTACGCAACCTAAACGAATGGCCGGATGCGGAAAAACTGGCCTATGAAAAGGAACTACTCGGTTTCTATGTAAGCGGACATCCTCTGGAGCCCTATCTGAAAACCCTAGAAAATTATTGCACGCATACAATCGAAGAACTCAAGGAACTTCCTCCTCGCACCGTTACGCGCGTTGGCGGACTGGTTAGCGAGGTCCGCCGTGGTATATCCAAGAAAACCGACAAACCCTATTGTATCGCCACGGTGGAAGATCAAAATAATGAATTCGGCGTATTATGTGTAAACGAGAACTATGAGAAATTTAACCATCTTATTGAGCTAAACAAGCCGCTCATGTTTATTGGTGAAGCCAATAATACCGAGGATGTGCCCAAGATTTTTCCGCAGGAGGTCTTCCCCATCGATGAAGCCCCAGGCCGCTATACCAAACAAGTCCACCTTCGCCTCAAGGTTGAATCGATGAACCCAGAGGCCATGGTTAAGGTGCGGGAACTTGCAGAAGCCCACCCAGGGAACCTCCCTCTCTTGCTTTGCTTACGGCAGTCAGGAGGTGAATCTGTATTTTTGGAAACCAGTGACAATTTTAATGTTAAACCCGGTATGGATTTTCAATCTGCAGCCAATGAACGTTTTGGGGAGGACACCTATTATGCCAAAGTAGACATGGAACTCCCCGAACCCCAAAGACGGTATAAAAAGCGTACAACTAGCGAATAAAAAAAGGCGGCCCGCAGACCGCCTTTAAATCTTGTCTGATTATTTAACTAATCAGTCTTCTGGCCCGAATCATCGCCACCCGAATCATCCGCGTCATTCCTAGCAACCGCGTTCCCTTCAACAGTTACTGGCCTGTATCCACCGATTGACTTGAAGTAGAGCAAGATTAAGAGATAAATCACTGCCA
>Ga0208766_1002208_pt1 | contig 10090 bp, 9 predicted proteins | sample ETN01SmetaG_3_FD_185792 | JGI IMG/M metagenome (GOLD analysis project Ga0208766, IMG submission 185792) | Marine microbial and viral communities from oxygen minimum zone, Eastern Pacific Ocean - ETNP2014F12-01SV263 (SPAdes) (version 2) | ecosystem: Environmental > Aquatic > Marine > Oceanic ...
TGCGTTTCAAAAGAAATAATTTTTTTAGATAATGGGAGTAAATAAAAATAAGATAATTAAATATAAGCCTCCAGGAAGTTTTGAAGAAACGAGATTTGAAAAGTTACATAATGTTATTTATAACAATTCTGATGAAGGATCATTATCTATAGCTAATTCGATTTCTCAATTGATTAGAGAAAAACAATCTCAAAAAAGAAATTGTGTTTTAGGTTTAGCAACAGGCTCTTCTCCTCTTAGTGTTTATAGAGAGTTAATTAGAATGCATAATAATGAAGGTCTTAGTTTTAAAAATGTAATTACTTTTAATCTAGATGAGTACTTTCCTATAAGTAAGAATGATATAAATAGTTATAATCATTTTATGAATATTAATTTATTTAATCATATTGATATACCTAAAGAAAATATTAATATCCCAAGTGGAGAACTTTCATTTGAAAAAGTTAGAAAATCATGTAATGATTTTGAAAAAAAAATAAAAGAATTGGGAGGAATAGACCTTCAAATTTTGGGAATAGGAAGAACGGGTCACATAGGTTTTAACGAGCCAGGTTCTCATTTTAATTCTCAAACCAGATTAGTAAAGTTAGATGATGTAACACGTTTTGATGCTGCAAAATCTTTTCAAGGAATTGAAAATGTTCCTAGAGAAGCAATAACTATGGGGATTCAGACTATATTAAGTGCTAAAAGAATAATTTTAATGGCATGGGGATCAAATAAAGCTCCAATTCTTAAAAAGGCAATAGAAGGAGAAATTACAGCTTTAATTCCTACTTCATATTTACAACATCATAAGAACACAACTTTAGTTTTAGATAATGAATCCTCTTCAGAACTTACTCGAATTAAAACTCCTTGGTTAGCAGGGGCATATGAATGGAATATTGAGAATAGTGCAAAAGCTGTTATTTGGTTGTGCGAAAAGACAGATAAGTCAATTTTAAAATTGACTGATAATGATTACAAAGAAAATGGAATGGTTGATTTATTGAATAGTAGTGGATCTAGTTATGATTTAAATATTAAAATGTTTAATAAATTACAACATACAATTACAGGCTGGCCAGGAGGAAAGCCTAATTCAGATGATTCTAAAAGACCTGAAAGGTCATCGCCACATCCAAAAAAAGTAATAATTTTCAGTCCTCATCCAGATGATGATGTAATATCAATGGGAGGAACTTTTGATAGATTAGTTTCTCAGGGAAATATTGTTAATGTTGCCTATCAAACTTCTGGAAACATTGCAGTTTCAAATGAAGACGCAAGTAAGTTTTTAGAAGTTACTCATGATATGTTTACAGACAAAATTAAAAAAGAATATGAGGAAATAACAAATAAGTTTAAATCTAAAAGAACTAATAAAGCGGATCCTAATATTATAAGAAAGCTTAAAGGTGCTATTAGAAAAAGAGAATCACTTGGAGCAACTAGATATATTGGAATTCCTGATAATCAGGTTCATTTTTTGAATCTTCCATTTTATGAAACGGGAACTGTTTCAAAAAATCCAATTTCTAAAAACGATATTGAAATAATTAAAAATTTAATTGAAAAAATAAAACCTCATCAAATTTATGCAGCTGGAGATTTAGCAGATCCTCATGGAACTCATAGAGTTTGTTTAGAAATAATTTTTAAGGCAATAAAAAGTTTAAAAAAAGAATCTTTTATGAAAAATTGTTGGGTTTGGTTATATAGAGGTGCTTGGCATGAATGGGAAACATATGAAATTGATATGGCCGTTCCAATGAGTCCTGACCAAGTTTTAAGAAAAAGAAATGCAATCTTTTACCATCAATCGCAAAAAGATGGAGTTATGTATCAAGGAAATGATCAAAGAGAGTTTTGGGTTAGAGCAGAACATAGAAATGCTGAAACAGCAAAAAAATATCGAAATCTAGGTCTTTCGGATTATGAAGCAATTGAAGCATTTAAAAGATATCATTTTTAAAAAGATTTACCCTCCCACCCACGGTTTTTTTAGAAATTATTTAAGGTTTTAATTGAATTTGTTTATATAAAGATTTAAGATTAAATTATTTGTAAATTGTTATAAAAAAATATTATGGAATTAAAAATATTATTAAGAACGTTAGTTTTTTTCTTGTTTGTTAATTCAATTAATTCACAACAAAAATTTTCAAAAAGAGCAATATCTAAAATTAAAATAGAAGCTGAAAAACTTGTAGAGAAAGACCATAAGAAAACCCAAGTTATGGTTGATAAAGTTTTTAGTTTTTCTGAATTGGGTTTTCAAGAAAATGAATCTTCGAAATATTTAACAAAAATACTGGCAAAAGCTGGGTTTGATATTGATTATGGAATTTCTAATATTCCAACTGCTTGGACTGCAACTTGGAGTCAAGGTAACGGACCAGTAATTTCTTTAGGTAGTGATGTAGATTGTATTCCTAAGGCTTCTCAATATCCTGGCGTTTCATATCATATGCCAATTATTGAGGGAGCTCCAGGTCATGGTGAAGGTCATAATTCTGGAATTCCTGTAAACATAACCGCTGCATTAGCAATACAGAAAATAATGAAGAAATATGGTTTAGAAGGAACCCTGATTCTTTGGCCTGGAATAGCTGAAGAATTAGTAGCATCAAAAGCCTGGTATGTTAGAGATGGATATTTTGATGATATTGACTTTTGTGTTTTTACTCATGTAGGAAGTAATTTAGGCGTTTCCTATGGTTTAGCTAGAGGAACGGGTTTAATATCTGTTGAATATAATTTTGAGGGAGAGGCTGCTCATTCTGCTGGGGCTCCATGGAGAGGTAGAAGTGCTTTAGATGCAGCTGAACTTATGAATATAGCTTGGAATTATAAAAGAGAACATTTACACCCTTTAAAAAGATCACATTCAATATTTACTGATTCAGGAGATCAACCAAATGTTGTACCATCTAAAGCTTCGATTTGGTTTTATTTAAGAGATATTACCTACGAAGGAATTATGGATATGTATAAAGATGCAAATAATATAGCAAAAGGTGCCGCTCTTATGACAGATACAAAATTTACATCAAAAATAGTTGGAACAGCATGGCCAAGACATTTTAATAAGGTAATTGCTGAAACAATGTATTCTAATATTAAAAAAGTAGGTTTACCAAAATGGTCTGAAAAAGATCAAATTTTAGCTAAAGCAGTTCAAAAAGAGGTTAATTCAAAAACTCAAAATGGATTAGCTACTAAATTAAGTGATTTGGGAAAACCTTCTTCTGTTATGGTAAGTGGAGGGTCAGATGATATAGGAGATATCTCATGGAAAGTGCCTACAGTCACCTTAAGATTCCCATCTAATATTCCTGGTTTACAAGGTCATCATTGGTCAAATGCTATAGCAATGGCTACTCCAATAGCTCATAAAGGAGCAACTGCAGGAGCAAAAGTAGTTGCTTTAACAGTAATTGATTTTTTAAATGATAAAAAATTATTAAATAATGCAAAAGATTACTTTAATAATGTGCAATTAAAAAACACTGAGTATAAACCTATGATTTCTAAAGATGATCCTCCTCCGATCTATCTTAATAAGGAAATTATGAATATGTATAGAAAAGAATTGGAAAAATTTTATTTTGACGAAACTAAATTTGATAATTACCTTGAGCAATTGGGAATAGAATACCCGACTTTAAAAAAGTAAACTTTTGATTAATTATAAATTATTAATATTTTTATTAGTTACATTTTTTCTACAAGGACAAACTAACATTAGTAGAGAAGATTCTATTTCAATTAGTCAAGTTTTAAAAGATCAGGAAAAGGCATGGAATGATGGGGATATAGATAAATTCATGCAAGGATATCTTAAATCTGATAATATAGTTTTTACTGGATCAAATGGATCTATTTATGGTTGGGAAGAAACAAGAAAAAGGTACTTAAATAAGTATTCAAATAGGACTTTAATGGGAAGGTTAAAATTTAGAATTATAAATTTTCAAAAATTAAGTGATAATATTATTCAAATGCAAGGAAGTTTTTATTTAAAAAGAAAAATTGATGATAGTAAAGGTTTTTTTTCTTTAATATGGAAGAAAGAAGATGAAAAGTGGTTTATAATTAGTGATCATACTTCAGTTTCAAAATAATTTTTGTAATCCATTTATTCAATTAAATTTGTTCTTTATTTAAATTGTTTAATGTTTTTGAAAAAAAAATATTGTTTAATTTTTTTTATTTTTTTTATTCTTTCCTGTAAAAAAGAAAGATTTGTTCCCCCTAATATTATTTTTATTTTAACAGATGATCAAGGATACGGAGATTTGGGTATTTATGGAGCAAAAGATATTTTAACTCCAAATATTGATTTTTTAGCTTCACAAGGGGCAAGATTCACTTCTTATTATGCAACCCAACCGGTATGTTCTGCATCCAGAGCATCTATTTTAACAGGATCTTATGCAGATAGATTAAGCATCCATGGTGCATTTATGCCTAATTCAAAAAAAGGTTTAAATAGTAAAGAAACTACAATTGCTGAAATGTTAAAAAATAAAGGATATTCTACTGCAATTTTTGGAAAGTGGCATTTAGGTGATGCTCCAGAATTTTTTCCAACAAGACATGGTTTCGATGAATTTTATGGAATTTTATATTCTAATGATATGTGGCCCTATCATCCTGAGCAAGGGACAATTTTTAATTTTGATGATTTAAAATTATATGAAAATGAAAATGTATTAAAAGTAATTAATGATCAATCATTTTTAACAGAAGCTATAACAGATAAAGCAATAAATTTTATAAAAAAAAATAAGGATAATCCCTTTTTTCTTTATATCCCACATCCACAACCACATGTTCCTCTTTTCGCAAAGGATAATTTTATAGGTGTACAAAAAAGAGGTATTTATGGAGATGTAATTAATGAAATTGATTTTTCTTTTGGAAGAATTTTTGAGGTTTTAAAAAAAAATAATTTAATAAAAAACACAATTATAATTTTCACATCTGATAATGGTCCTTGGTTATCTTATGGAACTCATTCAGGTTCTTCTGGAATATTCAGGGAAGGTAAAGGCACATCTTGGGAAGGAGGCCATAGAGTACCTGCAATAATTTCTTATCCAAACTATATAAAACCTAATACTATAATTGAAGCACCTGTTATGGGGATTGATTGGTTGCCAACTATAGGTGAACTTTCAAAGAGTAAAAATCCAAAACTTAAAATTGATGGAAAGTCTTTAGTTCCTCTATTGACTGGAAAAACTTTAAAGTCACCTCATGAAAATTTGTTTTTTTATTATAGAGAAAATGAATTACATGCTATAAGACATAAAGATTGGAAATATTATTTAAGTCATTCTTATAGAAGTTTAAATGGTAAAAAAGGAAAATCTGATGGAACTCCTATTAAATATGAAATGAATCAAATAAAATCGCCAGAGTTATATAATTTGATTGAAGATCCTAGGGAAAAAAATAATGTTGCGAACTTACATCCTACTGTTGTAAAAAAAATAAATAGAATATCAGATTCTATAAGCTTAATTTTAGGAAATAGTTTAAAAGGGATTAAAGGAAAAGAGGTAAGACCTATAGGACTAATTAGTGATTAATATGTTTTTTAAAATGATCAAATCACAATTTATTTTTTTAATAATAATATTAATTTTTTCAAATTCATTATTATTTAGTCAGGAAAATGAAATGATTATGGATTCAATTCCCTTTGGAGCAATAATTCAATCAGAGTTGGGAGGCAAAAGATCAAAATTTTATGGAAATACTAGATTTACTTTAAATCAGGCATATTTTTCTAATTGGATTTCAGGTGGAGAAAGTTCTATTACGGGCTTATTCGGAATGGATTATAATTATAATTATTCAGACAGAAATGGATTAATTTGGGACACTAATTTTTTATTATCTCTTGGTGCAACATATATAAAAGGAAATGACTATACCAAAAAAACAGATGACAGAATTGAAATTAATTCATTAATTGGAAAACAAATTAACAGATTGTCAAGTTATTCAGTATATGTAAATTTAAAAACACAGTTACAACCTGGTTATAATTATCCTTTAACTACAGGTGAAGAGTTTAATAGAGAAAAAATTTCTGAATTTTTTTCACCTGCAATTATTCAAGGAGGATTGGGTCTTTATATAAAAAAAGAACCAATTTATTGGATTAATATGTCGCCTCTTGCAGCTCGATTTATAATGGTTAATTCTGATTACACAGAAAATTTAAATGAAGATCAAAAGTATTTCGGAGTAGATCCCAATAAAAGAAGTAAGTTCTTTTTTGGAGCTTCTATAACAGGTAATCTCAAAGTTAACCTTATGACTAATGTTACTTTAGAAAACAAATTTAATACTTATATTAATTATTTAGAGAAAACAAAAAATATAGATATTGACTGGAATATGGATTTTAGATTTAAAGTTAATGATAAGATTTCCAGTAATTTAATAGTTCATTTTATTTATGATGATGATTTAATTAAAAAATTACAAATAAGAGAATTATTTGGGTTGGGAATTAATATAGACTTATAGAATTAATTATTTCCTTTTGCCTGATTAATAAACCAATCGAAATTGTAGTAAGTTAAAAATATATTATAAACACTTCCCTGTCCTCTTGGCTCCATTGAAACAACAACGTTTTTATTTTCATCAACAAACCTTATACAGGGCTTCTTTTTATCAATTAATAAGGGCTTTGACCAATTTTCTTGCGAATAGACAACTTTAAATTTTATTGATTCTAGATAACTTTTAGTTGAAGTTAAATATTCTTCTGCTTGTTTTAAATTTAAGTTTTTTTTACTCCAAAAGGATACTTCTACAAGTTCTCCATTTTTTTCAACAAGGGAATTATTTCTAATAGAGTATGAAGTTCCTTTTCCTAAAGAAAAGTTTTTATATTTTTTTTTATTAGTTTTTATATATGACTTAGCAATTTTAATAGGCATTTTGTATTTAAGTGAATCAAACAAAATTTTTTGACCTTGTAAAAAACTGAAACATAATATCATTAAAAATGAAAGAAAGAATTTATGATTATAAAACATTGTTTTTTATTTAGTTTTTTAACGTTAAAATTTCAAATCTATTATATGATTTAATATTTTGTTATTTGATTCCAGTTATTATTAAAGTTCCATTCCAGTCTTTTTTCTTTCCAACCTTCCAAGATTTAATTTTCTTAAATCCAACTTCAGAAAAGAAATTTTTCCATTTTTTTTCAGAAAAAAGACTCATTATGGATATTCCACAATCATTTGGCCATGAGTGTGAGGTTTTATTTTCATAATAATAATCTAATCCTATTATTAATCTTGAATTTTTTTTAAGCCATGATGAATAAATATGATTTATAAGTTCTTTAGGGTTTTCGAAGTAATAAATTACCTCCATGGAGTGGACTAAATCAATTTTAGTTCTTGGCTTCCAATTAAGCAAATTCTTACAGTAATACTCGTTATTTTTGTCAATAAGTTTTGCTTTTTCAATCATTTTTTTTGACCCATCAATTCCAATAGCTTTAATACAATTTTTAAGTTTTGAAACTTTTCTTACAACCCATCCATTTCCGCATCCAGCATCTAAAAAAGTAAAAGAGTTTAATTTAGTTACAGAAAATTCAATCATATTATTTACCGATAATTTGTGGTTTTTTTCCATACCTACATCTTTTCCATTAATAGCCCAATCACTAAAAACATCTATAGGAGGTCTTCTGATCATTTTTTAAATTTATATCCTTTATATATCATATAAGGCATAGGGATAAATATAGAAACACACCAGATAAGTGATGCAGTTATTCCGTCATAGAGTATATAAAATAAAAGAAAAATTAAAAATGAATATAACGTTAGATTAAGAAAAAATTTTCTAAAGAATATTTTAAATGTAAAACAAATAATTTAAAAAAAGGTATTAAAGAATTTTCTTTTACTGAAGATATTAAAATTGATGGTAAATCAGTAAAAGAACTTACAAAAAAATGACATTTCAAGAAAATATAAAAAAAAATAATATTATATTACCAAATGCTCCAGATCCAGTCGGTTCGTATGTGGCTAGCAAAATTTCAGGTAATTTACTTTTTATATCAGGACAAATATCTATGGATGAAAAAGGAAATTTGATAAAAGGTAAATTGGGTAATGATTTAAGTACTGAAGATGGTTATAAAGCCGCTGAAAGATGCGCTTTGAGCATAGTTGCTCAAGCAAATAAAATATTGAAAAATGATCTTAATAAAATTAAATCATGCGTTAAACTTGTTGGTTTTGTAAATTCTAATGAAAACTATACTGAGCAGCCAAAAGTCATTAATGGTGCTTCTGACACGATAGTTAAAATATTTGGTGATAAAGGAATGCACACTAGAGCAGCTGTTAGTGTTAATAGTTTACCGTTAGGTGTGGCTGTTGAGGTTGATGCTATATTTGAATTAAATTAATTATTTACCAATTCCAAAATATCTTTTATTGTTTTTTTTAATTTTTCCATTTTGCAAAATATTTCTCATATCATAAATAAAGAAATTTTTTTTTTTATTTAATTTTTCAAAATTTAAAGATTTAAAATCGTTCCATTCAGTATGAATTATAATTAAATCAGAATCATTACATGCCTCTTTAATAGTTTTTGCATTAAATACATTTTTAAAATTCTTAAATTCTTTTTTATAACCTGTTGGGTCAAAATATGTAATTTTTGCACCTTTTTTTGATAAGTAAGGTATCATTTTTATACTTGAAGATTCTCTCATATCGTCAGTGTTGGCTTTAAATGTAACACCCAAAAAACAAATTTTTTTATTTCTTATTTTATTTTTTAATATTTTTGAAACTCGGTTTAATAATAATTTTGATCTATCTTTATTTGATTTAATTACAGCTTTAATTATTGATAAATCAGTTTTAAATTTACTGCCTGTATCAACTATGGCTCTTGTGTCTTTAGGGAAACAAGAACCTCCATAAGCTGGTCCCGCTCTTAAAAATCTGCCACCTATTCTTTTATCTAATCCCATACCTATTGAAATATCTTCTACATTTACGTCTGTTTTTTCACATAAATTAGCTAATTCATTAATAAATGAAATTTTTGTAGCTAAAAAAGCATTTGATGCATATTTTATTAATTCTGCTCCACGTCTTGATGTGTTAATGTATTTTGCACCTTTCGATATCAGTGGTGAGTAAAGTGATTTTAAAACCTTATTGGTTTTTTTGTTAGATGTGCCAATAACAACTCTATCTGGATAGATAAAGTCTCTAATTGCTTCTCCTTCTCTTAAAAATTCAGGATTAGAAACTACAGAAAATAATTTTTTATTAACTCTTTTAGAGATAATTTTTTCAACTTCATCACCTGTTGTAACTGGAACAGTTGATTTGTTAATAATAATTTTGAAGGATTTAATATTTTTACTAATTTCTTTAGCTACATTAAATATTTGGCTCAAGTCTGCAGCATTACTATTTTTCTTTGTAGGTGTGCCAACACATATAAAAATAATATTAGATTTTTTAATTGCATCAGAAATATTTGATGTAAATGATAATCTTTTTAATTTATAATTTTTTTTTACTAGTTCTTCTAGACCAGGTTCGTAGATTGGTATAATTCCTTCTTTTAATTTAGTAATTTTATCATTATCTTTATCAACACAAATTACATCATTGCCCAAATCAGCAAAACAAACTCCACTTACGAGTCCTACATATCCAGTTCCTATCATGCAAAGCTTCATAATTTTGAAATTTCTTGTGATGATTTAATGTATCCATTTAAGGTTCCGCAATCTAGATATTTTCCTTTAAATGAATGTCCTATAAATTTTTCACCACCATTAATTAATTTTCTTATAGCGTCAGTTATGTGAATTTCTCCTCCTTTACCTCTTTTTTGATTTTTAAGCTTTGTAAATATTTTTCTTGTAAGAATGTAACGACCAATCACCGCATTATTAGATGGTGCAGATTTAATATTTGGTTTTTCTACAACATCTTTTATAAAAAAATTATTTTTATTTATTTTAGATTTTTTAGAATATATTCCCCATCTATTTACAGTTTTTCTGTTTACTTTC
>Ga0208766_1002210_pt1 | contig 10087 bp, 10 predicted proteins | sample ETN01SmetaG_3_FD_185792 | JGI IMG/M metagenome (GOLD analysis project Ga0208766, IMG submission 185792) | Marine microbial and viral communities from oxygen minimum zone, Eastern Pacific Ocean - ETNP2014F12-01SV263 (SPAdes) (version 2) | ecosystem: Environmental > Aquatic > Marine > Oceanic ...
TTAATTTGAAGAAAGCGCTAGTTATTTGATCTAATATTATATCTAATTTTATATTATCATCGATAGATTCAATAAAAGTTACTAATGATTCAGCATCTTTATCTGCAATTGCAGTTATTACTTTATTAATTGTGTCATACCCTATATTACCTAACAACAAATTAATTTTGTCTTCGATTATATTTCCATTACAAAAGGATATACATTGTTCTGTTATGCTCAAGCTATCCCTAATACTTCCATTTGCATTTCTTGCTATCGTCTCAAGCGCAGAAATATCATATTTTATATTTTCTTGATTTAGAATATTTTCAAGATGACTAATAATGGTTGTTTCAGAAGCTGATATTAATTTAAAATGCAAACATCTTGAAAGTATTGTATCAGGTAATTTTTCAGGCTCTGTTGTAGCTAAAAGGAATTTAACATGTGCAGGCGGTTCTTCAATCGTTTTTAATAAAGCATTAAAGCTCTTTGTAGATAACATATGTACTTCATCAATTAAATATATCTTAAATCTAGATGAGGATGGAGCATATTGTACGTTATCCATTAAATTTCTTGTATCTTCAACTTTGGTTCTTGAAGCTGCATCAATTTCAATTAAATCTAAATGATTTGTATTATCTATTTCATTGCATGAGCTACATGTTCCACACGGTTGCTCGCTTATACCTGACTCACATAACAATGATTTGGCAAATAGTCTTGCAATAGTGGTTTTGCCCATACCTCTGGTGCCAGAAAATAAATAAGCGTTATGTAATTTATTAAGTTTTATAGAATTTATGAGAGTTTCTATAATTAAATCTTGGCCTGTAACCTCTTTAAAAAATTTTGGCCTATATTTTAAGGCGAGAACATCGTTATTCATAAAATATTGTATCTCAAAGCTTATCAATTAACCATATTGTATTACTACACCATATGTCCTGTTTTAACAAAAATTAGCGCTCCTTCATTTTTTGTAAATGGTTTATGAGAACTCATATGAGGACTTCTAATCCAAGTTCCTTTAGGGTACATGCCATGCTCATCATAAAAAACTCCTTCAATAACAAGTATTTCCTCTCCTCCCCAGTGCTGATGTTGGGTAAATTGAGTATTTGGCTCCCATTTAACCATAGCAACATGCTCCGATTTATATTCATGCAGAGACATAACCGATAGCCCTGGAACTAAACCAGGCAACCATGGAAAATTAGACGTATCTTTTACTACCCTAGAGACATCATTTTTCTGAAACTGTCTAAGCTTTACAAATATCATGCAACCACTTTTACTATACGGCTTATGCTTTGAGTTATGCGGATTTCTTACATATGTACCTTTAGAATAATCTCCATATTGATCTGAAAATATTCCATCTAGAACAAAAAATTCTTCGCCATTTTCATGCGCATGAGAATCAAAAGAGCTATTAGAATCAAATTTAACAATAGATGATGCTGTAGCATACTCTCCCATATTATTTCTTTCTAGATATATTCTTTTGACACCTTTGGATGGTGAATCATGCCATAGTTCAGTATTTGTATTTAAAACTATTCGTTTAGAGTAGTCTTGGTTAATGGTTTCATTATCATTCATATTTTTTACTTATAATTATCTCTATAATTTAAGAAAACTTCTGTAACAAGATATGGGTTTTTATAATTTTCTAAAAAACCTATTTTTAAATCTTTAGCTAGAGGCATAAATGTTTCCGATACATTATCGTTAACTACTATGCCTTTGTTGGTAATAATAATACAGAATCCTTCATATATTAGCGTTCCTTTAATAGTAAGTATAAAATTTCTTGTACTTGCATATAATATATCTACATTGAAATCTAAAACTTTTGTCACTGAGCTCATGGTTCCGTCTTTTTCTGATAAATTCGAAAGATGTAATGATTTAAATTCTTTTTGTAAATCCCATTTTTTTAAATTTGTAGTTGACAATATACTAACTAGTGTTTTGGTAAATGGTACTAAAAACTCAATAGACTCTTGGACATAATTTTTATCTTTTTGTTTTAATTCTTCCATATACTAATCTGTAACATAAATTATTATTTTTTTAGAATAAATAGGATTTTTATGTGGTATATGTGAATAATCTCCTAACAATAATTGTAAAGTATGCTTTCCTTTATTTAGGTTTATTGTTGCTTCTGTTTGCCCTTTTCCGAAATGCAAATGTTTTTCGTCAGATGGAATCGGTTGTTTTAAATTTGGCAAGTTATCGAGATCTATCAGAAGATGATGGTGTCCAGAAAATTCTTTGTCTATTCCTGCAGGCGACAAACTCATTCCTTGTATGCCAAATATAATTTTTATTGGACTAGTAACATTTTTATTATTCTGAGGCTCTATTATATAAACTTTAGCATCATTAGATGATAAGGATTGAGTAAAAATATTTTTATTAGGAAAAAAGATTAATAAAAAAGATAAAATAAATAAAAATTTGTTATTGCTCATGTTAAATATTATAGCATGTAGAAATCAGTGAATTATAAATTTAATTAATATTTTTAAAAATGCTAATGGTTATGGTGGTGGTCAACTTTCATATTTTCATTATTATTTCTTGGGTCTACAACTATGAATTTAAGCATATATCTTCGCTCATCATCATCTTGTCCTACCATCAGAATCTCTTCACCCTCCTTTATATCTCGTCTCGGCCCTTGCAGCATCAAATGCATATTTCCTGGCTTTAATTCAATTGTGGATTTTGCTGGAACAACCAATGTATCTGTATGTTTCATTTTAACCACACCATTATCATATTCAATATTATGTATTTGTACAGAATCGTATACAGGGGATGAAAAATGATGAAATATTATTTTTTTATTAGATAGATTCTTAAGTTTTAGATACCCAGCATTCATCATTCCGGATGGTGCAAGTGGTATATGTGCTCCAATAATTTCTAACTCTCCATGCGTATCTCTTCTATCATCTATTCCAGACATAAAAGCAAATGCTGTTTGAGTTATAAATAATAATATAACAAGTAACTTAATCTTCATTATAAATTATCCTAGCATAGCAAAATTATTTATGCTACCAAGCTACCGTATTATTATATTAGAAATCTTTATTTGTTTGATTCAGAAATTCCTTCTAAAATATCAAAACCTTCAAATTGAGGATGTCCTAAATAAATAGTCTTATGGCTTCCAGCCCCTTTGTGTGCTTTTTTAAATTGCTCAGACTTTGTCCATGCGACAAAATCACTTTTACTATTCCAAAGTGAATGAGAAGAATAAAGTGTAAAATCTTCTAATTTTTCACCACGCAATAGATGAAACTCTATAAACCCTGATACAGTAGACAAGTATGTTTCTCTGTTACGCCAAATATCCTCAAACTCCTTTTCTCTTCCTGAAATAATTTTGAATCGATTCATTGCAATAAATTTCATATATACATACTAGCACGGAGAGAGTGGGATTCGAACCCACGAAGCAGAAAACTGCTTACATGCTTTCCAAGCATGCTCCTTCGACCACTCGGACACCTCTCCTTATTTAGTTACGGGTATTTTTTGTTGTTTAATAAAAAAATATAATCCTATTATAAAAAATAATGATACGCTAAAAATACCTAATCTAGAACTATCAGTCATATAAGTTACTAACCCAACAAGCAATGGTCCCAATAATGCAGCAAATTTTCCTAACATATTATATACGCCAAAAAACTCAGAACTTCTATTTCTTGGTATCAAGGTAGAATAATATGATCTGCTTAAAGCCTGTATACCGCCTTGCACAATTCCTATTAATACCGCAATTAAATAAAAATCATATATTGTTTTTAAGTTATAGGCGATAAACGTAATTACAATATAAACAAATAAACAAACTATGATGCTGAACTCAGTTGTTTTAAGTGATGCTATTTTATTCATTAACAAAGTTCCTGGAAAACTAACAAATTGAGTAATTACTAAAGCTAATAATAAATGGTCTGGAGTAAAGCCAATAGTAAGTCCATAGTTAACAGCCATTCTAATAATTGTATCTACACCATCTATATAAATCCAATATGAAAATAAAAATAATAATAATTTCTTATTAGATTTTATATCTTTAAATGTTTTTGTAATCCCTCCCTTGTTGATACTTTTGTTTTCGTTACTTTCTTTCCAAAAAATTATTAATGGTATCATAAAAAATAACCACCAGAATGAAGCAAAAATAAAAACAATTTTCTTATTAATAATTAAATCAAAGTTAGATTCTTTAAAATAAAGCAAAAATAATATAGATAATACAAATGAAATGCCACCACCGAGATAGCCTAAGGCATATCCATATGATGAGATAGAGTCATAAGTATTCTTTTTTTTAAAACTTAATAACATAGAATCATAAAAAATATTTGAAAACATGAAGCCTAGTATAGAAACACTAAAAAAAATAGATGCAAGCGCCCAACTATCTTTTTCTATTAGGACTAAAAATAATGTTGAGGAAATACCCAAAAAAGCAAAAAATATTAAAAAAGTTTTTCTATTATTTTTTTTATCAGCAATAATTCCTAAAAATGGAGCAAATAATATCAATAATAAGCTAGCTGTAGAATTAGAAATACCAAGAACTAATGTGCGTTGTGACTCCGAAAAAGAAGTAGCATAATAATCAGCAAATATGATAGGGAAAAAACCAGCTAAAACAATTGTTGCATAAGCAGAGTTTGCCCAGTCATATAATATCCAACTAAAATATTTTTTATCTTTCACAGTTATTAAGGAAGTGGTGGGATTCGAACCCACGAGAGCATCTCTGCTCTAACGGTTTTCAAGACCGGCCCATTCAACCACTCTGGCACACTTCCAATTGATGGGTTATTATAAATTAAATTTTTCATGAATCATAATTTTATAGTTTTAAAGCCAGTAAAATTATGTAGCGCTTCAGGTATATGTATTACTTTATCCTTTGTGTGGTTTTCTATTAAAGCCGCCATAGTTCTTCCTGCAGCCAAACCAGAACCATTTAGAGTAAAAACGTAATTTTTTTTCTTTGTTTCGTCTTTGTATTTAATATTAAGTCTTCGTGATTGAAAATCAGTAAAACAACTACATGACGATACTTCTCTATATTTATTTTGACTAGGAAACCACGCTTCTAGATCATTTGTAATTGAGGCAGCAAATCCTAAATCACCAGTAGATAAAGATACTCTTTGGTAAGGTATATCAAGGCCTTCTAAAATTGATTCTGCTTGGAGAGTAATTTCCTCTAATGCAGTTTCAGCATTTTTTGGATGTATTATATGGACTAACTCAACTTTTTCAAATTGGTGTTGTCGTATAATTCCTTTAGTATCTTTGCCATAAGATCCTGCCTCTGATCTAAAACAAGGAGTGTGTGCAACTAATTTTTGTGGCAAATCATTTTCATTGAGTATTTTATTTCTATATAAATTAGTTAAAGGGACTTCTGCGGTTGGAATTAAATATAAATCACTATCATGTATTTTAAACAAATCTTCTTTAAATTTTGGAAGCTGACCAGTTCCTATCATAGATTCATTATTAACAATATAAGGTACATAATATTCAGTATAATCATATTTTTCAGTATGCATATTCATCATATAAGTTATTAGAGATCTATGAAGTTTTGCTATTTGGTTTTTCATAACAATAAAACGCGATTTAGAAATGGTCACGGCTGACTCAAAGTCAAGCAATTTATTTTTTATAAAAATTTCAGAATGCTCTATTGATGACTCTATTGCGTTACCCCATGTTTTTGTTATAACATTGGCAGACTCATCAGCTCCACATGGGACGCTATCAGAAGGAAGGTTGGGAATTTGTAATAATATGTTGTTAAGATCAATCTCTATTCTCTCTAATAATAATTTATTGTTATTTATTTTTTTTTCTAAACCTTGTGACTTTTTTGTTATTTTTTCTCTTTCGCTATCAGTTTTTAAAGTTTTAAATTCATCTGTAACTTTATTTTTTTCAGCAGCAATGTCTTCTTTAAGCTTTATAGTTTTTTTTCGCTGGTGATAAAGTTCTAAAATAGGTTTTACATCTAATATATAACCTCTACTCTTAAGTTTTTGTACAATAGATTCTGTGTCATTAATTATTAAATTTATATCGAGCATTTTAAATTGTAAATTTTTTATTGATTATTTTGTTGTAAAATCTCTCTTGTTCCATTAGATTGTTGTGGAGATAAAATTCCTTTCATTTCCATGGATTCTATTATATTTGCAGCACGATTATACCCTATTCTTAATTTACGTTGCAAAAAAGATATTGAGGTTTTTCTACTTTCTAAAACAACTTTTACCGCTTCCTCATACAATGGGTCGCTATTAGAATCTATATCAATTTTATCATCATCAACATCTTCAACAGATTTCAATAATGATTCTATATAAGATGCTTCGCTATTTTTTTTCAAAAATTTTACAACTTCTTTGACTTCATTGTCACTAACATAGGCGCCATGTATTCTTTGTGGAATTCTTGATCCTGGGCTCATAAACAGCATATCTCCAATTCCAAGCAGGTTTTCTGCGCCCATGCAATCAATAATGGTTCTGGAATCTACATAAGTAGTAACCTGTAAAGCTGCTCTAGCTGTAATATTAGCTTTAATTAAACCTGTAATAACATTTACTGATGGTCTTTGTGTTGCAAGAATAAGATGTATGCCTGCAGCTCTTGCTTTCTGAGCTAATCTAATAATTAAACCCTCTACCTTCTTTCCCTGTTGTAGCATCATATCTGCAAATTCATCTATAACTACAACAATATATGGTAATTTTTCGTGATAGAGGTCTTCCTCGCCATTATTAGATTGTATTTGTAATTTGGATCCAGTTTGTTTATTTTCTTCAATTAACTTGTTGTAAGCTTGTACATCCCTTACTCCAAGTTCATTTATTATTCTATAACGTTTTTCCATTTGTTGGACACACCAACGTAATCCTGCTGATGCGTCATTCATGTCTGTGATAACAGGATTTAAAAGATGCGGTATATCATTATATACGCTTAACTCTAACATTTTTGGATCTACTAATAACATTTTTAAATCTGTAGGATTAGATTTATACAATAAACTTACGATCATTGTGTGAAGAGTAACAGATTTACCAGACCCTGTTGTTCCTGCTACTAATAGATGTGGTAATTTTTGCAGATCACTACAAATAGGTTTTCCTTGAATATCTTTTCCTAAAGCGATGGTTAACGGAGATTTAGACTTTTCATATTCTTTAGAAATTATGATTTCTTTTAGAGATACAGTTTCTCTGACTTCATTTGGAATTTCAATACCTATTGACGAAGTACCAGGAATATTATCAACAACTCTCAAACTGGTTACGGACATAGTTCTAGCTAAATCTTTGGAAAGATTAATAATTTGACTAGCTTTAATTCCTTTTGCTGGGTTTATCTCAAATAATGTAACTACGGGTCCTGGTTTCACAGACACAACTTCTGCTTCAATACCAAAATCTTTGAGATTAGTTTCTAAAAGGCGCGACATCAATTGCAGAGAGTCATTATCATAGGAGGTTGATTCATTTATATGATCAACCAGTAACTCTAAGAGAGGCAATTCTGTTTTTGAGACAGAACTAAAAAGCTCGGTTTGTTTTTCAGCAAATACCCTTTTGCTTACATGATTATTTTGTTTTGGTATTTCTACAGAAGGCTGAGTGTCTTTTATTTGAGAAATTAAATCCTCAGTTTTTACACTATCTTTTCTTTTTTCAATAATTAAAGTTAATTTTTCATAATATGTATTTATCATGAATTTAGTTTTCAAATAAATATATTTCAAAAAATTATTGGTTCTATGCAACAGTAATTCTATTGATATATTAAAATAGGTTATTACCGAGAACGCTAATATTAAAAAAGATACTAAAATTGATCCAGATAAACCAATATATGAGCTTAAATGACTAGCAAATAATAATCCTAGTGTTCCACCGTAGTAGCTATTTGTATTCAATTCATGTTCCACGGTATATCCTCCATAAAAGCTCATTAGTATGCAAGATGATATTATAATAAGAACTAATAAGCCTAAACGCATTATGCTTATGCTATCTATTCTTTTTTCTTCTGGTGAATTCATACGTGTATATATTATATACAAAAGTATTAATGGCAAAATAAATGAAACTTGACCAAATAATGAGAAAAATATAAAAGAAATATAAGCACCAAATATTCCAATATAATTATTAACAGTTGATGCTAATCCAGAGTTAAGAAAACTTGGGTCATTTGGATCATGAGAATATATTGATAATAAAAAAAGGATAGAGATGACTATATACAAGAAACCAATCGTTTCTTTTTTGAGATTCGCAAACCTACTATTCGTAAGTTTCTTATTTCTTCTAACTTGAGCCAATTAACCCTCGTTTTCTCTTATTTTAATACAATAATCATCTATTTTCTACGGAGATATCAGAATAAAATCATCAGTATTGTTATAGACTTTAGTTTAATATAGGATATATCAAATGGAACAAAAACATTATTCATTGTTAATACTAGGTTCTGGACCAGCTGGTTATACAGCTGCTTTATATTCATCAAGAGCAAATTTGAAACCCACTCTTATTACTGGATTAGAGTTAGGTGGTCAGTTAACTACAACAACAGATGTTGAGAATTGGCCTGGAGACCATGATAATCTACAAGGCCCAGCATTGATGGAGCGCATGAAAGAGCATGCAGAAAAATTTAATACAGAAATAATTTTTGACCATATTAAAAAAGCCAATTTATCTAAAAAACCATTTGAATTAACTGGTGATTCAACTATTTATACATGTGATGCATTAATCATTGCAACTGGAGCTAGCGCAAAATATCTGGGGTTAGAATCTGAGAAATTATATCTAGGAAAAGGTGTCTCAGCATGTGCTACATGTGACGGATTTTTTTATAAAGACCAAACTGTAGTAGTTATAGGAGGAGGAAATACAGCTGTAGCAGAAGCTCTTTATCTTTCAAACATAGCATCAAAAGTTATTTTAGTTCACAGGCGTGATCAATTAAGGGCTGAAGCGATGTTAATTGATAAATTGAATCAAAAAGTTGAAGCTAAAAAAATTGAAATTATCTGGAACTCTACACTATCTAAAATAAATGGTGATGATACTAAAGTTAATGGTGTTAGTCTAAATCAAAATAATTCTAAAGATCAAATAAATATTGAATGTTCAGGTGTATTTATAGCTATAGGTCATCAACCCAATACAAAATTATTTAAAGAATATTTAGATATGGATGAAAATGGTTATTTAATAATTAAAGGAGGTAATAAAGGTAATTCTACCTCTACAAGTATTGATGGTGTTTTCGCAGCAGGCGATGTCTCAGATTCTATTTATAGGCAAGCTGTTACTTCTGCTGGTTCTGGATGTATGGCGGCACTTGATGCTGAAAAATATTTAGATAAATAAATCCTTACTAGCCTAAAATATGAAGCATTAAAATAATGACTAATATAACGCTTAAGGTTGCTATAGCAACTATTACTAATAAACTTATTAACTGGTATGATTGAGGAATTTTTCTATACAAAGCATATAGAATAACAATAAGCCCTGATAATAAAAGTATAGTTCTCATGCTGTATTGTCGGTTATAAAATTCTTAACAAGTTGAACATCATTATCAAGAATAATTAATTTTTCATCAAAATTCATCATTTTTTCAATTTTTGTAGGTATAAAAGATATATCATTAATAATGCTAGAAACTGTATCTTTAAATTTTGCTGGGTGTGCTGTAGAAAGTACAATAATTAAGTCATAAATATTTTTACATTTTTTTGCAGAACCTAACCCTACAGCAGTATGCGGATCAATAACAATATTGTGCTGATTGTAAGTATCATTTATTAACACTTTTACTTCTGATTCCGTAACCGTGTGGGAACAAAACGATTCCTTGATTTTATCTGTTATTGAATTGCTTAGCTGATAAGAATTTAAATTTTTTAAATCGTTCATAATAGTTGTAATATATTCAGAGTTTTTTGTAATATCATAGAGTAATCGTTCAAAATTACTTGATATTTGTA
>Ga0208766_1002212_pt1 | contig 10083 bp, 8 predicted proteins | sample ETN01SmetaG_3_FD_185792 | JGI IMG/M metagenome (GOLD analysis project Ga0208766, IMG submission 185792) | Marine microbial and viral communities from oxygen minimum zone, Eastern Pacific Ocean - ETNP2014F12-01SV263 (SPAdes) (version 2) | ecosystem: Environmental > Aquatic > Marine > Oceanic ...
TTATTCTGATAACCAATTTACATCACAGGTTGATATAAGTAATAATCTTCTTATGGAAAGACTCTACACAGATGATAATCCAATCAGTTCACTAGATGTAAGTCTACATACTAATCTAGTAACATTGTGGTGTAAATCCAACCAACTTACTTCTATTAACCTAAGTAATAATACTCTTTTAGGTTCATTAGATTGTAGGTATAATCAAATAACATCTTTAAATTTAACTCTGAATACAATTTTATACAGTATCCGATGTAACAATAATAGTATGTCCCATTTGTATTTAGGTAGTGTTCTTGATTTAAACGGTCTCCAAAGCTTTAGTGCAACTGGAAACCCGAATTTAACTATACATGTTGGAACAGCTCAAAGGATTACGGACTTCCAAGCACTGTTTGTAGCTGGAACAGATTATGATGTTGGAACAAACATTACAATATAAAGTATTTATAATAAAGATAGAATAAAAAACAATAAACAAATATAACTTAATTATGGCTTTACCAGCATTTCACATATATAGATTCTGCATAGACCAGGGTAATGGGGTTACACATGTAACTGGACAATTCACAATGATGCACAACTACCTCGCTACGCCAACAAATACAACTGGAGTACCACCTAACTTCGGTGTAACTGGTATGGGTAATAATAAATGGGAGATTGCTCAGAATGGTGACTTAACTTTTAATGGTTTATTCGGTTATAACCAAGGACCATTACCAGGTGAATTTTTTAAGCTGGAAACTATGACAGCAGCTTATCTACCAACTGGACTCGTCACGTGGGAAACTGTTTATAGTAGTATACCACCACACCCAGGATGTGGACCAAATCAATCACCAGCAAATCCATGTTATGAGGGATGTCGCCAGTATTTAGGAAAGTACGAATGTGGTGACACAATGATAAATGGTGAGGTTCTTGCATGTTACCCTCTTGCAGGACCAGCGCCTGCTGTAAATCAAATAACAAACCCTATAGAGATAGTTTCCGGTACATGGGGTGCAGCTGGTAATACTCACAACTATAATAAACATATACCAACTTGTGATGAATGTCATGGAATAGCCCCACCCCAACTATACGAGTGTCAGTCAACACTAGGAGGTGGGTGTCAATGTGTACAAACACCATCTGGAACCCACACACTACAACAGTGTAATAATTTAATCGCTACAAATGACCCAACGTGTTGTCCTATTGTAGCATCAACACATTGTTATTGTTGTTATAACAATAACGTTGTTGGTGTAATACAATCATTACCTCCAGGTCAAGCATGCTCAATTTTAAACGGTACTAACGGATATAGTAATTGTGATTCTCACCACACTGCGGTGATATGTGACACAGTTGAAAAACCTAAACATTGTTATTGTTGTGATGGTAACTCCCCTATTGGTGTCAATCAAGCAGCAAACCCACTACCTACCGGTCAAGACTGTTCTTATTATAATGGTGGTGTAAATGGTTGGTATAATTGTGGTTACGACTGGACACAAGTTAATTGTGTTACTGATAACAACGATTGTACATGTTGTGATAATGGTGTTGGATTATCTATGGGACCATCACCAGCGGGAACCACATGTAGTTGGTTCAATTCATTAGGGTACACACATTGTGACTCAACAAACTTATTTAACCCGGCATTATGTAATAATAATACTAACGAACATTGTGCATGTTGTAAGAACGGACAAATGACTATGGTTGGTATGCCTCTACCTGTTGGTCAAGATTGTGGATATTGGTCTGGCATGTATGGATGGAACAATTGTACTGGAGCTACATCGTTTAACATAGATGAGTGTGAAGACTGCCACTGTGACCAACTAATAGGTACTGGACGTACCTCAGCTTTTGCTTGGAACCAAGAAGACGATTGTTTGGAGGGTTGTTGTGACCCAGATTTACAAAGATGTGATGTATTAGTTGTTGGTGATAATGAAGGTGTACAGGTATATTCAGCTTCAACTAATAACACAACACACTTATTTGACGTTAATACACATGACGTTAAAGATATTGCTTCTAACGGAGAATTTATATGGGTTTACAAGGTTACGGGAGGTGGTACACAAATAGATGAGTATAAGTTAGTTATGGCACCATTTACACATATATATATTAGAACAATAACAATAAGCTCTTTTGATATTGGTAACGGTTTAACATTTTATGGTATTGACGCGGGGCAGGTTTATCTAACTTCGGTTAATGATAAATCCCTATTACTAATAATACCTCCAGCTACAAATCCTCCTACAAATATTACTATAACAACAACACAAGCAAATCTTTTCCCTTCTAATCAGGGTGCTGGTTATAAGTGTACTGGTGACATATTAACAAGAGGTCTTGGTAGTACTGGTGTTCATAATAGTCTAGATGTTGTTTTATATGATAATGGAACAACGTATAAGGTTGCTAAGGTACAAAGACAAACTGGTGTTGTATTGGAAGAACATACAATATCTGCAGCAATTATGACTGGAACAACTAAGTTCCACGGTTTATATGCTGATGTCCACAATAATAGACTTGCTGGTATAACTACTGACGGTAGGATATATGAATTGGAACAAAACCCAGCTCTTCAATTTGGGTCAACACCTATTGGTCATATAGATTTCTATAATACTGGTGGAACAAAGACTGTGTACGGTGCTACAAACGTAGATTATAGTGACGGACCATGTGCTCGTAAAATAATAGAATACCCAAAAACTTATAACTGTACTATTGATGGTTGTATTGACCCTGGAGATGGTACGGGTCAATTTAGTGGACCAACCGCTTCAGCGGACTGTAACACTTTCTGTGTTATAACATGGAATTGTAATCCTGGGACAGGGTTACCTAACTGTACTAATATAGTAGAAATGTTACCTTGGTCTATTAGTAGTATGATACCTGCTGTACAAACTGGTCCTGACGCTATTTTATGGATTAGTACAAGTACTAATGGGTTACAATATACAGATTTTAATACAATAGGTTTTTACTGGGGAACCCAACAAGTAGTACCGGGACAATGTTCAAAGTGGTCACCTACTGGGCCAAGAGGTCAGTGGAAAATATCTGAAATATCACACCCACAATTAACAACAACTCTACCTATTCAAAGTTGGGCTCAGTTTATTGTAGAACTGAACAACGCTGGTGTTAGTACCGTTAATATGAGTATGTCATTCCCACAAGTACAAACAGCGTTATACAATTATTATGGACCTGGTCCTGTAAGTCAGATTGATGTAACTTATGAACCATGTATTTGTACACCAATAGATTGTGAATGTATACCACTAATTGGTACGACAGGTGCTTACCCAGATGAACCAACATGTATGGCAACTTGTTGTCCACCACCACCATGTATAGTGTGCTGTCAATCAAACACTAGTAATTATAAATGGATGATTACGTCACAAATATCACCATGTAATTGTCCAAAAGGGTCCACACAAGTACAATGTGTATCTTGTAACAAATGTTGTACAGACGGTACATACCAAGTAATGTTAGGTCCTAATGACCAAAACTGTGATTGTTCTTATTATGGTTTATGGAGTTGTTATTTACCACCATGTACTAAATGTTGTTATAATAAATCTACCGGTTTGGTGTACCAAGCTTCATTACCTGATTGTAATTGTAAAGCAGGGGAATTTGTAGTACCTTGTAATTCATTACCAAGTGACATAGACATTAGGTGTGACGACGACCCAGTTGTTGTTGTGACCCCTACAAACACTGGAAGCACTGTTCCGTTCTTTCCTTTACTAGAAAGTCCTCTAACGACAGGTATTAATGTTGACATAACTAGTGACACTAAGATTTACGCACTATACGACTCAACATCATTAGGGGGTAGTTATATAACGATATTAAAAAATAGAGTAGAGGACTGGTTAGTATCAAATAACCTACCAATAACTGGTGTTACTAATAGTAATGTAGGAGATGAACGATGGTTAGGTTGGCCAACCAAGGTATATACAGGAAGCCTTGGAGCTAGTGTACCTACTCCAGCATACTCTGACAACGTATTAATTATAATATTTCAAGATGAGGCAAATGGTGGCTATCATGGAAGTAATGTAAATGGAACAATACCAGCAACAGGACCATACCAACAGGATTATAACTCATTTATGACAACACATAGTCAAATAACAGGAACTTTTAACGTTGTGTTGTACCCAACATGTCAAGGAAACTGTAGCAGTTCTAATAGAAGGACATTCGCTAGACAGACATTCCAAGCTGTATCATCCGGTAATAATTCACCATTAGACGGAATGTGGCAAACAGGTGACGCACCAAGACCAGCAGCGGATGGTGGTGTGGCAGGTGGTGTACCAGATTTATGTGAAAATATGAATTTAAATGCATTAGAACAAAATAACCCATATTGGACAGGTACCGTCCCTACTTATGGAGGTCTTGACCAGTTTGGATGGAAAATTAATATTAGGTTTGCACCTGTATCAAGTGCCACACTAATTTCAGACCTTAATAATTTATTATAACAATTAATAGAAAACAAATTATGAGCCAAAACACACAATGTAACACAGTATATTACCATCTATTTAGTATGTGTCATATGGGTATTGAACCATATACTTTTCCACAAGGAAGTGTTCCTATATGGGAAGGTTCACCTAATTTTTTAAGTGAAGATAGTGTCAGTGAAAACTTATTAGCTAATAATGCCGACTTCTACAGTAGTGTAGGCCAACCAGAAATAGGCCAATCGATAGGAGTTACAGATAGAAGAGGGATATCTTGTATGATTTATGTTGGACATATACCATTTCCTGTAGTTAACGTTGTTAAATTTACCAAATCAGTTATTAGTACAAATAAATTTAGTGACTGTGCAACATGTGTTAGTCTAGCTGTTAAAGGTTGTACACAATTAAAAGCTATTAATTATAATCCTTATGCTACAATTGATGATGGAGGTTGTACATACAGTAACTTACCATGTTCTGGTTGTTGTATCGATACCCAGGGTAATCAATATACACCTACACAACCATGTTCTTGTGTATCTGGTTATACTTTATATAACTCACCATGTGTTGTGGTTAGTAGTGGAGGTACAGGAACTACAGGAACATGTGTAGAGTGTTGTTACAGTAAGTCAAAAGGTGTTTATAAACCATCTAACGAGGATTGCTCTTGTGATAAAGGTGATATTTCGTCACCATGTATGGAGGTTGAAGATGGGGTGGATATTTTAGAATGTGACAACTGTTGTACTAATAAATCAGGAAGAATATTTAAAGCAAAATATAGTGGTAAATATGGATGTTCTTGTAATAGTGGTAGTTGGGCAATATCGTGTAAAGGTGAAGAAATTAAAATTAAAAATACAGATAATGTTGAACCACATATTATAGAAACTACTAAAACCGACGTTATAGAAACATCAGACTGTGTTGTAAAAACTTGTTCTGAAGGTGAATTATTTGACGCATCTGTTTGTGGATGTGTATCTACATTAGTTGACACTTGTAGTAGTAAAATAGATACTGGATTTAATGAAACACTATCACGACTACCAATTACAAATCATATTAATACTATATATGGTTTATCTAATGGATATAGTAGTAGTTGGGATGGGTATAAATTTAAACATTACGCTAACCCAGCACCTACAGACACTGAAAATCTATGTGTAGCTGTAGAAAACTGGGGAGATGTACAAGATGGTTATTGGGCATACGTTAAGAGTCTAAAGGTGACTTATACACCAGAAACAGAACATGAAGAAGTACTATATTACGTAGCTGATAATTTAAGTGATTTACATAGTTGGACAGCAAGTACTCTAGGTAACGCTGTTGACCTGGACACTACTAAAGGTTTATGGGAAGCTATGGAAGTTTGGAATAATGATACGTCAGTATGGACACAAGGTACATTTAGTATTGAGTATGATGTGGTATATTGTGATTGTTATGATAGTGGTGTATTACCTAGTTCACAAACACCTATAGAAACTAGAAACACAACAGTACAACACGTATTTGGTGGTGAGGAAGGTATTTATGTCGATAAGAGTGACAACCTAGTAAATTATAAGTGTGTTTCCGGAACCAACCCAATTGTCGGTGAGAAACAACAAACATGTCAACCAACAACAGACGCGGTAGGTGAAGGTGTATACGATAATGTTTACGCTTGTATTAATAGTGGTTGTGCTGGTTATATGGCATGTAATGGTGGTATAGTTGTTGATGGTGTTAGTTTTGATGAAGAAAAAGTGTACACACCTATAACTATGTGTTGTGAAACACTAATTAAGAATAGTGAAGAACCTTTAACCAGAGGTATATGTCAATCAGAATGTGTTGAGGATGAAACGTGGTACCCATTATATAACGCTTTCCACCCTAATTTAATGTTTGAATCATTATTAGGGTATATGACGAGAGACCTATTAAATAAAATTAATAATAGAGACTGTTCTGCTAGTAAAGATAGTACTGAATTTAGAGCTGCGGGATTAGTTGAGAAACTATAATAAAAAAGTATTTATAATAAAAAGAAATATGTATTTAACAGAATCTGAAAGAAAAAGAATTAAGAGTTTGTATGAAGCTTCATCAGCATCTGGTGCTGGTTCCTATGAAACACCTATGGGATTTAAAACTGAAAGACCTGAAATGATTGGTGAATTACCTGATGAAATGGATATGGATATATCTGATGATGAGGGGGTTGTTATGGATACAGATGAATTAATGAGTATGTTAGGTTTATCTGATGAAGAAGATAATGAAAGAATGAGACAATTACATAAGGATAATTCTGTTGTTGTAGAACAAGAATTACCCGAGATACCAGAAGTATGTTTAAGTTGTGTTGAGGAAGCCTTAGGTAAGTACAGCGACCAAGCCCAGTCGATAGCAGCCAAAATAATGTCAGCTTTATCTGATGGTGAAATCGATGAGAGTGAATTTATGTCTGTGGCTACTGAGATTATAACAGCTATGGTAGGAGTTAGTATGTTCGACATACCGGGAATAGCGACTAAGTTATATGGGTGTGTTGATTCTTGTGAACAGTAACATTAGTAAATAATATATAAAAACCCGCCTATATGGTGGGTTTTTTATTATAAATCATTTATATTTATAATAGATGAAGAATATTATAAAAAAAATAATTAAAGAAGAGTTGCAAAACGAGGAAGTTAAAGTTGTAAACGTCACCAACGACTTTAGCTGGGCAAAAGACATTAAATATTGGGGAAAACAGAGTGGTTGGAGAAAAGGTATAATCCAAACAATAAACAAATCCTTAAAAGACGTATACTCCAATAGTTGGGAAAGACCAACTAAAAAACACATGTCTAGTGGTGGTGTTGTTGGTTATGAAGTAGCTAGAGGTAGTACGTTTGGTTGGTCAATATTAAATTTCTTTAACGCTCATAGAGATGTTAGAAATGAACTTATAGATGAATTTGCCAAATATGGTGATGAATCACCACACCAGATATTTAAATTTACAATTAAAGATTTTTTAGAATGGATATGGAATGAGCGTCAATATTTATTTGGTGAAGGTGGTGAGGTAGTTCAGAGACTTGCAACTTTAAATCATAGAACATGGAATAGAGGAGCTAAAAACGAAAGTGACGCTGTTGATTATCTAACAACATTATATGGACCAAGTTGGGGAGCTGATTGGTCTGGTGAACCAGGAATGTTTAGTGACGCTATAACAGGTGTTGATGTTACGATGATTAATAAGAAGACCGGACTAGAACACGGATACCAAGCTAAACCATACATCAATATGGAAATAAAAGATAATGAAGGTATTGACGAGTGGTGGGTTGAGTCGAGAGGACTATACAAATATAACCTGAAAACCGTACATTTCTATATTTTTAATACATCAGGAAGAGATGATATGTTAATATTTAAAAATGAAGGTAAAGGCCCTATAAATCAGGATGGAAAGGAGTATATGGTGTTCACAATACCACCAAAAGTGCAGACAAACATATCGTAACTAGAATTTTAGTTAAACTTTAGATAATTATATAATAAGAAAGTAATATATTAACGGTGAAGAAAACAAAACTAAAAAACAAAATGTTACAAGAACAAACAAACACCCTTAGTTTCAAGGAAATTGGAAACAAGCTGGATATGATTATAGAAAAGGTCCAAAAACTTCACAACAAAAAAACCAAAGCACCCAAGCCGATAAAACAACATGTATAAGATACTTTATGTGTTACTCATCTCAATACACCATCTAGGTATATTGGGATTTTTACTTTCTGCACCTTTGCTTATTATTAATGAACCTTTTTGGGTTTGGGTACCACTTAATACGTGGATTATGCATTTAATATTTTCACCGGTACTGGTTTGTCCATTAACTATATGGGAAAATAGGTTAAGAGATAGGTTAGGTAAAAATAGAATTAAGAGTTTTGTTAAACACCACTATATCAAACCTTTTGTTAAGTGGAAGAAGAACTTGTAGATATTTATTAATATGAAACGTAGAGTTATTATATCAGAAGGACAAGTTAAAAGAATTTTTCATAACCATTTAAAAGAACATTATTGGCAACCAGGTGATGATGATAAATGGAATTTATTAGAAAAGGATTTAAGATTTGTCGTAGATAAGATTATTGATAAACATAAATCTAACTGGGGTGACGACCAATACGCTGTAATTGGTGCTATTGAACAAATATTCGAAGGAATGTTTGCTAAGGTAGGACGTTAAACCAAAACAACCTCAACTCTACAGAATTGTCTAGTAAAGTATCTATATCCATCATACTCTTCCCATAACATTTCTATAAGTTCAAATTGGTCTTCCGTATAATTTCTAAAGGAGCTTAATTTATTTCTTGCACTTTCTGGAAATAGGTCTTGTACAAATGGTTTATAATCATCCGGATAGTCTATAAATTTACCATCAACCGGTAATCCCAAATCACCATCCTTATCGATAAGAACCCTAATATCCCAACAAGCGTAACCATGTTCACCAAAATCCGAACTTTCATCAAATAAGTAGTCAAACTTTATAGGTTCTACTTTAAATTTTAATTTCTCAAAACCCATTTCACTAGTTTCCAACCAAGGAGCTTTATAAAACTCGGTATTTTCAACCCCACCCAACCACTCTATAGCCAAAATAGGGTATAAAACATCACCAATATTTCTAAAGTCGGTATATTCAAAAGTATATTCTTCATCTTTAATACCAAGGAACTTTAATTGGTCATAATCGGCTTTACCTATTTTGTCCCATCTCTTAAATAATAACTTCTTCATCTTAGGACTTATATATCTTTCTATATAGTCACCTGTGGACTCGTTTAAGGAGTTAACTCCACCTTCCCGACCAATCACATGTATAAAGATAACCATCGCTTTGTAGGTAGGACTATTTGCAATTTTAGACCTGTCAAATTCAACATTCCTTATGTCCAATTTATTAACCATATTCTGAAGTAATTTCTTCTCTCTGTTATTAGCTTTATTAGCAAATGCAATAACATCAAAAGAGTCGAAACCACCAAAAACACTAAGTAATGTAAATAACTCATTATCTAGTTGTTTAGGTAGTTTAGAACAAATCATACAACCCTTATAAGGTTCTTCAGTTAATATGTCTTTTATATTAGTCATTATAATATAAATATCATTAAGTGTTGGGTTTATTTCCAGAAAATCTGAATTAGAACAAGGCAGCTTGCTAAACAAAGAGAAATTAGTGTTTTAGTATTTATACCTTCACCTTTTAGAACCCAAGTTAGTAAACTAAAAATTATAATACCACACGCGAAAGCAAGAAATCTTTGTGGCCAAAGTAGACCATCAAAAGCTGCTACACCATGTCTGGTAGCTTCCAAAAATAACCAACTAATAGGAAGACCAAAAAGAATTAATACCCACTCGTATTTACGAAAAGATTCCCACACAAATTGCCCGTTTAACTGCAACCAAACCATGGTCTGAGCAAGTATAAAGATTAACATACAAATAATTAGATTTTTCATACATTAATTATAAT
>Ga0208766_1002220_pt1 | contig 10066 bp, 8 predicted proteins | sample ETN01SmetaG_3_FD_185792 | JGI IMG/M metagenome (GOLD analysis project Ga0208766, IMG submission 185792) | Marine microbial and viral communities from oxygen minimum zone, Eastern Pacific Ocean - ETNP2014F12-01SV263 (SPAdes) (version 2) | ecosystem: Environmental > Aquatic > Marine > Oceanic ...
ACAACATAAAAAAAGAGCACTAATTCATTATCTTGAAGAGCTATTCAACATTCTGATAGGAATAACAATTTTTATAGGTTTACTATGGTATAATGAATTTCAGTTCAGTTTGAGAATTGTATCACTCTGGGTATTTCTCTTTAACGGAATCATTTTCAGCTATTGGCTATGGAAAAGTGACGCGAAAAGTTGGGAAAAGGCTGCTACTGGTTTATACTTTTTATTGGTTGAAATAATTATTTTATTAAGTAGTAAGTAATTGCTATAGTTTTTTTGAGTCTATTATAAAGGTTGCAGGACCTTGATTAATAAGGTCTATATCCATCGTCGCGCCAAATTCCCCAGTTACAGTCTCTATGCCTTTATCGCGAAATTTATTAACCATATATTCATAAACCTCTAGCCCCCTATCAGGATTTTCAGCATTAATATAGCTTGGCCTTCTGCCTTTTCTAATATCTCCGCAGAGCGTGAACTGACTAATAACCATTAATGATCCCTTTGTGTCTAATATAGATAAATTCATTTTTTCATTTTCATCATTGAATATCCTTAGATGGATGATCTTATTAATGACCTTGTCAACTTCAAAATAATCATCCCCCTTACTTACCCCAACAAGGATCATTAAACCTGATTTAATTTTAGCTATAATTTTATTGTCAACTAGAACTTTAGACTTTGAACATCTTTGGGCTACAACAATCATTCTACTCGAATATTTTCTTTCCCATATTTATCACGTAACTGTTTTATGAATTTTTTATTTGTGGAAACTTTAATATTATGTGCCAATACAGATATGGGTTTACTTATATCAGGATTGGGATTAGGTAAATGAAAAATTAAATTACAATCACCTGGATATTTCCGAGAAAACTCATATAAATCTTCAATGTCTTCTGGATCTATATCTTGTGACTTAAAACTGATAACTAACTTTCTTGAGAAATATTCTCTTGCATTTTCAATAGATACAATTTTTTCAGCCATTACTTTTAAATCAGAAAAATTCGTGTCGTCCGCCATTTTACCGTTTACAAATATAACCCGGTCTTCTTCAATAAGATTTTCATACATTGCAAAACAATCTGAGAATGCAATCACCTCAACATGGCCTCCGATACAATCCATCTCAAAAAAGGCCATAGCCCTATTACGCCTATCATACTTCTTGGTTATTTTAGTGACCATGCCACCAACCGTAACAATCTCACTTTTTTTAAGAAACAACAAACTGTCAGAAAAATCTATAGATGTAAACTCTTCTAAATCTTCTGAGTGTTCTAAAAGTGGGTGCCCGGAGACATATAGTCCTAAAACTTCCTTCTCAAATACCAGAGATTTTTTCTCTTCCCAGTCTTCAATATTTCTAAGCTCTGGTATTTTTATCAGAGGGTCCTTATCTGAACCATTTGAAAATAAATCGACCTGATCTTTATCGCCTGAGTTCTGTAACTGCTGACCATATTTAATTGCAGTGTCAATAGCGTCAAAATTTTGGGATCTAGTACCGGAAATAGAATCCATCGAACCAGATTTTATAAGACTCTCAAGAACTCGTTTGTTCACTTTCTGTTGGTCAATTCTAGAGCAAAATTCAAATACTGTTTTAAACTCGCCTTCCTCTTCTCGGTTTTCAATTATGCTCTCTAATGCTTTCTCTCCCACATTTTTAATTGCGTTCAGTCCATATGATATTGTTTTGCTATCAATAGGATAGAACTGTGTAAACGAAACATTTATATCAGGAGATTTGACTTCTATATTTAATTTTTTGCATTCGTTTATAAGTGTAACGATTCTATCGATAGAAGACATTTCACTTGTTAGGTTTGCTGCCATAAATTCCGCTGTGTGAAAGGTTTTTAGCCAAGCTGTCTGGTATGCTATATATGCATATGCAGTTGCATGACTTTTGTTAAACCCATACTGCGCAAACTTTTCAATTAATGCATATATCTGTTCCGCTTTACGTTTAGAAATATCATTTTTCTGGGCACCCGAAACAAATTTTATTGATAACTCATCCATCAGTTTTTTATCTTTTTTACCCATTGCACGTCGCATTATATCTGCTTCTGAAAGAGTAAATCCTGCAATATCATGCGCAATCTGCATAACCTGTTCCTGGTATACTATAATACCATATGTTTCTTCTAGAATGGGCACTAATGATGGGTGGGGGTATTCTATCTTCTTTTTCCCGTGTTTTCTAGCTATAAAATTATCGATATTATTCATTGGACCAGGCCTATAGAGCGCGTTCATCGCAATTAGATCACCTATTGCCGTTGGCTTTAATTTCTTTAAGTACTCACGCATACCTGAAGACTCAAATTGAAAGACTCCGATTGTCAATCCATTTGAAAATAGTTTATAAACCTCTGCCTCATCCATTGAAACTTTTTCTATTTCAATTTCTTCTCCTTTAGCTTTTATTAAATCTAGTGCTTTGTTAATAACTGTAAGATTTCTCAGACCGAGGAAGTCCATCTTTAACAGACCTAAATCCTCTAGTCCTTTCATATCATACTGAGTTGTAATATCTCCAGACGTTGATTTATATAGAGGAACAAAATCAGTTAAGTCTCCAGGTGCAATGACAACTCCAGCGGCATGAATAGAGGCATGTCGATTCATACCTTCTAGTACAATAGAATGCTCAACAAGTTCTTTATATTCATTCTCAGACATTTTTCTAAATTCGGGGCTTTTTTTGATTGCACTATCAAGAGTAATGTTCAATTCATCAGGGATTGCTTTTGCCAAACGATCAACTTCACTAAATGTATAGCCCATTACCCTACCAACGTCTCTAATGACTTGCTTAGCTTTCATTGAACCAAAAGTAATAATCTGCGATACAGATGTTTCCCCATATTGTTTTTTTATATAATCAATAACCTCCCCTCTTCGTTCAATACAAAAATCAATATCAATATCTGGCATACTAATTCGATCAGGGTTCAGAAATCGCTCAAATAATAAATTATGTTTAATTGGGTCAATATCTGTTATCCCTAAAGCATACGATACTAAACTCCCTGCCGCGGATCCACGACCAGGGCCAACTGGTATATCATTATTTTTTGCATATTGAACAAAATCAGCAGTAATTAAAAAATATCCTGCAAAACCCATATTCTTTATTACACTAAGCTCATGGTTAATTTGTTTATTTATATCTGGATTAAAATCGCTATATAAATTCTTTGCTCCAGAAACAACTAAGGTTTTAAGGTATTCGTCTGGGTCATTATTCCCCCCATCTTCTGGTATTGGAAAATTTGGCAAATGGTACGAACCTGTTTTTATCTTGAAGTCAATACTTTCAGCTATTTTTCTAGTGTTCTCTATAGCTCCAGGAACATTTTTGAAAAGTTTGTGCATTTCATCTTGAGTTTTAAAATAAAACTCAGGTGTCGCATATTTTAATCTATTGGGATCATCTCTATCCTTACCAGTGCCAAGACAAATATGAATATCATGAGCTTCAGAGTGTTCCTTTTTTGAATAGTGAGCATCATTTGTACAAACAAGTGGAAGCGAAAGGTCTTCTGATAATTTTTTCATATTAACAATGTTTGCTTCTTCTTCAGGGATGCCATGATTTTGGACTTCTAAATAAAACCTATCAGAAAAAATTTCGGAAAATTTAAGCGCCGCATTTTTTGCTCCTTCGTAGTCCCCGTTTAACATTTTTTCTGGGATTTCTCCTTTTAGGCAACCTGACAAACATATAAGTCCTTCGCTATATTTTTCTAATAGGCCCATATCAATTCTAGGCCTATAATAAAAACCTTCTAGATACCCTGCTGTAACAAGCTTCATTAGGTTTTGATACCCGGTTTGATTTTGAACCAAAAGAATTAGATGGTTGTTGCCCCAGCCACCTCCTGCCGCAGGTTTTTTATCATGCCTACTACCAACAGCAACATATGTCTCACAACCAATAATAGGGTTTATGCCAGCATTTTTGGCCTGCTTATAAAAAGGTACAACGCTAAACATATTCCCGTGTTCTGTTAGAGCAAGACTATCCATATTTAAATCGTCAATAGTGTTGACTAATTGATCTACCCTTTGTGCCCCATCAAGAAGACTATAATCAGAGTGATTGTGTAGATGTACAAATTCAGAAGTCATTACATTGTTCCTATATAAATGGAAAATAAACCACCAAGAGTACAGAACTTTAATATTGTTGCGCTTCTCTTAGCTGTTTCTATATTTGGTTTATTTAGTAAGGAAATTACTACAACCGCTAATGGAATCTCAACACTCATAATCAGCGAAACGCCATAAAAAATATTATAATACCCAGTTAAAAAGGGTATAAATGAACCAATGCCTAGTAAGACAGATAGTCCTATGCATAGTACAATCGTCTTATTTTTACCAAATACTATGGGAAATGTTTTTGCTCCTAAGGCATTGTCTCCAATATAATCGGCCATATCTTTAACAATTTCTCTGATCAAGGTCAACCCGAAACACAATAAAGAGGGGATTATTAATGGTCTAGTATTTTCAAATATAACCCCGGCATATATGAAGGAAAGCGATAATATTAGAGCAACAACAATATTCCCAATCAAGGGATAGTTTTTCAATTTCGAGTTATACATAATTATAAGAGGTAAAGAAATACCAATAGAGACTAACTGCGAATTCTTATTTAACTGCATTGCAATTAGAGTGCCAATAATAAATGAAACAATTGAGATAATAAGAGCATGATTCCTTGCAATAATGCCTAAACTAATAGGTCTGTCTGGGCGATTTATTTTATCGATTTTATGATCAAAATAATCATTTAGAATATTTGCACCCATCGTATAAAAAACAACAACCAAGGCTGAAAGTACGATTACATTAATTGGACCATTATATTTTGAGATGACAGATGATATTAGGATTGTTACCCCCCCCATAACCACATTTAGAGGCCTAGTAATCATAATATATGGCAATATTTTTTTCATTAATTATTAATCATCAATACTCTTATATCTTTATTTAAATCGCAAATAGTTTCAATATCACTATATCCTTCTTTACTAAAAACTTCTTTAACCTTATTGTGGTGATCCCCTCTACCAACTTCCAAAATGGTCACCCCGTTTTTTTTAACAACATGCGGGATAATTTTTGAAATTTTTTGATAAAATACAAGACCATTACTATTATCTGTTAAAGCTATCATTGGCTCATACTCTTTCACATCCCTCATTAAGCTAGATATTTCTTTTTGTGGTATATAAGGAGGATTAGATACTAAAAGATCTACATTATGTTTTATATCCTTGCTTAGAAAATCCATTTTTATAAACTCAATATTTTTCAAATTATATATAGCTGCATTTTTTTTTGCTATAGAAAGTGCTGCCTCAGAAATATCTATCGCAAAAACTTTAGAATGAGGTATCTCAAGCGCCAGTGTAATTCCGATACATCCAGACCCCGTCCCTATATCAATTATAACCGGAGTGTTTTTGTTTGAAAGAGCATCAATAGAAATATCAATAACCGTTTCTGTCTCTGGCCTTGGTATCAGAACATCTTGATTAACAATGAATCTTCTACCATAAAATTCAGAATGCCCAATAATATGTTGAATGGGCTCCCTATTAACCCTCCTTTTGATCCACCCCCTTAAAGTAATTAAATCTTCGGGTTTAATTACTTTCTCAAAATCAAGGTATAGGTCTATTTTTTTGCAACCAATTAAATGTAGCAGAAGAATTTCTATTTCATTTCTTGGGCTATCAAAAGATCTATCTTTTAAATATTTTTCACCCCAATTGATAATATCAATAATTCGCCAAGTTTTATTCTTTTTTGAATTTTGAGGGTGCAATATTATTTAGTGTAATTACATTTAAAAAAATATTTATTATATATCAAGTAACCTCAGCAGATAAGATGTCTTGCTGTTCAGCAATTTTTAATTTTTCTATTATTTCTTCAATATCACCATTCATTATTTCAGATAATCTATAAGAAGTAAAATTAATACGGTGGTCCGTGACTCTTCCCTGTGGGAAGTTGTATGTTCTAATTTTTGCTGATCTATCTCCTGTAGAGACAAGGCTCTTTCGTTCTGCTGCTCGTTCTGCCGCTGCTTTTTCTTTTTGATCTGCTAGAAGCCTAGACCTTAATACCTTTAAAGCGGCAGCTCTATTTTTATGCTGTGAGGACTCATCCTGACAGGTAACAACAAGCCCTGTGGGAATATGTGTAATGCGTATTGCTGACTCTGTTTTGTTAACATGCTGCCCCCCAGCACCACTAGCCCTATATGTATCAATTTTTAAATCTGTATCATTTATTTCAACATCAACCTCTTCCGCCTCCGGTAGGACAGCCACTGTTGCCGCAGAGGTATGCACCCTGCCACCGGTTTCCGTTTCGGGGACACGCTGTACACGATGTACTCCACTTTCATATTTTAGCATCCCATATGCTCCACGACCTTTCAGAGCTATAATCACTTCTTTAAAACCCCCTATTCCAATTTCATTAGATGCAATTAATTCTTTCTCCCAGTTATATTTTTCAGAAAAATGGGAATAAAGTCTAAATAAATCTGCAGCGAATAACGCAGCCTCGTCTCCTCCAGTACCTGCTCTAATTTCTAGTATAATATTTTTATTATCTAATGGGTCCTTTGGTAAAAGTTTTATTTTTAATTCTTTTTCGAGCTCTGTTTTTCTTTTTTTATGTAAATCAAGCTCATCAATAGCCAACTCTTTTAGTTCAGCATCATCGGATTCAACAATCTCCTCACAATCAATTATTTGATCTAAAGTTTTTATATACTCTTTACCTGTAATTACAACTGGATCAAGTTGTTTATATTCTTTAGCAAGTTCTTTTAGCTTATCAGGACTAGATAAAACATCTTGATCAGCCATTTGCTTTTCAAGATCAAGATACCTCCCAATTATTGATTCTAGTTTATCCCTCATCCAATTGCTTCAGCTGTATATTTTTTACCACGATAATTTTCATAGTCTTCGCCAAAAGCATTTTCCAATGCAGTGATTGAAACCTCGACCATTTTATCATCAGGCTGTTTAGTTGTAATATTTTGCAATAAGATTCCTGGAGCCTTTAGCATACGAAATATCAGTAGATTACTTTTAGATGTAATTTTAATTAATTCATAACCAATCCCTGATACTAAAGGAATTAATGGTAAATGAGTTAGTAGCCTAATGGATAAAGATATACTGCCGAAATAATACATTATTATAGTATCAACAATAGCAAAAACAAATATAGCTGACAATAACACAATAAACATAAAACTAGTCCCACATCTGGGATGTTGGGTTGGGAAGGATTGCGCATCTTTTACTGATATATTTTTACCAGATTCAAAGTTATATACCACTTTGTGTTCAGCTCCATGATATTGAAACAACCTTCCGATATCCTTTATTTTTGAAATTAAAAAAAGATATACTACAAAAAATACTATTCTAAATACACCTGAAGAGAGGTTAAACCAAAGGGCTTCTTTCTCAATAGATAATAATCTAGTTGTAAGCCACATTGGTAAAACCATAAACAATGACACGGCTAGTATTATAGAAAATATTGTAGTTATAAAATCCAAAACTTTAGATAAGACTCCCTCACTACTCTCTTCCGGGTAGCTAATATCTGCGGACCATTGAAGAGTTGACATCCCCATTTTCATTGCCTCATATAAAGAGGCAATGCCTCTAAATATTGGCTTCGACCATAAAAAAGATTGTTCTGTTATTGATGAGAATTTTTTCCGTTTGACTTTTATATCTCCATCAGGGTTACGAACTGCAGTAGCATAGGCTCCAGGGACTCTCATCATTACACCTTCTATAACAGCTTGCCCACCAACCAAAATATTTGGTTTCATAGATAAAATTAGTAATAGCCGTTTCATGATAAAAAAATAGCTCTATCACAATGATTCATTGATAGAGCTATAGTGTTTTTTATTAAACTATTTTCTGCTGTATTTCTTTTGAAATTTTTCTATTCTGCCTGCAGTATCAACCAAGTTTTGCTGGCCCGTAAAAAACGGATGTGACTTGTTTGAAATTTCTATATTATATAAAGGATACTCATTTCCATCATCCCAAACAACAGTGTCTTTTGTTTCAACAGTGGATTTTGTTAAAAATGAATAATCACATGAAGTATCTTTAAATACTACAAGTCTGTAATTATCCGGGTGAATATCTTTTTTCATTTTCTACTCCTCAATCATATCTAGGGCTCTTCTTAAACGATCAATCCCCTCTTTAATTATTTTTCTGTTTGTCGCATATGAAAATCTTATATGTCCGACTGCACCAAAGCCATCTCCTGGGACAGTAACAACCTGTACAGAGTCAAGAATATACCCTGAAATATCAAAAGTGTCCTTTAATAATTTATTGTTAGCTGTTCGATTTAAATATGTACTAAAGTCAGGAAATACATAGAAAGCGCCATTTGGTTTAGCACATTTAATCCCAGGGATATCATTGAGTAGCTCAAGTATTAAATCACGCCTGTTAAGAAAAGATCTTTTCATTTCTTCTACACAGGATTGATCACCAAGTAGTGCCGCTATACCTGCTTTTTGACCAATAGAGTTTGCACATGATGTAGCCTGCCCCTGTATTTTTGACATTGCATTTATTATTTCATTTGGCCCAACTGCATAACCTATTCGCCAACCTGTCATTGCATATGTTTTAGATAAACTCATGCAAGTCACTACTGTAGCTCCTATATTATGCTCTTGGTTTAATTTTTCAGCACTAACAAACTCGCCATCATAGATTAATCTTTCGTAACACTCATCTGATATCACCACCCAATTATGTTTTTTAGCTACCTTTAATAATTCTACTATGGCTGCATTACTCCAGACTCCACCTGTAGGATTAGATGGTGAGTTTATAATTACACCTTTTATATTTGAATTCAATTTTGATTCTAAATCAGAAAAATCAGGCTCAAAATTATTTTCTGGTATAGTATTAACCAGTATAGGTTTTGCATCTGCCATTTTTACGAACTCTGGAAAAGATACCCAATAAGGTGAAAAGACTACTACGCTTTCCTCAGGGTTAAAAATAGCCTGGCAGGCATTGTATAAACTTTGTTTCTCACCATTAGAAACAAGTACATCTGAAGGCTTATAGGATATACCGTTTTCTCTTTTCAGCTTAGTACATATCGCTTCTCTTAGCTCTATCATCCCTTTCCCAGCTGTGTATTTTGTATATCCTTGATCTATTGCATTTTTAGCTGCATCCCGAATATGCTTTGGAGTATTGAAATCTGGTTCTCCGACAGAAAAATTAATTACATCAATACCTTGAGATATCATATCTGCAGCTTTAGTGACCATTTGCAAGGTAAATGATGGGTTAATATTGTTAACTCTATTTGCTAATCTCATAGGTCATGTTGTTTTTGATGATATTCAGCTGAATTAAACTTGGAATCATCATCCAGGTCATTTGTATTTGTTTGATTGTTTTTTTCTGTATTATGTAGCCTGTTGTTTTTAGTGTTTTTTCTTTTTTTATTTTGGGCGTACCGCTTCTTTGACTTATTTGATTTTTTTCTCTTCTTTATAATAGGAACATCATCTTTTGTAACAAAAGAGAGCTCCTCCTCCTCTTCATTTATATCTTCTTGTATATATTCATCTGCATTTTCTTTTGAACCTTCAATTATTAAACTGTTAGGATTATTTAAACTGAAAAGTGTCCCATAACCCCTAGTAATGCCGTTCCCCAATCCTATATAATTTGGGATTATAAAATTAGTTTTGAATTCCCCAGTAAATGCGCCCCATCCATTTTCATCTATTTTTTCTGGTATTAGATTATCAAGACAAACTTTTGTGTATATTTTAGATTTTGTATCCAACCCTAGTTCTTTTGATAAGAACAATAAATTCAGCCCAAGTAACTTATTTAAAAATAGTGGTTTTTCTTGATCTGTTAAAAAACGATATTTCCCACCAGTACTTTTATTTAATGCAATCCATGGTATAATAAATTTATATCTT
>Ga0208766_1002227_pt1 | contig 10052 bp, 7 predicted proteins | sample ETN01SmetaG_3_FD_185792 | JGI IMG/M metagenome (GOLD analysis project Ga0208766, IMG submission 185792) | Marine microbial and viral communities from oxygen minimum zone, Eastern Pacific Ocean - ETNP2014F12-01SV263 (SPAdes) (version 2) | ecosystem: Environmental > Aquatic > Marine > Oceanic ...
TGGATTGAAACATTCATCGCATCAGCCCCAATCCATTGACTGAGATAGACCATATCCGGTTGATCAATTTTATTATAATTTAAAGAAGGACCAATATAAATTCTCATAGGCCAAACTTCACTATCTTTAGGATATCCATCCTCATCAGGTTGAGGATCAGGATCACACCCTCCACTTCCACCATGTTCATCTCCACAGGGGGCTCCACCACCACCAGGCCAATTAACTCCAGCCATATCTAGATTGATATAATTAGTAACAGTAACTCCAGGGTGCTCATCTTCTAAAGTATCAGTCCAGTAATCACTACCGCGTTTTCCACCTTCTTCACCTGACCACAAACAGAAGACCATGGTTCTTCGCGTGTCATAAGGCATATCAGCCATGGCTTCAGCAGTGGCTAAAACCATCGATGTTCCAGCAGTATTATCATATGCGCCATACCGAGTTCCATAGGTCCTTTGACCCGAAATATGCGGATCTACCATTACAGCATTTGCAGGTGGCGCGATATCAAAATGAGCACCAAATACTAACCATTCATCCGGATACAAAGTCCCATCTCTAAACCCACAAACATTGTATGCTTCTGGATTTTGATTTCCAAGAACATCAGTTATATCGAATCTTTGTGTTTCTACCCTAAGCCCATAAGCATTCATTTCAGCGATAAGAAATTGGGCCGCATCTTCGTATGCTGGATTGCCTTGTCCAGCCCATCTATCAAGATAACCAACAGCTCCATCAGCAAGGTCTAACAAATCAGGAGTATCATCTGTAATTCTGTAAATATTATTGTATACTGTACGTCCATCTACAAAACCGGTTGAAAATAAACCACCTTCATCAATAGAATATGCAGCTGAAATTTGCCTTTTCACATCAATTTTTACAGGAATTACATCCCCACTCTCGTTCTTTGTCAAATTTAAGGAATCTAAAGTAGTTCCTTCCGAAGCCATAATTCTTTCAACTGCTAATCCGGATTCTATAATTCCATTTCGATTAACCCAATCTTCCCAACTCTCATTTGAGTTTCTAATGGGCCAAATCTGAGTTCCATAATCTGCTAAGAAGACAAACGCAGAGTCAATTCTAGGAGGTGCCATTGAAATTAATTGCTCAGTCTCACCTGCTTTCATATCTAGGACAGTACCATTTTGAACATAATTCGAAAGCGGATCAATAACTAAATTAGGAATAAAAACAGACATGTCTTTTTTGGCAGTTATAACAAGAGGCTGAAATTCTCCAGCAACCATTATTTCAGGAGAAATTATGACATCACTTGTAGTGAGTGAATCAGGTTCATCATTTCCCAGACAACCAGCTATAGCTGGCACTAAAAACAAAAAAGCAATTGCTATTGATTTTAATCGTTCCACATTTACCTATAAGCCTCACTTTTAAGAGATATCTATTCTTCTAAGCAAGCTGTAAATGTACATGCAGGCGGCTCAAACACTAGTTTGTCATCAAAATTTATTTCATGAAGTCTGAGTACACTATTTTCATTTATCCCAATTTCTACGGGAGCTGTATTGCTTGGAGGCAAATAGTCTTCACCAATATCACTTAGTGACAAACGGATATAGTGCCCTTCAGGGATGAGCACATCCATTGCAAAAAACTCCATTTTAGCATTAACCGTCTCTCCAGGAATGAGAACGTTATATTCAGTTCCACCAGAATGATATCTTAGATCCATTGTCGCATGCCCAATATGAATACAATCCTCATTTGCGTCACAATCTTCCATAAGGGCATACAATGAACCTCCAGTTCCTGTAAGAGTAACATCAACATGTAGTTGAGGCAATCCTCCAAATCGAAGAGTCTGATTTAACATAGGAGTTTTAAAAACTATATAATCTTCAATAAGAGGCACAATTGTTGTGCCAGTGCTTTCTTCATGTATAAGATTTTCACTTCCCAAAACCATCTCAATAGTATTTGAATCAGATGCTGGATATCTATCTTCTATTCTCCATTCACCACGATTATTTTGTATTTCAAGGTAAAGACTTGGTTTAGGTCCTGTTTCTTGTAGATAGTAAGTAAACCATTCAAGAAGATCTTGCATCCAATCAAATCTAACCATTTGGGGATATGCTTCAGATCCTCTCCCAGGATCCGAACGATCTTTCTGGTAATCGGGCCTATCTGGATAGTCATGATCCCATTGTCCCATTAAGACTTTAGCTTCAATTCCATTATCTAAAAGTTTATTGATTGTAGGAACTGCCATGTGAGGGTCAACATTCCAATCATGAAACCCCTGTACAATATAAACAGATCCTCTATAATTCTCTAAAACTCTATCAAGAAAATACCTTTCTTCCCAATAACTTTCAACAAATTCGTTACCCGCAAAAACATACCCGTTAGTTGCATGTATTGGACCTAGAAGATAATCTTCACAGGCGTTTTGTAAATTCCCATCTTCTTTATCTGATTCAAAACCATATGACCCATAAACAACATTGTGCATGAAAGGAGCCCTAGCCTCTGAAGAACCGTTTTTCCACATAAGTTCTCGAACGCCAATTAATCCAGAAATCGGAACAATTGTTTTGAGATATTCATTCCCGTACATCGCAGCTTGCCAAGGAGTAGACCCGTCGTATGATTTACCAATCATCCCAACATTACCATTTGACCAATCTTGCGTTGCTAGCCACTCAACTGCTGCATTAATTCCCTCTTGTTCAGCAAATCCCATCAAATCCATACAATGATTAGACATGCCAGTTCCAGTAACTGAAACTTGAGCAAAAGCAAATCCATGAGGTAATATGTTATAGATAATACCAGCCCCTAACCAACTTCCAGGTTGTGAAACATCAGGTGTTTGAGCAGAAGTTTCACCAAAATAAGGTCCAAATTCAGCAATTACTGGAACTTTCACTCCAGCAGGAACTTTTGGTCTCCAAAATGCCAAACTAATTTGAGGGCAGTCCATTCCAATAGTGCACGTTACAGCCGCTCCTCCTTCTCCTATAGGCAAATCATATTCAACATAAACGTGTTCAGAATTAAATTCATTATCAGTTTCTAGTATTTCATATTCGCCTTGCTGCAAAACAAAACTGTAGGCTTGTGAAGTGTCATAAGGAAGTCCACTACGGGCCCATACAGGAACTCTACTGCCATCATACAATTCTTCATTTTGTTGAAGATGAAGAAATAAAGCACTCCCCAGCATGGTTGCTACAATAAATAGAGAAAAAATTTGAGAGGTAATGCTTACATCTTTCATCATTTTAAGAATCTAAGTTATATATATTAAAATACCTTTGATATTTGTTCTTAACAACAACTGTCATCTGAGCCGCAACTACACTGACCTTTTTGCCCCTCAGGTGCAGGATTGGGGTTATTTACTCTAAAACCTTCACCCATTTCAGTAACAATATAATCTATTTCAGTTCCTTTAATCTTTTCTACATCATCATTATTTACTAATAATTTCAGACCATTTGCTTCAAAGGTAGTATCATTATCATTTTGATCATCAAAACCCAAAGCATACTGGTAGCCTCCACCGCATCCGCCTGGGAAAACACCAAGCCTCAGTGATTTTCCAACCATTTCTTGGTCGGTGAGAGCCTTGTTAATTTTTTCAGCAGCCATTTCAGTGACATTAATCATAATGTTTGATTGCGCTCTTTGATTTTATAGTTTACGGAAGGCTCTTGAATTGAAATATTTTTATTATAAAAAGAGAAATATATAGAGAAATAATTTTTCATTCCAGCTAGAAGCACTTTATTCCAAGTTGGTTTAATTTGCATATCATACACTAAAAATGGATTTTTGTAAATTTTTGTGGCAGTCCACATATACATATCTGAAGCTGTTTTCACGGCAACTCTCATTCTTTTTGGAAGATAAATAAATCCAGTTTCAGCCTTTTTTTGCCAATCAAAATAAATTTTTATTTGTGAACGAACAAATGCTCTGAATTGTTTAGGTTTCCTTCGGGCTTCACCTCTAGTCAACCCCTCTAATCCAAATTCTAGTAAAGTATCTTTTGGGAAGTATGTTCGATTTAAATCTAAGTCTTCATCAATATCTCGTATGAAATTTATGAATTGCATTGCTTTTCCAAGATATTTGGCTGAATGATGGGCTCTTTCATCAATATCCATTACCTTATTCATCATGAGGCCGATAACTTCTGAAGAACCATACAGATATTCATTAAGTTCATCAATATTCTCATATTTTGACTTGGTAGTATCCATTTCCATAGACTTTAGGAATGCTTCTGTCCATTCAGGTTCAAAGTTTTTTCTATAAGAAAGTTCAATGTAATTGTTAATTATAGAGTTATTTACATTTTTTCCAGAAAGGGCAAGATAATAATCATTCTTAAAATTTGTAAAACTTTCTAGATCTTGAGGTACGGCATCAACAAAGTCATCTACGACTCTTACAAAGCAATAAAGCGTAGTTACATCTTTTCTTATTTTAGAAGGGAAAAGTTTTGTGCTATGGTAATAGGTAGTGCTTCCTCGCTGGAAGATTGATTCTGGGTTAGTGAGCAGTTTCTCGTCGATAGGTTTCGCTTGTGAATACATCAATAGCCTTTTTATGAGCTAATAGTGCATAACTTAGTATATAAAAGAAAGCCACTAGTGCCTAATAATTCCTAGAGCTTATTGAGAGTATTCAGTGTGTCTTTATCAGCAAGATAGATTCCTTCCTGCAATTCGTCTTTGATGACTCCTTGTGTTCCTAAGCCGCCCAGAAATATTTTTGTATTTGGTAAAGCTTTGGATAGTTCTTTTGCAATTAATTTAGCATTAGACAAGTACCTTGCAATAGTTACTGAAATAAATACAATGTCGGGCCTTGATTCAATAGTAAAATTAATAATCGAAGTATTCGAGGCTTTAGTTTCTTTACCCATATACCAATTTCCACCTATATTTTCAACCTTGTATTTTCTTATTTTTAATAAACCTTCAAGAACTAAATTGGACATATTATGATCATCACCTTCGGGATTACAAATTATAGCCATACCTTCAACCAAACCTTTTAGATTAATATTATGGTTTTTAATCTCAACAATTTTTCTCATAATATTAGTAATCCGATGCTCTTCAGCTATGCTTATCTCACCATCATACCATTTTCTTCCAGTTTCAGCCATTACGCTCGTAATAGTTTCGACATAGAATCGTTGCAATCCTATAAGTTCAATAAGTTCATCACTTTTTTGGGTAGCCATTTCTTCATCTCCAGTTAGTAAGCATTTCGTTAGAATTTCTTCTAAGTTTTTTTGTTTCTCTACGGCATCTTTATTTAATTTAGTTTGATTTTTTACAAAGAATTTACGTATGGAATCAGTATGATAATTATTAGGAACACTATCTATAGTTAGATTTTCTATGGCTCCTAAGTATTCTAAGACTTTTTGTTTTGATGTTTTCTTTTTACTGTCCCATTTACTTTCTACTAAATATGCATATTTTTTCCCTTTGATTTTTTTTGTTCGTATGTATGCTATGATAAAACCCCCTTTTTTTTCAATTCATTAACTAAAACTTGAGAAGAAATAACAGTGGTCGGTACTCCAACCCCGGGATGGTTGTACTGTCCTGTATAATATAAATTTTTAACCTTAGAACTTTTATGTTTTGGCCTAAAAACAGCAGTTTGCCACAAAGTATGAGCCATTCCTAATCCCGTTCCTTTATAGGCATTATATCTATTTTTAAAATCACGGTGAGTAAATAGTGACTTCACGATTATATCATCTTTTATTTTTTCACCTGTTTCATTTTCAAATTTGTCTAAAACTTTATCGAAATAAGCTTCACGAACACTATCCGAATCATCTAAATCAGGTGCAACTGGGACTAAAAAGAACAGATTTTCCATGTTTTTCGGGGCAACATCTTTATCAATTCTTGAGGGACAGCAAACATAAAAATTTGGATTATCAGGCCATTTTGGCGTCTTAAAGACTTGATCAAAATGGTCATTCCAATTATCATTGAAGAAGTAATTGTGGTGAGTTAAACTATTAATTTTACGTTTAACTCCAATATAGGCCAAATGCATTGATACTGCCATAGTCTTCTTTTTCCAGTAATTTGATTTATAGGTCTGGTACTTTTCTTCTAGCAATTGTGTTTCGCCATGATGATAGTCAGCATTATTTATCACTAAATCCGCATCATATTCACGATTTGTTGTAATTATTTTTGTCGCTAGTTTTTCTTTCACGTTAATTTTTGTCACAGCTTCATTAAACTTAAATTCAACACCATGTTTTTTTCCTATATTGTATATTTCATTTGCTAGCCCATTCATTCCACCTTTTGGATAATAAATTCCATGATGATGGTCTAAGTATGACATCATGCAATACATGCCAGGAACATTTCTTGGGTCTCCACCTAGAAAAACAGTAACCCATTCTAGTAATTTTTGAGCTTTAGGATTCTTAAAATAGGTTTTAACTCTTTTATGATAATTAGTAAATGGCTTTAATCTTAAACCATCTATTATCATACTTGGAGTAAAAATACTAAAAATTGAATTATAGGTTCTATACACCAAGCGTTTCATAGAAATATCATATTGTTTTTTACAAGTCTCTAAATATCTTTTAAGTTTTTCAGCACCATTAACTTCCAATTTATCAAAAGTATCATAATTTTTTTCAATATTGCTTGAGATATCAATAACATCTCCATCATCAAAGAAAACGCGATACGAAGGATCTAATTGTTTTAATTCAAGAAGTTCAGATGCATCTTCACCAAATTCATCAAAAAAACGTTCAAAAACTTGAGGCCACATATACCATGAGGGCCCCATATCGAACTGAAATCCATCTTTTACTAATAAACTAGCTTTACCACCAGGCTGTTCATTTTTTTCTATAACTGTTACTTTATGACCTTCTTTTGCCAAAAGTGCAGCGGCAGTTAAACCACCATATCCTGCACCAATTATTACAATATCTTTCATTGTAGCTCCTCAGCTTTTCTCATCCCTAAAACATGGCGGAAGGTTTCTTCTAAATCATCAAATCTAAATTTATATCCCGAATCAATTAATTTCGATGAATTAACTCTAATACTTGAAAGAGCGAGCACATCGCCAAATTCTCCAAGTATGCCTCTCAAGATAAATCTAGGAACAGGAATTAATGTTGTTAGTTTTCCAAAAGAACCCCATATTACTTTTGCTAATGTAGATGCCCATTCCCCTTGTTGAACACAATTAGGAGATGCAACATTTACAGGCCCAGTAAGATTTTCAGTTATAATCGAGTGATAGATGCTACCTACTGCATCGTCAATACCTACCCATGACCACCATTGCTTACCGCCCCCTACCGGAGGGCTTGATCCTAATTTAGCAGGTAATGAGAGTACTTGTAATGCACCTCCAAGAGGACTCATTACTGGAGCTAATCTTAGAAAAACAACTCTAATTCCTGCGTCTATTGCAGGCTGTGCCGCAGCTTCCCATTCCTTAACAACTTGTGAAAAATAATCATCTCCATTCTGATCATTTTCATTCATTATTTTATCGCCATTATCGCCGTAATAGCCTATAGCTGAAGCGCAAACTAGAACTTTTGGCGGATTATTCAATGAAGCAAGATGTTCTGCTAAAAGGCGAGTACCATTCACTCTACTATTCATTATTTCTTTTCTTTTCCATGCAGACCAAGGAATAGGTATTATCCCACCGATTGGCTTGTTAATAGTTTCAGCAGCCAAATGAATTACTGCATCTTTCCCACTCAAATCACTAATAGTTCTGTTTTTCAAATCCCAACATAATTGCCCTTTCTTTGGTCTCCCTCTCACAATAGCTTCTACTTTGTGACCGGCAGTTGTCAGATAAGGTACTAATGATGATCCAATTAATCCAGACGCTCCAGTAACAGCAATATCTAATGATTTTCCAGTGTATTTTGATTGAGCATACAAATCATTTTCAGTAATATTTCTTCTATAAGCAAACATTTGTTCTAATTTCTTTTTGGTATACCAACCACCAAATAATGAACCAAAAGGATCCATAGGAAAATCATAATTTATTTTATCAGTTAAGATTGAATTCTCATCGTCAACTTTTTCAAAAAGATGTTCATGGTGCCAAGTTCCGTTCCAAAAAGGTAAAGGCCCGATAAAAGGACCTCTTGTTTGGTCCTCTAAAAATTGAATATTTTGTTTGTAACTATGGTGCTGAGCAACCCAAGTAAGAGAAATAGGGCCAGCCTTCATAGCAATATCAACAGAGCCTCCATCAATGGTTCCTCTTCTACTCTTTACTGTTACAGGATCAAAGCACGGCGTAAGCCGTTCAAAGGCACCTGGATTCTCGTGCCAACTAAATAATTTTTCAACAGGAATATTGAGTTTTAGCGTCGATACAAACTGATGTTTCGGAGACATTTTTTATCTAATAGGGCCTAAATATAATTGCCTAGTGCTTAAATGGGTATTTAATGGCAACAATATAGTGCCTAAGAAAAATAATTACGGTTTTTTTATAAATTATTACTTTACAATATCTTTTTAATCTCAGCTTTTAAATTTACTATAGATGGCAGGTAAAAATCATAACCCATCAATAGCAAGAAAAATTTTACGTGATATCAAAGGTGGACATCCACCTGAAACTTTATTGACAGAAGTTGAACGTTTAAGCGACCCGTATTACATTTCACTAGGTTTAACTTACATTGCGACTTCACTTTCTATAAAATCTTCTAAATCAAAGAAGGTTTTTGCTAAGGCTTTTGTAAATGCAAATAGAGTAGATCAAAGTTGGCGTAGAATTGAACTTTTGACTGAAATTTCCAAAAGATTAAAAAAATTAGAAGACAGCGAATTGAAAAATATACAATATAAAAAAATCTTTGAAATAATAAATACTGAAAATAAAAAAGACATTAATAATTTCTTAATTAAGAATGTAAAAAATTTCCCAATCGAACAATTAGATTCAATATTAGAAAAGACAGTTAAGCTAACTGGTTATGAGTTTGATTCCTCCAAAGCAGTAATTAGAGCTTGGATTATTACTACAGACATAAAGCCTTTAATCCACATATTATCCAAATTAGAGGGCGATCTTAGAATTAAATTACTAGGTTATTTACATTTACAATTACATAAAGTAAAGACAGTAATAGATCCTACACCTCTGGAATTAGCATTAGATTCGACTTTATCTGAAGAAATGTTAAGATATTTGGTTAGAATAAGTTCTACTTCTTCAGACCTTAATTTAATTGAATTAAAGATATCAAATATAAATCCTGAAAAATCATTACCAATCCTAATAGCAATTATAGCACATTCAGACCGTAATAACTGGCACTCTGATTTACAAGATTATGTTTCTAAAGCAGAAAAGATACTACAAACTATCCCTTCATCTGAACATAAAATAAAATTGGAAAAGAAATTAAATATTGCAATTGATAGATTGAGTATTCCAGCCCCAAAGCAACCTAAGCCAGTAACCCACCTAGAAGACGTTTCAAAAGAAGGAAAACACACTTTAGGCCTCTATAATACATACGGAGGCAATTGGAACCACCCACATTTCAAAGCAGTTTTCAAAGCTTCGAATCTTTGTTCAGCTTTTGATTTAGATTTAGCTTTGATTGGATTCCCAGAAATATCAACTAATAATCTTATAAAAGAAATTAAAAAAGAAATGCGTTTATCCAATGAAGGTTATATTTCGGAATTGATATCTAAGGATAGATTTCGATTTTTTAGAGAAGATATAGACGAATCATGGGCCGGTTCTAAGGTAGTTACTACAGCAAACCCAGATACAAATAAATTAGAAATGCCCAATGGAAAATTATGCATGATTATGGGACTTGGCCCCAAAGGGCTTCCAAAATCCTATGTTGAAAACTCAAATTATCATTTTGAGATCACAGGAAAGAATATAGCATTTGAAACAGGCACTGCAATGGGTGCCATTGCAGGTCATTTGTCCTTGATGTAGAGTCTATAAACACAGTGCAATTCCCCATACATGGAAGATTGTCT
>Ga0208766_1002242_pt1 | contig 10013 bp, 6 predicted proteins | sample ETN01SmetaG_3_FD_185792 | JGI IMG/M metagenome (GOLD analysis project Ga0208766, IMG submission 185792) | Marine microbial and viral communities from oxygen minimum zone, Eastern Pacific Ocean - ETNP2014F12-01SV263 (SPAdes) (version 2) | ecosystem: Environmental > Aquatic > Marine > Oceanic ...
AATGTTAAATATTATTTATCGAAAGAAATTTATAATACCAAGCCTCAAGCTATTATATTGAAGAAATTTGATTTTGATCATGAATTAGCTATCTTGTATTCAAGCGGAACAACAGGTAAACCAAAATGTATTTGTCATAGAGCAGGTGGTGTTTTACTTCAGCATTTAAAAGAACATCAATTACATTGTGAAATCAAACCTGGTGATAATATTTTTTATTTTACAACTTGCGGGTGGATGATGTGGAATTGGTTAGTAAGTGCTTTAGCATCCCAAGCTTCAATTGTATTATTTGATGGTTTTCCAATGTATAAAAAAAATGATTTATTATTGCGTATAGCAGAAAAAGAAAAGATTACCCTTTTCGGGGTCAGCGCCAAATATATAGACTCACTTAGAAAATTAAATATTAATGTAAAACAAAAATACAAATTAAAAAATCTAAAAACTATTTGTTCGACAGGATCCCCACTTTCTGAAGATAGTTTTAAATATGTTTATAAAAAAATTAAAAAAAATTTGCACCTAGCATCAATCTCAGGCGGGACAGACATTGTTTCATGTTTTGTACTAGGCAATATTTATAGTCCAGTAACCGTCGGACAAATTCAAAACAATGGTCTTGGAATGGATGTGACTGTATTTAATGAAAGAGGAAAAACAATAAAAAATAAAAAAGGAGAATTAGTTTGTAAAAATGCATTTCCATCTATGCCAAAAAAATTTTGGAATGACAAAAATGATACTAAATATAAAAAGGCATATTTTAATAAATTTAAAAATGTTTGGCACCATGGAGATTATGCTGAGAGAAAAAGTAATGGAGGATATATAATTTATGGTCGTTCAGACACAACCTTAAATCCTGGGGGTGTGAGGTTGGGTACAGCAGAAATATATTCAGTTGTAGAAAATTTTAAACAAATTAAAGAATCCATTGTTGTTGGTCAGTCCTGGGATAATGATATTAGAATAATTTTATTTGTTGTAATGAACAATAAACATAAATTTGACAATTTTTTAATTGATAAATTAAAGAAAGAGATAAAAATTAATTCTTCACCGCGACATGTGCCTTCAAAAATAATAAGAGTTTCGGATATTCCTAGAACAAAAAATGGAAAAATTGTAGAATTAGCTGTTAAAAATATAATAGAAGGCAATAAAATAAAAAACATTCAAGCTTTAGCAAACCCAGAAATTTTAAATGAATATAAAAATTTAAGTGAATTGAAAAACTAAATGATTAAAAAAAAAGTAAAAGATTTAAAAATATCAGCAACATTAAAGATGAATGAGATTGCTAAAGAATTGGAATCGCAAGGTAAAGAAATATTTAAATTTGGTTTTGGCCAATCACCATTTAAAGTTCCAGAAGATGTAGTTTTGGAACTCAAAAAAAATTCATATCAAAATATGTATCTACCAGTTCAAGGACTTAAGGAGTTAAGAAATTCAATAGCAACAAATATTACAAAAAATAAAAATTATACTTATAAAGCAGAAAATGTTTTAATTGGTCCAGGTACAAAAGAATTAATGTTCTTACTGCAAATTCTTTTTGATGGTGATATTTTGTTGCCTACGCCTAGCTGGGTTTCATATGAACCTCAAGCCACTTTAGGAGAAAATAAAGTTCATTGGATAGAAACAAGAAGAGAAAAAAACTGGTTTCCAACCTGTGCAGATATTGAAAAAATTATATTAAAAAACAAAAAAAAAAAATATCTATTATTTCTTAATTCACCAAACAATCCATCTGGACAAATTTGTAATAATCTTGAAGAAATAAGTAATCTAGTAAAAAAATATAATATTTTGGTATTATCAGATGAAATTTATTCAGAACTAACTTTTGAAAAAAATTATAGTTCTATTTCAAACCTATGTCCTGAAAGAACGATCATTAGTAATGGTCTCAGCAAATGGTGTGGTGCTGGAGGCTGGAGATTAGGATATTTTATAATTCCAAATGAACTAAAGAATTTGCGAGATTCATTAAAAGTACTTGCAAGCGAAACTTTTTCTTCTGTAAGCGCTCCTATTCAATATGCTGCGATAGCTGCATATGAAAATGATCACACTGATTATTTAAACAGTTCAAGAAATATACTTAAAACTATAGGTGAATATGTTTATGAAAATTTAAAATCAAATAAAGTATTAGTAAATAAACCACAAGGTGGTTTTTATATAATGCCTGAATTTGTAGATAAAAAATTTAAAAATTCAGAGGAAATGTGTAGTGATCTGTTAAAATCTACAGGTGTAGCAATTCTTCCTGGTTCTGAATTTGGGTTTTCAAAAAAAAAACTTATAGCAAGGTTGAGCTTTACAGATTTTAATGGAGAAAAATTTATGGAAAATTTGCCAAATAATGAAAAAATAGATCAAAATATTATCAATAAATATGCACCCAAAATAGTTGAAGGCACAAAAAGACTTAAAGACTGGGTTGAATCTAATTAAATTTACAGTCTAGACATCAATGTAACATTATTGTTAAAATCTTTTATTATAAATAAAAAAAGAAGAGGAGAAATAATGAAGAAAATATTATCTTTTCTATCTGGTGCTCTTGTATTTTTTGCAGCTAGCTTATCTTTAACTTCGGTTGCCAAATCTGCAGAGTTCTTCACGATAGGAACTGGAGGTCCTACTGGAGTTTATTTCCAAACTGGGAATGCAATTTGTAAAATGATGCACAAATTTGCAATAAGTGCGGATCATGGAAGAAAAAAAGGTACAGCAAAAGCTTATAGATGTACTGCTCCATCAACTGGAGGTTCAAACTATAACATTGGCCAAATTAAAGATGGTGAATTTCAATTTGGTGTAGCTCAGTCGGACTGGCAATTTCATGCTCACAATGGTTCAAGTAAATGGGAAGGAAAACAGTTCAGTAATTTAAGAGCTGTTTTTTCAGTTCATAATGAACCTTTCCAAATTTGGGCTAGAAAAAAAGCAAAAGTGAAAGACTTTAAAGGACTTAAAGGTAAAACTGTTAACATAGGTAATCCAGGTTCAGGTCAAAGAGGAACTATGGAAGTACTTATGGAAGCAATGGGAGTTGACAATAGCTATTTTAAAGGAGTAACAGAATTAACTTCTTCTGAACAAGTAAAAGCGCTATGTGATGGTAAAATTGATGCTTATGGATATTCTGTAGGATTTCCAAACGGTGCTATGGAGCAAGCAGCAACTTGTGCAGCAAAAGCATTGCCAATTAATCTTACAGGTTCAGCAGTTCAAGGTTTAATAGATGGTGCACCTTATTATGCAGCAGCTACAATACCTGCGGGAACTTACACAGGACAAAAAAAAGATGTAACTACTTTTGGTGTTAAAGCTACTGTAGTAACTAGTGCTGATGTTTCTGAAGAGCTAGTTTACCTAGTAACAAAAGCTGTTTTTGAAAATTTTGATGATTTTAGAAAACAACATCCTGCTTTTGGACCACTAGAAAAGAAAAACATGATTGCTGATGGTTTATCAGCTCCATTACATCCAGGTGCTATTAAATACTATAAAGAAGCTGGATTAATGTAGTAACTACCTACTTATACTAATTAATAAAGGCCCAATATATTTATTGGGCCTTTTTTTTATAGTACAGTATCCTTAGTAAATGAATCAAATAGATAATAAAAATATTGAAAATAAAATTCGTGAAGATCTTTCTCCAACTAGAAATCTTACTGGATTTCATTTAAAAATCGTTGCTTCCATTGCAATTATTTGGTCTTTATTTCAGCTTTGGTATGCCTCGCCATTTCCTTTTTGGTTTAATATTGGAATGTTTAAGGGTTTGCCAGCCAGAGCTATTCATTTAGGCTTTGCTTTACTTTTGGCTTTTTTGATATTTCCTTTTTCTAAGTCAAAAAAAATTTCAATTATAGATATTCTAATAAGCATAATAGGAGTTCTTTGTTGTCTTTATATTTATTTTTTTTATGATCAATTGGTAGATAGAGGGGGTATTCTCTTAAAAATTACATTAGGTAAATATATTATACCAATTGAGTTAATCATTGGATCTATTGGTATTTTAATTTTACTTGAAGCAACACGAAGAGTAATTGGCATACCATTAGTTATAATAGCGATTTGTTTTTTATTATTTTCATATTTTGGACAATATGCACCCGACATAATTTCCCATGGCGGACTTTCATTGAAGAGACTTGTTGGTTTTCAATGGTTTGACCAAGAAGCTATATTTGGAATTCCAATAGGAGTTTCGGTCGATTTTATATTTTTATTTGTTTTATTTGGTGCTCTTTTAGAAACTGCTGGTGGTGGTCAATATTTTTTAAATTTAGCTTTTGCTATGGTTGGGAAAATGAGAGGAGGTCCAGCTAAAGCAGCCATTTTAGGATCTGGAATGACAGGTTTAATATCAGGTTCATCAGTTGCAAATACAGTTACTACCGGAACGTTTACTATTCCCATTATGAAAAAAACAGGATTTTCAAAAGAAAAAGCAGGAGCGATAGAAGTTTCTTCATCAGTTAATGGTCAAATAATGCCCCCAGTAATGGGAGCTGCAGCATTTGTTATGGCAAGTTTTATAGGAGTTACATATTTTGAAGTTGTCAAACATGCTTTTTTACCCGCAATAATATCTTACATAGCATTGTTTTATATTTCTCACCTTGAAGCTTTAAAATTAAATCTTAAAGGAATGGAAGAAAAGGATGTGCCAAATTTAAAGAAAACTTTTCTGTCAGGTTTACATTTCTTAATTCCAATTTTTGTTTTAATATTTTTGCTGGTTTATCTAAGATTTACAGCATCATATTCAATATTTTATGCAACAATAGCTCTCATTTTAGTAAATTTAGCAAATATATTAATAAAGAAAGCAAATTTTAAAGATGCTTTAAAAGTTTGGTTTAATCAAACTGTTGTAGGGTTTCAAAAAGGAGCAATAAATATGGTTGCTGTTGGCATAGCTATTGCAACGGCTGGAGTAATAGTAGGAGCGGTAGGTTCAACAGGACTAAGCACAAACTTAATTATTGTCATAGAATCTGTTGCAAAAGATAATGTAGTAATTTTGATATTACTAACTATAGTTTTGTGTTTGTTGTTAGGTATGGGGCTACCAACAACTGCAAACTATGTTGTTGTCGCATCATTAATGTCTATGGTTCTAATAGATGTGGGTAATGCATCAGGATATATTTTTCCATTAATAGCGGTTCACTTATTTGTGTTTTACTTTGGATTAATGGCAGATGTTACACCCCCAGTAGGGTTAGCATCTTATGCAGCAGCTGGAATATCTGGAGGAGACCCTTTAAAAACAGGAGTTCAGGCTTTTTGGTATAGTTTAAGAACAGGCATACTTCCAATTGTTTTTTTATTTAATCATGAGCTTCTTTTAATAGGAGTTGAAAATATATGGCATGCATTATTAGTAATTATTACATCTCTAATAGGTATATTAATTTTTACCTCGGCAACACAAAGGTGGTTTTTTAATAAACTTAGATGGTATGAAATAATTATCTTTTTATTTATTTCTATTTCATTTTTGTCTCCTGAATATGTTTTAAATAAATTTTATCCAAAATTTGAATACAAAGATTTAAATCAAATACATTTAACAGATTTTAAAAAAAATAAAGATATACATATAAAAATTACAAGATTTAGCGAATATGGAGAGAGATATAAATTATTTGTAATCAACAAAAATACTTTTGAACAGAATTTTAATTTAGAAAAATATGGCTTAAGTTTAATAAAAGAAGACAACAAAGTAATTGTTGACAATTTAAAATGGAATGGGTTAGCAAAAAAATCTGGGTTTGAAATGGACGATTTAATAACGGAACTAAAGATAGAAAATTTAGATAGGCCAAGTAAAAATTTTGTTTATCCAATAGCTTCAATTATATTTGCTATATTTGGTTATTTAAATTTTAGACGAAGTCCAAATTGATTTTATTATAATATTAAATTAATTTATTTTTTGTTTTTTTCCATACACCAGACGCAGAAGCAATAATTTTTCCATTACATTCAAGATTGCAAACTAAAAAGACTAAAGACTTAGTTGCTTTTTGAATATCTACATATCCTATTATTTCATTACCTAATTTAGTTGCACCAATAAATTTTATATCCAATGAAATTGTTACACATATTTTGTTGTCTGATATTCTATGTGCTCCGGTTCCTGCGCCAGCATCAATAATAGACGCTATATAACCTCCGTGTGTTATTCCGGCTCTATTTAAATGGTTTTCATTTATTATTGTTTTAAATTCAAATTTGGTATCTGAAATTTTTCTAAATAATAAACCACTGTTGTGCTTCATAAAGCCAGATTTAATACTTATTTGTTCAAATTTGTTTGTCATTTAAAACAATAAAGTAATTAAAATTAGTATAATTAAAACTAATAAAAAAAAATATACCACAGACTTTTGCAAAGATATTTTCATAATAACCTCTTTTGGTGGGCCGCGAAGGACTTGAACCCTCAACCTCAGAGTCCGTAGCTCTGCGCTCTATCCAATTGAGCTAGCAGCCCATAAGAATTAATATAGATCAATGTAATAAAAATTAAACTAATTTATATTTTTTTTTTAATAATAATTTTTGTATCCAAAACCTAGCATCTAAGTTTCGTTTATTATCAAATACTTTAATTTTATTAATAAAATTTGTTAACATAGTAATATTTAGACATTTAAGGATGACAAAAAATGGATATAAATATGTTTAAAATATAACCTCTATGAATTTGTTAATAAGTGGATACAATTAAATTGGATTATGTCTGATAAACTATTAGTTCCTGATATTGGTGATTTTGAAAACGTTGAAATCGTTGAAGTATTAGTAAAAGCAGGAGATAACATAAAGAAAAATGATCCAATAGTTACTCTAGAGAGCGACAAGTCGAGCGTTGAAGTGCCATCTGATTTTGATGGAAAAGTTGAAAATGTTAATGTTAAAATTGGCGATAAAGTTTCAAAAGGAGATTTGCTAGTTGTTATAAAAAGCTCAAATAAAGAAGAAGTAGAAAATATTTCAAAAAAAAAAGAAAATAATATTTCTGAGAAAATACCACCAAATACAGAAAAAATTATAGAACAAGCCGAAGATACACTTGTATTAAATAAAGAGTTAGAAAATAATACTAATAAAAAAGTAAGAAATGATAAAATTATAGAACCAAGAATTGAAGTTCATAATAATAAGGATATTGATCCAATAGAAACTAGAGAATGGTTAGATTCACTATCTGCCGTTTTAGAAAATGATGGTAAGCATCGTGCTCAGTATTTAATTAAACAATTAATTGAGCATTCATATAAAGAAGGATCAGATTTAGTTCTTTCAAGAAATACTCCTTATATAAATACAATATCTCCCGAAGAAGAAAAGAAATCACCAGGAGACCAAAATCTAGAAAGAAAAATTCGTTCGTTAATTAGATGGAATGCTGCAGCAATGGTAGTTAGGGCAAATAAAAAAAATCCTGAGTTAGGAGGGCACATAGGAACATTTGCTTCTGCAGCAACATTGTATGATGTAGGGATGAATCATTTTTGGAGAGCGAAAAATAATAAATTTGGAGGAGATTTAATTTATTTTCAAGGTCATAGCGCCCCAGGAATGTATGCAAGAGCGTTTCTTGAAGGAAGAATAACTGAAAAAGAATTAGATCGTTTTAGACAAGAAGTTAATCTTGGTGGACTATCTTCGTATCCACACCCATGGTTAATGCCAAAGTTTTGGCAATTTCCAACTGTGTCTATGGGGCTTGGCCCTATAATGTCTATTTATCAGGCAAGATTTAATAAATATTTAATTAACAGAGGTTTATTAAAAGATGAAGGAAGAAAAATTTGGTGTTTTTTAGGTGATGGTGAAACTGATGAACCAGAATCTTTAGGTGCAATCGGTTTAGCTGCTAGAGAAAAGTTAGATAATTTAATTTTTGTAGTTAATTGTAACTTGCAAAGACTGGATGGTCCAGTAAGGGGAAATGGAAAAATTATTCAGGAGTTGGAGGGTATTTTTAGAGGAGCAGGCTGGAATGTTATCAAGGTAATTTGGGGATCATACTGGGATTCTTTGCTAGCAAAAGATAAAACAGGCTTATTAATTAAAAGAATGGGAGAAGCAGTAGACGGAGAATACCAGGCGTTTAAAGCAAAAGGAGGAGCATATGTGAGAGAAAAATTTTTTGGAAAATATCCAGAATTATTAAATCTTGTTTCTCAAATGACCGACAGAGATGTTTGGAAACTTAATAGAGGTGGACATGATCCGCATAAAGTTTATGCAGCTTACCATAAAGCAATGCAAACTAAAGGTGCACCAACAGTAATTTTGGCAAAAACAATAAAAGGATATGGGATGGGTAAATCAGGAGAAAGTATAAATACTACTCATCAACAGAAAAAATTAGATGATGAGGACTTATTATATTACAGAGATAGATTTGATGTTCCTTTAACTGATAAACAGGTAAAAAATATAGAATATTATAAACCTCCAGAAAACTCTCCAGAAATTAAATATTTAAAACAATGTAGAATGAAATTAGGGGGAAATTTACCTGAAAGATCATCTTTTGCAAAAGCAATAAAAACTCCACATGTAGATATTTTTAGTTCTATGAAAGAATCTACTGGAAAAAAAGAAATGTCGACCACAATGATCTTGGTGAGAATGCTTACAAATTTATTAAGAGATAAGAATGTAGCTCCAAGACTAGTTCCAATTATTCCTGATGAAGCAAGAACTTTTGGTATGGAAGGTTTTTTTCAAAAAATAGGTATATATTCTCACGAAGGCCAAAAATATGAACCTGTTGATTCAGAACAATTAAGTTCATACAGAGAAGATATAAGAGGTCAAGTTTTGGAAGAAGGTCTTACCGAAGCAGGAGCAATGTCATCTTGGATTGCCGCAGGAACATCTTATGCTAATCATGATATATCAATGATCCCAATTTATACTTTCTATTCAATGTTTGGTTTCCAAAGGGTTGGTGATTTCGCTTGGGCCGCAGGAGACAATCAAACTAGGGGTTTTTTAATAGGAGCAACAGCAGGAAGAACAACTCTTGCTGGTGAAGGTTTGCAACATGCAGATGGACATAGCCACATACTTTCTTCTGTAATTCCTAATTGTAAGTCATATGACCCTACATATGGGTATGAGCTTGCAACAATATTTCGAGAAGGTTTAAGAAGAATGTATGAAAAACAGGAAAATATTTTTTATTATATAACGACTATGAATGAAAACTACCCACATCCTGCAATGCCAAAAGAAAAAAGTACAGAAGATGGAATTTTAAAAGGTATGTACTTATTCAAAGAATTTAATAAAAATAAAAAAACAAAAATTCAATTACTTGGTTCAGGAACTATTCTTAGAGAAATGATTAAGGCAGCTGAAATTTTAGAAAAAGAGTATCAAATTGATAGTAATGTTTGGAGTGTAACTAGCTTTAATGAACTAAGGAAAGAAGCAATAGAAACTGAAAGATATAATCTTTTAAATCCTGATAAAAAATCAAAAAAATCTTATGTTGAAGAATGCCTATCTTCAACCGAAGGACCTGTTTTAGCGGCTTCAGATTATATACGTTTAAACTCAGATCAAGTAAGACCTTTTATAAATAAAAGTTTTTATTCTTTAGGTACTGATGGTTATGGGAGAAGTGATACAAGAAAAAATTTAAGGAAATTTTTTGAGGTTGATAAAGAACATCTAGTTACATATGCACTTAGTATTTTAAACAAGGAACAATTAATTTCTTCGAAACATTTTAAAGACGCAATAAAAAAATATAATATTGATCCACAAAAACCAATTCCGACCAAAATATAAAATATGTCTGAAAACAAAAAAATATCTGCAACACCTATAGTTAGAAAATTTGCAAGAGAACTTGGTGCCGATATTAATAAAATTAAAGGATCTGAAAGAAAAGGTCGAGTAACTGAAAATGATATAAAAAAATAAATACTTTGAAG
>Ga0208766_1002243_pt1 | contig 10013 bp, 10 predicted proteins | sample ETN01SmetaG_3_FD_185792 | JGI IMG/M metagenome (GOLD analysis project Ga0208766, IMG submission 185792) | Marine microbial and viral communities from oxygen minimum zone, Eastern Pacific Ocean - ETNP2014F12-01SV263 (SPAdes) (version 2) | ecosystem: Environmental > Aquatic > Marine > Oceanic ...
GTGGTCAAGAATGGTTGGCCCTGATAAACCTATTGATACAAATAAATTTTTTGTGATTTGCTCAAATGTACTTGGTGGATGTGCAGGTTCTACAGGTCCAAAACAAAAAAAAGATAATGAAGATATTATTTATGGAGGGAGTTTTCCATCGATCACTATTAAAGACATGGTTAGTGCCCAAGTAAAACTAATCGATGCATTAAAAATAGATAAATTATTTAGTGTGGTGGGTGGATCAATGGGGGCAATGCAAGCTTTGCAATGGTCAGTTGATTTTCCAAATAGAATACAAACAATGATTCATATTGCAGGCGCTTTAAAACATTCTGCACAAAATATTGCTTTTCATGAGGTAGGTAGACAAGCCATAATGAATGATCCTAATTGGCATAAAGGAAACTATATTGAAAAAGAATCTATTCCAGAGAGAGGGTTATCAGTTGCCCGAATGATTGCACACATAACATACTTATCAGAGGATGCGATGCATAGAAAATTTGGAAGAAAACTTCAATCAAGAGATATTATCTCTTTTGGCTTTGATGCAGATTTTCAAATTGAAAGTTATTTACGTTATCAAGGTAGATCTTTCGTTGAGAGATTTGATGCAAATTCTTATTTATATCTAACTAGAGCCATGGATTATTTTGATCATTCTGAGACATATCGTAAAACACTAGAGTTTATTAATAATGAAAATGATGAGATTAATTATCTTATTATATCCTTCACTTCTGATTGGTTATTTCCTACAAGAGAAAATAAAGAAATAGTTGAAACATTAAATAGCTTATCACGTAACGTTAGTTTTCTTGAAATACAGACGGATAAAGGCCATGATAGTTTTTTACTTGATGAGCCAGATCTTGATATTGCCATGAAAGGTTTTTTAGAGAGTAATTTTGGAGAAACCAATGAATAGTATTAAAAGTATTCGAAAAGATTGGGATCTAATTGAGTCTCTAATTAAAGAAAAATCTAGAATTTTAGATATAGGTTGCGGAGAAGGAGATTTGATAAGACAGCTTGAAAAAAACTTAGAAGCGCAAGTCCATGGAATTGAAAAAGATCAAGACATGGCTTTAAAGGGTATTGCTAAAGGATTAAATATTACACATGGTGATGCAGAGAAAGATCTTTTTCAATATTCAAACCAGAGTTTTGATTATGTTATTCTTAGTCAGACTTTACAGGCAATGCTTGAACCAAAAAAAATTTTAACAGAATTATTAAGAGTCGGATCTAAAGCAATTGTATCTTTCCCTAATTTTGGACATTGGAAAATTAGATTACAATTATTATTATTTGGAAAAATGCCTATAACTGAAGGTCTTCCCTACTCATGGTATGACACTCCCAATATCCACTTTTTTACTCTAAAAGATTTTGAAAACTTATGCAAAGAAATGAATATAGTTATAGAAGACAGTATAGGTCTAACTAGCAAGGGCAAACAATTTTTAATACATAACTCATTACTTCCATCTAACATAGTAACACACGAAGCAATATTTTTGCTCAGTTATAAAAACTTTGAACCTGTAAAAATTAAATCAACAAATAAAATATTTGCAAAAAATTCTGCTATTATCAATTAATGAAACTATCTGTAGAAATTATAAATCAATTAAGTGATAATTATTCTTATCTAATATATGAAAATAATAATAGTTCGAGTATCATAATTGATCCTGCCGAAGCAGAGAAAATTATTAATATATTAAACAAAAAAAAACTAGATCTGGATTATATTTTTATTACACATCATCATAGCGATCACACATCTGGAGTTCTTGATTTAGTAAAAGCATATCCAGAAGCAAAAATATTTTCACCTTTAGAACTACATTCACTGCCAATAAATATAATTTCAGAGGGTAATAAAATTAGAACAACTTTAAATGAATTTGAAATCATATCTACACCTGGTCACACACTTGACCATGTCATTTTATGTGATAAGCAAAATAATTTCTTATTTGTTGGTGATGTTCTTTTTCGACTAGGTTGTGGGCGTGTGTTTGAAGGTACTTTTGAACAAATGCAAAAATCACTACAGAAAATTTTAAATTTATCAGATGAAATGTTGGTTTATTGTGGTCATGAATATACTCTAAATAATATAAAATTTCTTGAACATATATTTATAAAGAATGAGATTTTAGAAAATACAAAAAAACAAATTTCTGCAGATTTAAATGCTAAAGGAAGATCTATTCCTTTCTATTTGGGAGCAGAAAAAAAATGCAACCCTTTTTTAAATCAGCAATGTGAAATGGCTTTAGAATTTAGAAATAAAAATCAATATTCAGATTCTGAGTTCTTTAGTTATCTCAGAGGAAAAAAAGACAGTTTTTAGCTATTTCTCAGCAAAAAATACCTAAAACTCAGTATTTGTATTTGACTATTCTAGACCTTAGATATAAACGCCCATCAATCGAAAGAACTTATGTTGGCAGTATTTAAAACAGGTGGAAAACAATATGCTGTAAAGGCAGGCCAAATTCTTAAAGTTGAAAAGCTGGAAGGAAAAAAAGGGGATAGTATCTCTTTTAAAGACATTCTTGCTGTAACAGAAAATACTCAAAATACTATTGGTTCACCTTTAGTAGATGGGGCTGTTGTTGAAGCAAAAATTTTAGATCAGATAAGAGATAAAAAAATAATTGTTTTTAAAAAAAGAAAAAGACAAAATTATCGTTCAACTCAAGGTCATAGACAATATTTAACCGTGTTAAAAATTGAATCTATCTCTATGGGAGGAAAAAAATCTGAATCAAAAATAAAAGAATCAAAAACTAGTACACCTGTAATAAAAGCTGCTCCGAAGAAAAAAGCTGCTCCGAAGAAAAAAGCTGCTCCGAAGAAAAAAGCAGCAACAAAAGAAACAGCTGTAAAAAAAACAGTTAAGAAAAAAACTACAACACCAAAGGAAGATAAATAATGGCTACAAAAAAAGCAGGTGGTAGTTCACGTAACGGTCGCGACTCGGCAGGTCGTCGTTTAGGTGTAAAAAAATTTGGTGGTGAAAAAGTTATTTCTGGAAACATCATTGTTCGCCAAAGAGGTACAAAGTTTCATCCAGGAGATAATGTTGGTATTGGTAAGGATCATACTATTTTCGCTACAAGTGAAGGTAAAGTTGCATTTAAAAAGACACGAGTTAGAACATACGTTTCTGTAGTACCCGCATAAATAATAGAATACTAATTTCTATTCTTTCCTATGAAATTTCTTGATCAAGCTAAGATATATGTTGCATCCGGCAAGGGTGGTAAAGGCTGTGTTAGTTTTAGAAGAGAAAAATATATTGAATACGGAGGCCCTAATGGAGGAGATGGAGGTAAAGGTGGAGATATTATTTTTATTACTGATCAAAACTTAAATACCCTTATAGATTTTCGCTATCAACAACACTTCAAAGCTATGAAAGGTCAAGATGGCATGGGTAAAAATAAAACAGGCGCAAGCGGTGAAGATATTATAATTAAAGTACCACCTGGTACAGAAATTCACAATGAAAATAAGTCAGTTTTACTTTTAGAATTATTAGAAAATAATCAAAAACATATTTTTCTAAAAGGGGGGAAGGGAGGTCTTGGCAATTCTCACTTTAAGTCTTCAACGAATCAAGCACCAAGACAATTTACTAAGGGAGAAGCTATAGAAGAACAATGGATATGGTTATCTTTAAAACTTTTTGCTGATGTAGGCATAATTGGTTTACCTAATGCAGGAAAATCAACTTTTTTATCAAAAATATCTAATGCTCAACCTAAAGTTGCAGATTATCCTTTTACAACACTTCATCCTGTGCTTGGTGTAATTAAAAAATTTGATAAAGAAATTGTAATTGCAGATATTCCTGGTTTAATTGAGGGTGCACATGAAGGAAAAGGTCTTGGAGATAAATTTCTCGCGCACATAGAACGATGCAAAATTCTTCTTCATTTAGTTGATAGCTCTGATACTAATTGGAAAGAAAATTATTTCATTATAAGAAAAGAATTAGAAAAATATGGTCAAAATCTTGCACAAAAAGAAGAAGTAGTGGCACTAAGTAAACAAGATCTTAATCCAGAAATGACGAGTAAAGTTATTAATGAAATGAAAAAAATTAATACAAATAAAAAATTCTCTATTTCAAGTTTTAATAATAATGGCATTGAGGATCTTACTGATTATTTGTTTGAAAAATGTGAAATTGATGATGATTAATAAATATAAAAAAATTGTTATTAAAATTGGATCCTCTTCAATTGTTAACCCTACCTCAAAAAAAATTAATTCAAAATGGATGCTCAAACTTTGTAAAGATATTAAGAAATATCATAAAGATAAAAAAATAATTATTGTTTGTTCTGGTGCCATTGCACTTGGCTCAACTTTTATTAAAAATAAAAACTTAAGAAAGTTAGAAGATAAACAAGCTGCTGCTTCTGTTGGGCAAATAGAATTAGCTCACCAATGGAGACAACACTTAAAAAAACACAGAATAAATATAGCTCAGGTTCTTATCACTCTTGAAGATAGTGAAGTTAGAAGAAGATATCTCAATGCAAGAAAAACAATAAATACTCTTTTGCAGAACAAAGTGATTCCAGTAATAAATGAAAATGATACAGTCGCAACTGAAGAAATTAGATATGGCGACAATGATAGATTGGCTGCAAGAGTAGCTCAAATGATTGATGCTGATTTACTTGTTCTGCTAAGCGATGTTGATGGATTTTATGATAAAAATCCAAAAAAAAACAAAGATGCAAAAAAAATTAATAAAATTTTTAAAATTAATAAATCGATAGAAAAAATGGCTAATACTCAAACATCTAGTTTAGGCAGTGGTGGAATGGTCACAAAAATTGCAGCTGCTAAAATTTGCATGAATAATGGATGTGATACCATCATAACACATAGTGAAAAAACCCTTCCCCTATCTTCCATTTCCAAAGATAACTCTTCAATATTTTTTGCAAATAAGAACCCTTCCTCATCACGCAAACAATGGTTACTAAATCATTTACACTCCTCTGGTTTCATTAGAATTGATGAAGGAGCCTTAAAAGCAGTAAAAAATAATAAAAGTCTTTTACCAGCAGGAATTACAGAAGTTGGTGGAAATTTTAATAGAGGAGATGTTATTAGTATCTATTTTTCAAAGAAGGAAAAAATTGCCATTGGTATATCAGCTTATGACATTAATGAGGCTAAAAAAATTATAGGAAAAAAAAGTAAAGAAATTCCTAATATCTTAGGATATGAAGGAAGAGATGAAATTATCCATAAGGATGATTTAGTAAAAATTATTTGATGAATATTTCAGAAACAATTAACGAATTAGGTAAAAAAGCCAAAGATGCCTCTATTAAAATAAGGGTATTACAAAAAGAAAACAAAAAAGCTGCTTATGAATGTTTAGAAAAAAATATCGAAAAGCAAGCTAGTACAATTTTAAATGCAAATAAATTAGATATTGAGAATGCGATAACAAAAAATTTATCAAAACCTCTAATCAACCGATTAAAAGTTACCGAAGAATCAATATTAGGCATAATTAAAAGTATAACTGAAATAAAAAATCAGCTGGATCCAATTGGAACAATCTTAGAAAGCTGGGAACAACCAAATGGGCTTAAATTTTCAAAAATATCGGTTCCTCTTGGTGTACTAGGAGTAATCTATGAATCTAGACCGAATGTAACTGTTGATGCATCATGTCTTGCACTAAAATCTAATAATGCACTTATCCTCAGAGGTGGGAGTGACAGCTATCACACGTCTAAACAATTAGTTAATATCATAACAGATTCTTTTAAAGAGGCTGATCTTCCAGACAATATAATTCAAATGATTCCAACTGCTGATAGAGAGGCTGTTGATCATCTTTTAGCAATGAACGATTATGTTAATGTTATAATTCCTAGAGGTGGAAAAAGTCTAATTAAAAAAATTAATGAAATAAGCAAAATACCTGTAATTAAGCATCTAGAAGGATTATGTCATGTGTATGTCGATAGGGAGGCCAATCTTGAAATTGCAAAGAATATTATTTTTAATAGTAAATTAAGAAGACCAGAAATTTGTGGGGCGGCTGAAACATTATTAATAGATTCCTCATTAAAAGACAAGGCACTGGAATTAATTGAGCCAATACACAAAGAAGGTTGTGCAATAAAAGGTGATGATTTTATTATGTCACTAAATAAAAATTTCGATAAAGCAAATGATGATGACTGGTCTACTGAATATTTAGATAAAATAATATCTGTAAAAATTGTTGAAGGTGTTAGTGGAGCAATTGATCATATTAATCGTTATTCTTCTAATCATACAGAATCCATTATTACTGAAAACGAACAAACTTTTATGAACTTTTATAACAATATTGATAGCGCAATAATTCTTAAAAATGCATCTACTCAGTTTGCTGATGGTGGAGAGTTTGGTTTTGGTGCAGAAATTGGTATTTCAACTGACAAACTTCATGTTCGTGGTCCAGTAGGAGCAAAACATTTAACAACATTTAAATATATTGTTCATGGAAATGGACAAGCCAGACCATAAATGAAAAATATTGGTCTCCTTGGAGGATCGTTTGATCCTCCGCATAAAGGTCATTTATATATCTCACTAGAAGCTAAAAAAATTTTGAAACTTGATGAAATCTGGTGGCTTGTTACTCCACAAAACCCTCTAAAAATAAATCAACCCGCCTCATATTCAGATAGACTAAAAAACTGTAAATTAATTGTAAAAAATCAACCTATAAAAATTAAAGAAATAGAAAAAAAAATAAATTCCAAATACTCTTATCAAACAATTAAATATTTAAACAAACATTATAAAAATTTTAATTTTTTTTGGTTAATGGGAGCAGATAATTTAATTAGCTTTCACAAATGGCAAAATGCTCATAGAATATTTAATGAAATCCCTATTGTAGTATTTAGGAGATATGGATATAATGATAAAGCATTGAAGAGCTATACATCAAATTTCTATAAGAATTTTAAAATAAACAGTAAAAATATACATACAGGTGATTTTGATAAGATGCCTGCGTGGACCATCATTCAAAACAAAGAAATAAAAATATCTTCTACTGAAATTAGAAAACAACGAGAACAACTGAGGTCCAAAGATTAGCTCCTCATCATCATTAACAAAAAAAATTTATAGCATCTTAGATGATGCTAAAACTGAAGATATAAAAATTATTGATTTAAAAAATAAAACTTCTGTTGCAGATTATTTTATAATTTCAACATGTCGATCGACTCGACATGCAGATTCGACTGCTAATGACTTAGCAAAAAAATTAAAAAAATTAGGATTTAAAAATCCTTCACCTGAAGGTAAGCCCAAATGTGATTGGGTGATAGTAGATGCTGGCTCAGTTATTGTGCATTTATTCAGAAAAGAAATAAGGGAACTCTATAATTTAGAACAATTATGGGAAGTAAATTTTGAATCTGAGAAAAGTAAACTAGCTTATTAAAAGGTAATAAAATGAAATATTTTTTTAAACTCTCAATAGCTATAATCATCCTTTTAGGCTCTTTCGCTGTTCAAAGTGCCTCAAAAAATAAAGAAACATATGAATATCTTGATTTATTTGGTCAAATTTTTGACAGAGTTCGGTCCGAATATGTTGAAGAAGTTACCGATCAAGAATTAATCGAAAAAGCTATCGATGGAATGTTAACAGGTCTTGATCCGCATTCAGGCTATATGAATGAAGAAGTATGGCAAGAAATGCAAATGGATACACAAGGAAAATTTGGAGGTTTAGGAATAGAAATTACTATGGAAGAAGGTTTTGTAAAAGTTATTTCTCCAATAGAAGATAGCCCTGCATTTGAAGCTGGAATACTAGCAGGAGATTTTATTATTCAAATTGATGACACGCCTGTTTTTGGCTTAACACTGAGTGAAGCTGTAGATTTAATGAGAGGTGAAAAAGGTCAACCAATAACCATAACTATTTCGAGAGATGGCACTGAGCCATTTGAAGTAAAAATTATTAGAGATATTATTAAAATTCAATCAGTAAAACATGAACTATACGATGATGTAGGATATTTAAGAATAACTTCATTTACCGAGCAAACAGAAGAAGGTTTATTAAAATCCATTAAAAAAATTCAAAAAGAAAATAAAGACGTTAAAGGATATATTCTAGATGTTCGATCAAATCCTGGCGGCCTTTTAAGTCAAGCAGTAAAGGTTACAGATATTTTTTTAAAAAGAGGAGAAATTGTTTCCACTAGAGGAAGAGAAAAAAAAGACATTAGAAGATATAGAGCAAAAAATAAAGATCATACGGATGGAAAACCTATTGTTGTTTTGATTAATGGAGGGTCAGCATCAGCATCTGAAATTGTTGCTGGAGCTCTTCAAGATCACCGCCGTGCAATAATAGTAGGGACTCAATCATTTGGAAAAGGTTCAGTACAAACAATTATTCCTTTTAAACGATCCAACGCTGAGAATGTATCAGGTATTAGATTAACAACAGCGAGATATTATACCCCCTCTGGAGAATCAATTCAGGGAAAAGGAATTAGTCCTGACATCATTGTTGAGCAAGGAGAATTTGAATCTTATAAATTTAAAAGATATTCTGAGTCTGATCTCAAAGATTCATTAGATAAAGAAGAAAATTCCTCAAGTGAGAATAATGATGATTCTGAACTAAGTGAAAAGGAAAAACGATTAGCAAAAGATTATCAACTCCAAAGAGCGCTTGATTTATTAAAAGGGCTAAGTATTTTTGAAGAGTCTTTTGAAGAATAATATGTCTGATAAATATCGAAGGTGTGTTGGTATGATGATTTTAAATGCCAACAATGAAATACTAGTGGGAAGACGTTTGGATCATCCAAGTGGATATTGGCAAATGCCTCAAGGTGGCATTGATCAAAATGAGAATCCACAAGAAGCCGTATGGAGAGAAATGATGGAAGAAATTGGTACAAACAAAGCAGACATCTTTAAAGTTTCTAACCAATGGATTAATTATGAGATACCTCAAGAAACACTTGATAAATTACCATGGGGCAAAAAATGGATTGGGCAGACGCAAAAATGGTTTATTTTTAAATTTACAGGCCAAAAAACAGACATAAACGTGCATACTAAAAATCCAGAATTTAGTGAATGGAAATGGATAAGACATACAGAACTTATTGAAAATGCCGTTCCTTTTAAAAGAAAAGTCTATAAAACTATTCTTAATGAATTTGCAGATATATTTAAGTAGTTTAAATTTTTAAAAAGTTATTAGCCACTTTAAATAATAAATTAATAAGTTATAAGAATTTATTGAATATGAAAAAAAAAATATCAGTAAATAAATGGTCTTTTGATAACATGCCTGAATCTTATGACTCACATTTAAAAAGATCAATTCCTCTATACCAAGAGTCACAATTCTTTATTAGTAAAATTTCAAGTTATTTTATTAAAGATCAAAATATAAATTATGAGATCGGATGTGCAAATGGTACTATTATTGGAAGTCTTGCAAGGGAATATAAAAATTTTAAAAAAACTAAATTTATTGGCATTGATCTTTCAAAAAAATTAATAATAGAAGCAAAAAAAAGATATAAAAATATAAATAATTTGAATTTTCAGAATTCAAATGCAAGTCAATACAATTTTAAAAAATGTAACCTTGCAATCATTCACTATGTATTACAGTTTATGACTGATGAAGAAAAAAAAATGCTTATAAAAAAAATATATAAACAGTTAATTAAAAGTGGTGCTATGATTGTGTTTGAAAAAACACTTATGGAAGACTCATATTCCCAGGACATTTTTTCAGGTATTTATAATGATTTTAAATTTGATAATGAATATTCTCCTGAGGAAGTGATTAAAAAATCTATATCATTACGCTCAGTAATGCGTTCTAGTACTTCAAAAAATAATATTGAACTATTTAAGGCATGTGGTTTTAAGTCTATTTATAATTTTTTTAAATGGGGTCCTTTTGAAGGATACCT
>Ga0208766_1002250_pt1 | contig 10001 bp, 12 predicted proteins | sample ETN01SmetaG_3_FD_185792 | JGI IMG/M metagenome (GOLD analysis project Ga0208766, IMG submission 185792) | Marine microbial and viral communities from oxygen minimum zone, Eastern Pacific Ocean - ETNP2014F12-01SV263 (SPAdes) (version 2) | ecosystem: Environmental > Aquatic > Marine > Oceanic ...
GTGTTTTGCCATTTTAGCTCTCCATTACCTTCTTCATTGCCTCTATAACTCTTTCCTGGCTAGGAAAATAATACCATTCCAACGAATGTGGGAATGGCGTATCCCATCCAGTAACGCGCACAATTGGCGCCTCTAAGTGATAGAAACATGACTCTTGAATTTGTGCAGATAATTCGCCACCAAAACCACTGGTTCGGGGTGCTTCATGCACAATAACACACCTTCCAGTTTTCTTAACTGATTCAATAATAGTATCAATATCGAGAGGAACTAAACTTCGTAAATCAATTACTTCTGCATCTATACCACTAGAAATTGCAGCCTCCCGTGCAACATGAACCATAGTTCCATAGGCAAGTACAGTTACTTTACTTCCAGCTTTCTCAATTGAAGCTTGACCAAGAGGTATTGAATAATAATCTTCAGGGACCTCTCCCTTAGGGTGAGTATCCCACTTTAATGCTGCCTTTTTGTGATCTCCATCAAAAGGGCCATTGTACAACCTCTTTGGTTCAAAGAAAATTACAGGATCATCATCTTCTATAGCTGTAATCAGAAGACCTTTGGCATCATGAGGATTGGAAGGCATAACTACCTTTAATCCAGGAGTATGTGTGAAATATGCTTCAGGACTTTGTGAATGGTAATGACCTCCTCTTATTCCTCCACCACTTGGAGTCCTAACTGTTACAGGTGCCCAATATTCACCTCCACTTCTGTATCTTAATTTTGCAAGCTCATTTGTTAACTGATCGAAAGCTGGAAAAATATAATCTGAAAATTGAATCTCAGCTACAGGTCTTAAACCATTGATTCCCATACCTATCGCTGTGGAGACAATACCTCCCTCTGATAAAGGAGAATCAAAAACTCTATGTTTTCCATATTTTGTTTGAAGACCATCAGTACATCTGAATACTCCGCCAAAATAGCCTACATCTTCTCCAAAAATACATACATTAGGATCTTTTTCAAGAACTATATCTAAAGCCGAATTTACAGCCTGTATAATATTCATTTGAGACATTCTAAATTCCTAACTCCTGCCTTTGCTTTCTCAAATGTCTTGGAGGTTTCTTGTAAACGTCCTCGAATAAAGTCTCTTCTGAAGCCCAAGGCCCTTCACCTAAAGTACCATGCTTTTCAGCTTCCTTGTATGATTTAATTACCAATTCATCCAATTCTTTTTCTAATTTCTTTTGATCTGTATTAGACCATTCACCTAAACTAATTAAATGATTTTTTAATCTTTCAAGTGGATCACCTAGTGGCCATGATTTCCACTCATCTTTAGGTCTGTACCTAGTTGGATCATCACTAGTTGAATGTGCTTCTGCCCTATAAGTGAAAACTTCAATGAAAGTAGCACCTTCACCTTTACGGGCTCTTTCAGCAGCCCAACTTGTAACTGCGTAGAGTGCTAAGAAATCATTACCATCAACTCTTATACTTGGTAAATCATATGCAATTCCTCGTGCGGCAAAGGTAGACCCACCAGAAGAAAAATTCCTGTGAGTTGATATTGCCCATTGATTATTAACTACATTTAGAATAACTGGAGCTTTGTAAACTGAGGCAAAATTAATTGCATAATGGAAATCACCTTCAGCTGCAGTTCCATCGCCTAACCACGAAATTGATACATTATCTTCACCTTTGTAGGCTGAAGCCATTGCACAACCTACCGCTTGTGGGAATTGAGTTCCGACAGGACTAGAAATAGAAACTAAATTACCTTCTTTCCAGGAATAATGAACGGGCATTTGTCTACCTTTCACATTATCTTTAGAATTTGTGATACAATGGCATATCATATCCACTAAATTCCGCCCTCTAACAAATTGTAAGCCTGGTTGTCTATAAGATGGGAAAAGAATATCATCAGACCTCAAAGCCATTCCTTGTGCTATTGCAACTGCTTCTTCACCAAATGATTTCATGTAAAAAGATAATTTGCCCTGACGTTGCATTGTTAACATACGATTGTCAAATATTCTTAGAAGAGTCATATGTCTTAATCCTTCTTTTAGAACTGAAGGCTTGAGCTTAGGATTCCAAGAACCAACGGCCTTATGCTTATCATCTAATACTCTAACAAGACCAAATGCTAAGTCTCTAATTTCTGAAGGATTTACCAAAACATCTGGTTTTTCAAATTCGCCTGCTTTTGGTAATTTTAAACTTGTAAAATCTGGTTTATCTCCTGGTCTAAACGGAGCGTCTGGTACATGTAATGTTTTTTTCTTACTCATGCTACCACCTTTAATTCAGAATCTATCAATTGACCATTAGCTGCTGCAACCAATGATTCTGCACGATAAGATGACCTAACCATTGGACCCGAAGCTATAGCTTTGAAACCCATTGTTTTTGCTATATGGGCCAGCCTATCAAAAGTTTCAGGTTTAGGAAATGAGACTACAGGATGATATCCAGGACCTGGAGCAAGATACTGTCCTAAAGTCAAAAGATCTACTTTTGCTTCTCTCAAAGCTTTGAAGGTTTCAATTATATCTTCTTCAGTTTCACCGAGGCCTAACATAATACTTGATTTTGTTAATAAATCTGGACGAAGCTCCTTAGCTTTAGATAATATCCTAATACTTTGATCAAAAGTTGCTCTAGGGTCCCGAACGCGGGGAGTCAATCTACTGACAGTTTCTACATTATGTGCAAATACTTCCAACGGTGCACTATCTAATAAGGATTCAAGAGCTTTAAGATTACCACTTAAATCACTACAGAGCAATTCCAACCCTATATCTGGGTTCATTTTATGAACCTCATCTAAACATTTACGATAATGTGAAGCACCTCCGTCTTCTAGGTCATCTCGATTAACAACTGTGATAACTGAGTATGCTAAACCCATTGATTGAATTGCTTCAGCCAGTTTTTGCGGTTCATCTTCCTCGGGTGGAGGCGGAATACGAATTGTATCCACTGCACAAAATCGACAACCTCGTGTACAGGCTTTACCTGCAACCATAAAAGTTGCAGTTCCCCGACCCCAGCAATCATGAATATTAGGACAACGAGCTTCTTCACAAACAGTATGTAATTTATTTTCTTTTACAGATGCTGTAGTAGATTTGTAGCGCTGTATAGTATCTCCAGACGGTAACGTAACTTTGAACCATTCTGGTAAGCGATTCGGTTTATCGTTTGCGAGCACCTATTTTTCAGATTGGGACTTCCTAATAATATTATCTATCCCTAAATTTTTTTAGGAAACAATTAACCATTCATCCGCTCATAAGCTACAATATCCCAAAACTCGTTTAATTTACTTTGATACATGGGAAGACCAATACCTAAAATCAAGGTTAGACAACAAGTAAGAGTAGGATCTATAAATCCTGTACGGCCTCGTGCTGCAGCTTGTTTATTTAAGTCGTCACAAAATGTGTAAAATGCATAGATATTGAAAACTGGAATACATATTGCCAAGAAAGGATTCTGTACCTCATAACCAACAAAGTTATTATGTTCATTATACATAGAATAACACCAATAAATATATATGAATAATCCACCAATAGTAGAAAATATAGATATCATATCACCCATAAACATCAAATCAGAGTCATTATCACAATATTCATAACCATAATAAGAATCATAATAACAATCACCTCCGCCAATAGCATCCGCATAAAACATGGCAGAAAGTATTGAACCAAAGAAAGCAATTCCTATGTATGCTATCCACCATAACCAACCGCTACGACGATATGTAGGTATTGAGCCACCCATACCTGGAGGTGCTCCATATGATTGTTGAGGTGCCCCATATGATTGTTGAGGTGCTGCAGGCCCTGCCATTATCTTAGCTTTTTCAGCGTTAAACTCAGCTTCACTTAAAATTCCTGAATCCCTAAGTTCTGCTAAAGATTTAAGCTTAGAAATCTTATCATCCATATTATCACCAGTTACTGGTTATTATAAATCACTATCTAATTAGATGATTTAAGGATGAACTGGCTCAAAAAACTAAAGAAATTCGATGCACCTTTCTTGGCCCATCATCCTCTTTGTAGTTCATTCAAGCAAGACCTTCTTCAAATAAGAGGATGGAAATTATGTTTGGGTTGTGCTATCAGTTATCCGCTTGCAATAGTTGTTATGATAGCAAGTATATGGTATCCCTATGGTGATTGGGAATGGTATAAATTAGCTATTTGGGGAATACCTTTAGGACTTGTACAACTAACCAGTACTATTGGTTTAACAAAATGGAAAAGTCTAAAAATCTTTGTTAAAATTATACTAGGAATAGGTATAGGCTTTACTGTGTTAGCTGTTTTGAAACTACCTTTCCCTCTACCGATAAGAATGCTTGTGCTAATATTTTGTACTCAACTAGCTAGTATTCCGGCAGCATTGAGAACAAAGAACATTAAGAAAAAATGCGGAAAATGTCCTTACGAAGCGAGATGGGATTGTTGTCCAGGATATATTAACACGAGACAAAATACGGGGATATTACATGATCTACCTATAATGCCTGCTGGAAGAAAATCTGTGAAATTTGAACTTTCTAACGGTGAATCTGTTGAATTACCAGTCCCATTAGAATAACAATAAACTTATTTTTATCTACTCAAATGGACATATGCCCCTGTGATGTAATATTGTGGCTGAGCGTTATGCGTTGAAGAGCCCTATGAGTGCTGAGGGGCACTTCCTGCCCCAAGTCTTTAATCAAAGCCCTATATTGGTTAATGGTGTACCGATTCTTGAAATTTATTTTCAACAATATGAGAAAAGAATTAGAGAGGTAGAAATATGACAAAGACTAAATTACAGATAAAAAAAGAAAAAAAAGAATTAAGACAAGAGATATTTGACTTGAATCATCCAAGAAACATTAGAGGGCAATTTGTTAGCAGATATGATGCACCTAAGAATCTAAACTATTGGAAAAAGCAGTGGGGAAGAAAATATGGCATCACTACATCTGAACAAGGTGAAGCAGTAATGGCTATGGAATTGGGACTGGATCAAGAAGAAACAGAACCCAAAAAGAAATCAATATTGGAATTACTGAAGCAGTAACGGACTGAGGCTCCCTCATCCGGCTTTCACAATGTTTTAAATATTAAAGAACGCTAGACAATATAGGTCAAACAATGCTTGTTACTATTTTTCGAGGTTTGTTATTCTTTATAGGTATTATCTTCATATTAATTGGTTTGTCAAAAATGATGATATGTAGTCTGGCTGGCCATTGTGGTACTTTGATGGATGCTGCACCCTTCTTCTCCGTGTCGATTATTTGCTTTATGTGGTTTTTCTACCTAGGAAGAACAGGGGAATCTAAAATGGATGATAAACAAAAACAAACAGATGATGCGCTTAGAAAAATACAACCAGTCTTACTCAAGTTAATACTGGCGTTGTTTTGTCTTCTCATAGTACTAATTTTCTTCCCTTAATACTGTGGTGGTTGTTTTGTTCTTTGGTGGGTCTACTATAGAGCCTATAACAGCACCTTTTCACTTATTCAAAGCTGTAGGCTTGTTATTCTCATCAATCGCAACCATTACTGCTCTGGCACTTGTAACTTCAATAAAATCCCCTTCTTCGGCAAACTGTCTTTGAGCAAAAACATCTATGTCTATTGTAACTGAAGTTCGACCTAATTTGTAGGTTTGAGCATAATATGAAACCACATCACCAACGAAAACAGGTTGTTTGAATTCAATCTCATCCATAGCTACAGTTACAACAGCTCCTTTGTGATGCTTGTGGGCTTCTATTGCAGCGGCAGTATCAATTTGACTAAGAATAACTCCTCCAAAAATAGTTCCCAAAGCATTTGTATCTTTAGGCATTGCTAATTGGCGAAGTGTGGGTATTGCCGTTAATGGTGAAACCTCTGACATAGTGTTGGAAAGGAAACCCGTATTAAGTCAAACCGTCCACCTTTAAGATTAAAAAACTATATTAATATCACTGGTCCATAATGAATAGAGGTGGACTAATGGATATTAGTCAAGAAAAATTACTGAGTATAGGAATTGTTCTCTTATTGAGCGTGTCAGGTATGGCAACACTTGCATATTTTAATAATGAAAAATCTAATGATCTTGACAATATTTTAGAAGCTTGGATTGATCCGATTACTGAAGTAGAAAATTGTGAAAATTGTACTGGTCCTGATGCAAATCATCAACACACTAACTTAATACAACATTTTCTTCAAACTGACAATATTACTCTAATTGATTACCACAATCTAAATTGTGATGGTGAGGAAAAACCGCCAGCTGAATTAGACAATACTGCCGGAAGACCTTGTAAACCTGAATTCAAGAATGTAGCGCCAACGCCTGGAGATAATTCTGAAATCGCTATTGAAGGTAATTTCCTTGAAGATTGTAAGAAAACTGGAACCGAAGGGGGATGCTATGCCTACGTCTCAAGTTACAACCAATTTGAAATATTAGATATTAGTGAACCAAACAACATAACTTTACTGTCAACATATTATGCTGAAGTTGCAAGGATAATCGATATCAAAGTAACAAATGATAATAATTGGGTTCTGATTAACCATGAATTAACTAATTCTGAGTTAGATCCTATTCCAAACGACGATGATGCAAATAGTGGACTTAATCGTCTAGATTTAATAGATGTAAGTGATAAATCTTATCCTGTAAAAAGAGCTGAATGGAATAATCCTCCAGCTGGATTTCATAATCAAGATATTCATGTTTATTGTGATGTAAATATGCCTGGATCTAATAACGAATGTGAAGTTTTCTTATTTGGTGCAGATCCTTATCCTGAAATTAATGGTGCTGGATTATACAAAGGGACACAGGTATTCTACGCCCCTGACGGATTAGATTCCTTTATACAAGGCAATAATGAGTCAAAGGAAATTGCTCGATGGGGAGGATATTCTCCTGACCCTGACACTACTTGTGGAGGTACTGTGTTTAATCATGATAATGTAATACACAAACACCCAATCACCAATCAAATCTTACTTTATGTCTCATACTGGGATGCTGGATTACGAATCTTAGATGTTTCAAATCCACCTCCGGTACCTGATCCAAATGGGCTTTCTTGGCCGCAAAATAATGAAGTTGGAAGATGGCTCGGATGTCCTACTGATTCAAGTGGATGGTATGGTCCGGAAGGTGGAGGGCATGCAGGCATGTCTGCTGAAGAATGGACTTCTAAATTGGTAGGTAATGGTTGGATTCACTATGCTGTACCTTATGATCACTTAATTTGTAATGGAATTTCTGAATATGTTGATGAATCTGAATGGCCAACATCATGTGGAACTGGACCTGATGATCCTACATATGGAGTAAACTGGAGACATTATACTCTAATTGCACCTGAATACGGACAAAACGATAATCACACTGGTTATGTCAGAACTATTGATACTACTGACCCGGCAAAACCATTCCTAGTTTCTGAATGGAAATTACCTGGTAAAGGCGTTAGAGAAGATGGTAGTGAACATGAACATCACTATATTCCAAACATTTATATTTATTCACCACATAACGGAGATACCGGAACTAATGGCAATGTATATTGGACACATTACCATGCTGGAACTTGGATAACTGGGCACGATAGAATATGGGAAACTATAACTTGGAAAGGTGGCGTGGTTGCTCCAGATTTAGGATGGCAAGCAATTGAACAATTAGGAACAACTGATACTCTAGGATATTATCTACCACATGGACCTGATTGGATGGATAATGCAACAGAAGAGCTAGGATATGATATGGCCGATTGTTGGGCCTCTTGTATGATTCCCTTTGATTGGGGATTGCAATATGATCCAAGAGGATATATTTATGTTTCAGAAATGGTTACTGGAGTTTATGTCATACAATATGATGGAGACAAACACCCCGATTATGATTACCCTCCATTATTTGACGCATGAACTATCTAATTATTAGTACAAGTCTGCGCTCTTCGAGTAATAGCCGTAAAATGGCTAATTACCTAAAGCAATCATTTGCTAATGAAAATCTTGAATTTTTGGACCTCCAAGAGAATACACTTCCAATGTGTGACGGAGACAAATGTTATGATTTACCTGAAGTCATAGATTTTAGAAAGAAAATAGAGAAAGCTAATGGAATTATTATGGCAATACCTATCTACAATTACAATGTAAGTTCAGGAGCTAAAAATATAATAGAATTGGGTGGAAAGAAACTTTATGACAAGAATTTCGGTTTCCTATGTGCTGCTGGTGGGAAAAATAGCTACATGTCTGTAATGGGCTTAGCTAATTCATTAATGATTGATTATAGATGCTACATTATTCCGAAGTTTGTATATGCATTAAAGAAAGATTTTGATGAAACTAAAGTTACTGATTCCGATATTAAAGAACGAATTGAAGAATTAGGAAATGAAATGATTAGAATAACAAATGCACTGAGTAAGGATTAACGTGAACCAAATATTGAAGTTCCTACTCTAATATGTGTTGCACCTTCTTCAATGGCTTCCTTGAAGTCTCCAGACATACCCATTGATAGGAAAGGTAAATCTATTCCAAATTTAATCTCTAAGAAATCCCGTATTTCTCTTAATTCGACAAAATAATCTCTTGCCTTTTCATTAAAAGGCGGAATTGACATCAAACCTCTAACTTTTATATTGGAAAACTGCAATACTGACTTAAGCAAATTTTCAATTTCTATTACTTCTATTCCTGATTTTGAAACTTCATTTCCTTGATTTACTTGAATTAATATTTCTTGGGATATCTTTTCTTCTGAAGCTACAAAATCGATTTTAGAAGCTAATTTTAAGGAATCAACTGAATGTATTAATCCTGCTTTACCAACTACTTTCCGAACTTTTTTAGTAGGTAATCTCCCAATAAAATGATAATTTAGCCCTACTGGATGATATTTTGTTTGTTTAGAAACAAATTCTTCAACATAATTTTCTCCAAAATTTTTCAAACCTGCATCGAAGGCTTCCATAATCATTTCAATAGGTTTTTTCTTACTAACACCAATTAGTGTTATTTCATTGATATCACGCTCATTTGATTCAACAAAAGAGGAGATTTGTTCTTTAACTGCTTCCAGATTTTGAATTAACACTATAAGCTTAGAATATTGCTATTTATTATGCTACGGTATGATTTGATCTAAGGACACTAAACCCGTAATAATCAATAAAGCTATCAAAAAAGGTTGATGAAACACATAAATTAGTAAAGTATTTCTACCTAATAATAACCATTTTTCAGGCCATTGGACTCTAATTAAAGATTCACCTTTAGAATAAATTTGACTTGATAATCCGATGCCAATAAGAAAAACACCGAGCCATGGCTTTAAAGGGAAATAATCTACAGCAAAGGGACCTGTTTTACTCATTCCAATCCATACTAAATTTCCATTAGAAAATAAAGGAATAAATAAGAAAAAAAGACCGGTAATAAGAGCAACGAATGGTTGCCGCACCAATGGAAATGCTACTATACTTGCAAAAGCTAAAAGGTGTAAAACTCCAAATCTAACATATGCATCAGGTTCAAAGAAATAGGTCATTAAAGTTATTGTAAATGCCCAAAAAAACAATCTTTGTGTTCTCTTAAATGTTTTACTAAAAATATGCTCTTCACGATGGGCTAAAAAATATGAAAAACCAGATACTCCAACAAATAAAGTAGCCGTAGAACGAGCTAGCCACCACCAAAAATCTCCTTTTTCAACTACCATTACACCAAAATAATTTAAGTCTGTCACAAAATTAGAAATTAACATCATGACCAAAGCTGTAGCTTTAAGAGAATCTAACTCATCTATTCTCAAACTAAGAACCTGCAACTATCTTGATTATATCACCATCTTGTAAGTTATAATCTTTACCAATTACACGTTTTGAGCGACAATCTATAGCGCGGATGAAGCTATCGCCTATGTCTGTATGAACTTTGTATGCTAAATCTATAGCTGTAGAGTCTTTAGGAAGCAAAAAGA
>Ga0208766_1002251_pt1 | contig 10000 bp, 5 predicted proteins | sample ETN01SmetaG_3_FD_185792 | JGI IMG/M metagenome (GOLD analysis project Ga0208766, IMG submission 185792) | Marine microbial and viral communities from oxygen minimum zone, Eastern Pacific Ocean - ETNP2014F12-01SV263 (SPAdes) (version 2) | ecosystem: Environmental > Aquatic > Marine > Oceanic ...
AAAGACTTGGAGCAGTGGTATGAGAATTATCTTTTGCGCCTGATGGACCTCTGTGCGGAACTGGATATCAAAATTCTGCCAATGTTTTGGGGCGTCTCCCACGGTTGGGAATTGGCCACCGGCTACCCGTGGGGATTCTGGGCTGGAGGAGATTTCGACCTCGTTAAAGAAGGTGAAGATCGATTCGTTAAGAAAACAGCAAAGCTCCGAGCACACGCCAAGAGTCTAGGCATTTATCTGGCTCATGAAATCCATCCGGGCACCGCTGCCATGTGCGCGGAAGAATTTGGCCGACTTGTGAAGATCTGTGATGGTGATGAAACTCTCTCAGTAAACGCCGATCCCTCCCACTGCTGGGAAGGTGAGGACTGGGAAACCCGCTTTACTCATCCAGAGGTCCGCAACCGCGTTCATGCCTGTCACGTAAAGAACTTCGTGGTTCGCCCAAATGTACCTCTACGGAGAATGGACGGAAACTGGCGCAACCGCGCAATGCAGTTTACTGATCTAGGAAGCGGTGATCTCAACATGGTGCGCTACGTCGAAATGCTCATTAATATCGGCTACCCAGCCCGTTACATGAAAATCACCGGTGCAGAAACAGCTCCCTTGATTGCCGAAACCGAAAGCAACTACCGCGACCCGGATGCCACCGCCATCGAAGGTATCCAGTATGTGCGCGATCAGCTCTGCTTCCCGGTTGCTGAAGGATCTTTTGAGGACGAGATGGGCGCGTAATAACGCAAACCAAATTTTCCAGGCGGCCATAGGCAACCGTGGTCGTTTTTTATTTGATGGGAATCTTTAATCCATCCCAGGCTAGTTGTACTCCCTCAGGCAATTCAGCCTGGTCAACATCATGATCGTAGTAATGCGTGAGGTGAGTAAGATACGTTTGTTTGGCACCAATTTTTTCCGCCGCTTCCAAAGCTTCACCGGTACTCATATGGGTCCAATGCTCCTTTGGCCGCAGCGCATCCAAAACCACTACCTCAACGCCATGGACAGCTTTGATGACTTCGTCTGGAATTGCCTTGGCATCGGTTAAATAGGCAAGCTTCTTCACTCCTTCCTGTTCAAACAAAAAGCCGGTGGACCCCATGTCGCCGTGAGGCAATTCCATAGGAGATATTTTCAGATCTCCCAGTTCAAATGTGCCTTCAATCACACGTTCCTCCGGCACGAAATAGCCCCGTGGATGTTTTCCATTATGAAAAGCATGTGCATGAACACGCCTCAGGTGGCTCATCGTCAACTCACTCGCAAAAACCGGCAGGGAACCTTTTCGAATGTCACTAAATCTCCGGCAATCATCCATGCCCATGATATGGTCGGTGTGCGGGTGAGTCACCAGCACCGCATCCAGCCACCGGATATTCTCACGTAAACATTGCATGCGAAAATCGGGCGTGGTGTCCACCACCAGCTTGACTTCATCGGTTACCACGTAAATGGAGGAGCGGGTACGGTGGTTTTTCGGGTTAGCCAAGAATTCAGGCGGGTATTCCTTGCCAATAACCGGCACGCCCTGCGAGGTGCCCGTGCCAAGAAATGTGAATTCAAAGCCCATATGGCCCGCAGGCTTGCCCGATCTGGGTGGTGAACACAATTTTATTTTCCCAGAAGTGGAAAACTCCACAATGTGGCCCGCATGCTTGAATCGCTGCGCATACGCAATCTGGCGTTGGTCACCGACCTCACGCTTGAGCTTGGCCCCGGCTACAATGCCATCAGTGGTGAGACCGGTGCAGGCAAATCCATCCTGATTGGCGCGCTGAACCTTGTCTTGGGTGAACGTGCTGATCGCACCCTCATTCGTGCCGAAGCTGATCAGTGCACCGTGGAGGCGACATTCGATGTCTCCAATCTCGATACGCCCCTGCCCTCCTTCCTTGAAGAACACGGTCTAGAGCCTTGTGAGGAGAGTCAGTTACTGCTTAAGCGGACCTTCACGGCTGCGGGCAGCAACCGGCAGTTTGTTAATGGAAGTGCCACCACTCTGGTGATGCTAAAACAAATTGGTGAATGGCTGGTAGACATGCACGGCCCACACGATCATCAGTCACTGCTGCATCCGGCGCGGCAGTTGGACATCCTTGATGCCTTTGGTAATTTGGAGGAACCGCGCACCGCCTTCACTGCCCTGCTTCAACGCCGCACCGAGATCGAACAAGCCAAGGCCGATTTGGTTGTTGATGAAGCCACTTACGCGCAGCAGCTGGATTTACTCCGCTTTCAGGTGAAGGAAATCACTGATGCTGCGCTGGACCCAGCTGAAGAGGAAACGCTGGAGGCCGATTACCAGCGTTCCAGTAACGGCGCACGACTCCTTGAACTCTGCCAGGGGGCACTGCAGCTGGTGAGCGAGAACGAAAGCTCGCTGCTTGACCGTTCCGGTGACTTGGGCCGGGTACTGGCCAATTTGCAACAGGTGGATGAATCAGCAGCAAATTTGGTGGAACTGCATGAGGAAGCACGCGCCAACCTGCAAGAATTGCAAACTGCACTGACCGGCTACGCTGACCGGGTGGATATTGATCCGGCCCAACTGATGGCTCTGGAGGAAAGAGTGAATCTGGTGCAATCACTCAAGCGCAAGTACGGGGGCACCATTGAAGCGGTGAATACCTTTGGTGAGGAGGCGAAACAAAAGCTAGCCGCGCTGGAGGACCGGGATGAGGAATTGGCCAGACTGAATGCCGAGCTGAAGAAATTGGAGACCGAGCTCCTGCAGGCCGGCCAGAAACTATCGAGCCAACGCCAGAAACTCATTCCCGAGCTCACCAAGGCGGTCACCACGCACCTTAATGACCTTGGCTTTGCCCAGAGCCAGCTGGATGTCGGCCTTAGTTCGACTGAAAATCCATCTGAGGCCAAAGGTACGGGTTTGGACACGGTAGAATTTCAGTTTGCGCCCAATCCGGGTGAACCTGCGCGGCCATTGCGAGCCATTGCTTCCTCAGGCGAACTGGCCCGGGTGATGTTAGCTCTCAAGACAGTGTTGGCAGCTGAGGATTCCATTCCGGTTCTGATATTTGATGAAGTGGATGCCAATGTGGGAGGAGAAACAGCGCACGCTGTGGGCGAACGCATGCGACAGATTGCCGATCAAAGACAGGTCCTTTGCATCACGCATCTGGCTCCAGTAGCTGCGGCTGCACAAACGCATTATGTGGTGAGTAAGGCGGTGATCGATGGGCGCACTGAATCCAATATCCAAAGGTTGAATGACAAGGATCGGGTCGATGAAATTGCGCGGATGTTGGGAGGTAAAGTCGGTGCCGCACGTCAGCACGCCGAGGAGCTTTTGAAATAAACCTCACTCACTGGTCGACACGCCCCGAAAGCCACAGCAGGGGTGATGCGTCAGCAACGGCAAGAGGCCATTTGAAGAATATGCCGAATGCAAACGTCTATCCTTACGGCCAAGGGCATTAATGGACCAGAACCGCAGGTTTATACCAGAGCAATATTGGCACTTTAATGAAACTTGTTTGCCCCCAATAATTGGGTTTATCCTATGAATATGACCAGCGTGCGACTTTTATTGGCCGGTGGGTTGGGTGCGGTATTACTGGGGGCAACCCCGGCATTGGCCGCCCCGAAAAAGAAGACCATCGTCTTTAACCGCGATATTCGCCCGATTTTATCGGAGCACTGCTTTGCCTGCCACGGCCCCGACGAGAAGAAGCGCAAGGCCAAGCTGCGGCTGGATATCAATGACAAGCTCTTCGACGAACGCAAGGGCGGGGTCACAGTGCTGGTGCCGGGGGATCTGGTGGAAAGCGAGCTTTACGCAAATGTCACCACTGACGATGAGGATACGCTGATGCCGCCGGCCGATCACGGCAAGCCCTTGAGCGGACGACAGAAGGAACTAATCGGGCAATGGATCAAGGAGGGCGCGCAGTGGCAGGAACACTGGTCGTTCATGAAGCCGGTGCGCCCGAAGGTGCCGCAGACAAAACACGCCCAGTGGGCAAAGAATCCCATCGACCATTTCATCGCCGCCAAACTGGAGGAGCAGGAGCTGCCCCCCTCAAAAGAGGCGAATCGAGAGACCCTCATCCGGCGGGTGGCCTTTGACCTGACGGGGTTGCCCCCCACGCTGCAGGAAACTGATCGTTTCCTGGCAGACAAGTCCGCCGACTGGTACGGGAATATGATCGACCATTACATGGCCAGCCCCCGCTACGGCGAGCACGTTGCCCACTACTGGCTTGACGCGGTGCGCTATGGCGACACGCACGGGCTGCATCTGGACAATGTGCGCTCCATCTGGCCCTATCGCGACTGGGTCATCCGCGCGCTCAACGCGAACATGCCCTACGACCAGTTTTCCATCGCGCAGCTGGCGGGCGACCTGCTGCCCAACCCCACGCAGGACCAACAGGTGGCCTCGGCCTACGTACGCGCGCACGTAAGCACCAGCGAGGGCGGCGCCATCCCGGAGGAATGGTACGTGCGTTATGCGGTGGACCGCACCGAGACCATGGGCGCCATCTGGATGGGAATGACCGTTGGCTGCGGCCTGTGCCACGAGCACAAGTTTGACCCGATTTCGCAGAAGGAATTTTACCAGATGTTCGCATTCTTTAACAACTCCACCGAGAGTGCCATGGACGGCAACAAGGCCCTCTGGGCGCCTGTCCTCAAGCTGGATACGCCGGAGCAAAAGTCGCGCAAGACGGCGCTGGACAAGCAGATTACCGTGATCGAGAAAAACCTCCTGACGGCCGTGACCAAGGTAAAATATGAGGAGCCAAAAAATGTCGGCAAACCTCAGCCCAAGGAGACGGTTTGGATTGATGACACGGTTCCCCCAAAGGCCCGGGCACAGGGCGACTCGCCGTGGAAATTTGTCAGCAAGCCTGAACCGGTCTTCTGCGGCTCAAAGGCGAGCCTGCGCGAGGCCAAGGGCCGGAGTCAGCACTTCTTCACGGGGGCCAATCCGACCCTGGCCATCGGCACAAATACGAAACTCTTCGCACACGTGTACCTCGACACCCTGAATCCGCCGAAGGAAATCATGCTGCAGTTTAATGATGGTACTTGGGAGCACCGCGCCTACTGGGGCGGCAACAAGATAGATTGGGGCAAAGATAAAACCGTTAGCCGCAAACACATGGGCGACCTGCCTGAGACCGGCAAGTGGATAAGGCTGGAGGTGGACGCCAGTAAGGTGGGTCTCAAGCCCGGTGCGCAACTTAACGGCTGGGCCTTCACGCAGTTTGACGGCAAGGTCTACTGGGACAAGGCCGGCATAACGACCACCGTTGACCCGACCAAGGATCCGCAGCTGTCATTGAAATTCTGGACGGGACGCAACCGGAACAACAAGGGTCTGCCCGGGAATGTGCAGGCCGCCCTCAAGGCGGATCCGGCCAAGCGCAACGACGCGCAAAAAACGACCCTACGCAGTTACTACCTAGCCCACGTGCACAACGGGACCAGTGCGCAGTTCTCCGGTCAGCGCAAGCAGATTGCCGCCCTGAAAAAGCAGAAGACCGATATCGACAAAAGCGCCCCCTCAACCATGGTCATGAAGGAAATGGCCAAGCCGCGCCCCTCCTACGTGTTGAAGCGCGGCGAGTACGACAAGAAAGGCGAGCAGGTCACCGCCAACATCCCCGGCTTCCTGCCGCAACTGGCCAAGCTCGAGGAGAAGCGCCCCTACAACCGGCTGGACCTCGCACGCTGGTTGATGAGGCCTGAGCACCCGCTTACCGCGCGCGTGACCGTGAACCGGTTATGGCAACAATACTTCGGCGTGGGCATCGTGCGAACCTCCGAGGACTTCGGCTCGCAGGGCGAACCGCCCACCCACCCGGATCTGCTCGACTGGATGGCCACCGAGCTCGTGGCCATGAAATGGAACGTGAAACAGTTCCAGAAATTACTCCTCACCAGCGCCGCCTACCGGCAAAGCTCTTCGGTAACCCCGGCAATGCTTGAGATCGACCCGGAAAACCGCTTCTACGCCCGCGGCCCGCGCTTTCGCCTGGACGCCGAGTCACTACGCGACAACGCCCTGGCCGTAAGCGGCCTGCTGGTCAACAAGCTGGGAGGCACCGGCGTAAAACCCTACCAACCGCAGGGCATCTGGAAGGCGGTTGGCTACTCAGGCAGCAACACCGTGAAATACCAGCAGGGCAAGGGCCCCGACCAGCTCTACCGGCGCAGCCTATACACGTTCTGGAAACGCACCGCGCCTCCCCCCTCAATGATCACTTTTGACGCCCCCTCACGCGAAATCTTCTGCATGCGCCGCGAGCGAACCAATACCCCGATGCAGGCATTGCTGATGATGAACGATCCGCAGTTCGTGGAGGCGGCCCGGCATCTGGGCGTGCGCTTGATGAGCGAGGGTGGCAAGACAGCGGCCCAACGACTGGCCTGGGGCTTTCGCCTCGTGCTAACCCGCAAACCCAATCCCAGGGAAGTCGCCACGTTGGAAAAAACCCTTGGCCAATTACTTGCGAAATTCAAGGCCGACCCCGAGGCCGCCAAGCAGCTGCTAAGCGTTGGCGATTCGGAAGTAAACACCCAGCTTGACCCGGGTGAACAGGCCGCCTACGCCATGATCTCCAGCCTGCTGCTGAACCTGGATGAAACCGTGACCAAGAACTGACATGAACCCACTCACCGAACATCTGCACCAACAATCCCGGCGACAATTTTTCCACACCAGCGGTCTGGGCATGGGCAGCATCGCCCTCGCCAACCTGATGGGGCAGGATGAGGCCCAAGCGGCCAAAAAGGCGCCTGATGATGCCACCAAGGCCTTTCCCGGCCTGCCCGGCCTGCCGCACTTCGCGCCCAAGGCCAAGCGGGTGATCTATCTTTTCATGGCGGGCGCCCCCCCACAGATTGACCTGCTCGACTACAAGCCCACGCTCGACAAGATTTTTGACACCGACCTGCCCGATACAGTGCGCATGGGCCAGAGGCTCACCACGATGACCTCCAAGCAGAAACGGTTTCCCATCGCGCCCTCCAAGTACAAGTTCACCCAGCACGGCAAGTCGGGGGCATGGTTCAGCGAGTTGCTCTCCCACACCGCAACCCAGGCCGACAAGCTGGCCATCATCAAGAGCGTCCACACCGAGGCCATCAACCATGACCCGGCCATCACCTACATCCAGACCGGCAACCAGATTCCCGGCAAACCCAGCCTGGGCGCCTGGCTGAGCTACGGTCTGGGTAGCGTCAACGAGAACCTGCCCTCCTTTGTGGTGATGACTCCGCGCTGGTCGGCCAAGCGTGACGCACAGGCACTTTACCAGCGGCTCTGGAGCACCGGTTTCCTGGCCTCAAAACATGCCGGCGTACGGTTGCGCTCTGATGGTGCCCCGGTGCTGTACCTGAAGGATTCGCCGGGGGTGGACCGCAAAACCCGCCGGCTCATCCTTGATGGCCTCTCGGATTTGAATCAGCAACAACTCAACGCGGTGGGCGACCCGGAAATCAACACCCGCATTGCGCAGTATGAAATGGCTTTTCGCATGCAGAGCAGCGTGCCTGAGCTGATGGATATCGCCAAGGAACCCGCCTCGACCTTCAAGCTTTACGGCGATGAGGCAAAGAAACCAGGCACCTACGCCGCCAGCTGTCTTTTGGCCCGCCGACTGGTGGAGCGTGACGTACGCCTGGTACAGATTTTTCATCGTGGCTGGGATCAACACGGCAATATCGGCGGCGACCTCCCTAAACAATGCAAGGACGTCGACCAGCCCACCGCAGGCCTCCTGCGCGACCTGGAACAGCGCGGCATGCTCGATGACACACTGGTCATCTGGGGCGGAGAGTTTGGGCGCACCGTCTACTGCCAGGGCAAGCTCACGCGGGAGAACTACGGCCGCGACCATCACCCACGCAACTTCTGCATGTGGATGGCCGGGGCCGGCATCAAGAGCGGCGCGATCCACGGCGAGACCGATGACTTCAGCTACAATATCGTCCGCGACCCGGTTCATATCCATCACCTCAACGCCACCATCCTGCACCTGATGGGCATCAACCACACGAAGCTAAGCCACCGCTTCCAGGGGCTCGACCAAAGGCTGACCAGCATCCTGCCCTATGACATTATGGTGAAGGGAATCTTGTCCTAGCCTGGAAGACTCATCCTCTCCACGACAAATTGCTGGACAAAGTTTCCTTAAGACGTCGGGATGTGCCCGATGAAATTCGGTATCTGCAACGAGATTTTTGAAGGCTGGTCCATGGAGGACACCATGGCCTACGCGGCCAAGACCGGTTATGACTGCCTTGAGATTGCACCCTTCACCATTTCCAACTACGTAACCGATATCACCGCTGCCCAAAGGCAGAACGTTAAGGATCTTGCAGCCAAGCACGAGATAGAGATTTCAGGCATCCACTGGGTATTGGTGAAAGCTGAAGGCATGCACATGACCCATACCGATGCCTCCATCCGCGAAAAGACCGCCAAATACTTTGTGGACCTGGTGGATTGCTGCGCGGATTTTGGCGGCACCTCCATCATCGTTGGCTCGCCCTACCAACGCAACCTGATGGAGGGAGTCAGCTACGAGCAAGCCTGGGAATGGGCAACGGAGGTTTTTAAAGACAGTATAGACCATGCAGGCGAGCGCGACGTAGTGATCAACTTTGAACCACTGGCCCCGAGTGAAACCAACTTCGTCAATACCCATACTGAAGCCATCAAGTTCACCCAGCAGTTCGACAGCCCGAATTTCAAGGTAATCCTCGATGTGAAGGCCATGTGCTCGATGGGCAAACCCATCCCTGAGATTATCCGCGAGAGTGCTGGTGAATTCGGCTACTTCCATGCCAATGATGAGAACCTCAAGGGGCCCGGCTTTGGGGATGTAGACTTCAACCCCATCGGAGAAGCACTAAAGGAAGTCGGCTACGATGGTGTGGTGTCAGTGGAAGTCTTCAAGTTTGAGGAAGGCCCCGAAGCTATTGCGACTCAGAGCTTGGCAAACCTAAAGGCAGCCTTTACTGCCTAGCTTTTAGAGGACCACTACCTTTAAAGCCATCAGGAAGAATCCACTCAGGGCCAGAAAAAGTGGCGCCTTCACGGTTTCAAATTCCCTAGTCCCATAGGCAAGAATAGCCAGCGGCGCAGTAATGGGAATAGCAATCAGGATGAACCAATCGATCTGCTCCTGCTTATAGGTCCGCACGAGAAAATAAACCCAGCCAGCCAAGAACAGTAATATCCCTGTATACCAGAACACAATTGCCAAGGCTCCCATTGCCGAACCAAGGGTGTTGCACAAAACCAGTGCAATCACCGCAGGGCAAATATACCTGATAAAGAAAACCCATATTGTTGCCGGAGACATTCCAAATAGCAGTTTGAAAGGCTTTGAAAACCAATCACAACCCGTTGACATTTCTTCCACGGCATCATCTGTTTTCCATACCCAGCCGACATAAAGGCTCAGGGCCAGCGAAATTACAATCAGGCACAGGGTGCCAAAGACCTGATCCATGATATCAAGAAATCCTTTTTTGCCAAAAATTTCCATGTTGGTAAAAAAGTCACTACCTCCCGCTGACAGTGCCGAGGGGATGCCAATCAAGAACGCAACGATACCGACAATGATCGCGGAGGTTCTGCGCGACTTTGGTTTATTGTCCACGAAATAGGATACCGGAACTTCGAGCATGGATATGGAAGATGTCACTGCTGCCACGGACAGCAGGCAGAAAAATATTGCTCCAAACACCCATCCCCCTGGCATCAGGCCAAAAACTTTTGGCAGCGTCACAAAAGTCAAACCCGCACCGGCTCCCGGATCCATGTTAAAGGCGAACACAGCGGGAAAGACCATGAAGCCGGCCAGAATCGCCACCAGTGTGTCCGCTGAAGCCACCCACAAGCCATTGGTTGCAATATTCTGGGATTTTGGCATATAGGATCCATAGGTGATCATTAAGCCCCAACCCACACTCAGAGAAAAGAACGCCTGCCCCAGCGCCATCAAAACAACCTGTCCGTTAA
>Ga0208766_1002255_pt1 | contig 9987 bp, 5 predicted proteins | sample ETN01SmetaG_3_FD_185792 | JGI IMG/M metagenome (GOLD analysis project Ga0208766, IMG submission 185792) | Marine microbial and viral communities from oxygen minimum zone, Eastern Pacific Ocean - ETNP2014F12-01SV263 (SPAdes) (version 2) | ecosystem: Environmental > Aquatic > Marine > Oceanic ...
CAGGGTTTTGACGGGCCGATGTCTGTGCAGAGCATTATTCAGCAAATGTTCGCGGAAGGAGCAAAACAGGTGACTGTAGTAAGCGATGATCCGGACAAGTTTACTCAAAGTTCCGGAATTCCGCCAAACGTGAAAGTCTATGACCGCAAGGAGCTTGATTTTGTGCAGCGTGAAATGCGTGAAATAGAGGGAGTGACTGTACTGATTTACGAACAGGTTTGCGCAGCAGAAAAACGAAGGCGCCGCAAACGTGGGATGATTCCCGATCCGCCGCGTAGAATTTTCATCAATGACGATGTCTGTGAAGGCTGCGGAGACTGCGGTGTTAAATCGAATTGTGTTTCGGTATTGCCGCTTGAAACCCAGTTTGGACGTAAACGTGTGATTGATCAGTCTGCCTGTAACAAAGATTACAGTTGTGTCAATGGATTGTGCCCAAGTTTTGTGAGTGTAGTCGGCGGGAAAATGCGTAAAAATTCGCCTTCAGACAATATTAACGATACTTGGAGCTCTTTGCCTGATCCTGTACTTCCGCAAATAAACGGTACTTATAACATCGTTTTGACCGGTGTAGGCGGAACAGGACTTGTCACGGTCGGAGCATTGCTGGGCATGGCAGCGCATATTGAGAATAGAGGTGTCGGTATTCTTGACATGATCGGACTTGCCCAGAAAGGTGGGGCGGTTTTATCTCATCTGCGTATCGGAAACAGTCCGGAGGATATACACTCACCACGGATTGCATCTCAGGGCGCGGATTTGGTGATAGGCGGTGATCTGGTGGTGACAGGTGGTCAAAAAACTCTTTCTGTGATTAAATCCGGACATACAAAACTTGTGGTTAACAGCTATGAGTTGATTACCGGTGATTTTACAAAAAATGCGGATATGCTTTTTCCAAGCCTGAAAATCAAACAATCCATTCTGGAAATTGCCGGAAAAGATCATACAGAATTCCTGGACGCCTCACGACTTGCAACTGCGCTAATTGGAGACACGATTGCAACCAATATTTTTATGTTGGGTTTTGCTTATCAACGTGGACTGATTCCGCTGGAACAAAGTTCTATTGAAAAAGCAATGGAAATCAACAGTTTGGCAGTTAAAAGCAACAAGCTGGCATTTCTCTGGGGGCGTCGAACTGCGCATGACGGAAAGCGTGTTAGCGAGTTAACTTCGTCTATCGTAGCAGGATTTGGTCTTAAAGATCCGCCAGAAGGTTTGGATGAACTAATCCAGCACCGTGCGGATGTACTGAGGGATTATCAAAACAAATCTTATGTTCAGCGCTATCTGCATTTAGTGGAGCGAGTAAGGACACTCGAAATTGACCGTGTTCCCGGAAGTACAGAATTTACTGAAGCAGTTGCCTCTTATTATTTCAAATTACTGGCATATAAAGACGAATATGAAGTTGCGCGTCTTTACACGAATGGTGATTTTATGCACAAAATAAAGGGTCGTTTTGAAGGCGATTATAAGTTGAAACTTCATTTGGCCCCCCCTTTGTTTTCACGCCGAGATGCTCACAGCGGAGAGCCTGTCAAAACCGCTTATGGAGCGTGGATTTTGTCTGCGATGAATTTGCTGGCACGTTTCAAGTTCTTGCGTGGAACTGCTTTTGATCCATTCGGAAAGACCGCGGAGAGGAAAATGGAGCGTCGTTTGATTGAGGAATATGAACAAATAATTGAGGAACTGCTTCGAGGACTCTCCAAGAAAAATCACGCTCTGGCTGTTGAAATTGCAAGAATTCCGGAACAGATTCGCGGTTATGATCTGGTCAAACAGAAACACGTTGTATCCGCAAAGTCGCAGGAGAATGATCTGCTGAAGGAATTTAGATCAACTATGGGAAATTCAGCTGCTTTGAAAAGCGATGAAACAGTCAGTTGATTCTTCTGAGTTTTAATTTAAGGATTGTTTAGGTATGACTCAGATTTTTCCAGATTGTATCAACCTGTAACTTGCTTATTTCTTCCATATGTTTCAGTGAGCTGCACAATCCAATGTTGATTAAGATCCTTCATTTGCCACGATCTGCAGCGCCAGCCCCAGTTTTTTCCTCCTGAAGTTCCGGGAAGATTCATTCTGCAGTCATCTCCCAGACCCAGCAAATCCTGTAACGGAGAAAGAGCAAAGACCGCAGTGGAACTCCAGGCGAGACGCATCAATTCGTAACCAACGCTGTCTTCCTGAACATTTTTGCTCAAGTAGACTTGCAAACGTTCTCTTTCCAACTCGCTAAGTTCTCTAAACCAGCCCAGACTTGTATTATTATCATGGGTTCCACAGTAGACAACGGTATTTGAGTTTTCGTAGTTATGAGGCAGATATGCGTTGTTTTCATCCGAAAAAGCAAACTGCAAAACTTTCATTCCGGGAAAACCACATTTTTCCCGTAAGAGATTCACCGCCGGAGTAATCAAGCCGAGATCTTCCGCTATTATCGGAAGTTCACCCAACTCTTTGAACATTTCTTCAAAAAATTGCAGCCCAGGCCCTTGTTTCCACTCGCCTTCTGCAGCAGTTGCAGCATCTGCGGGGATTTCCCAATAATTTTCAAAACCACGAAAGTGGTCGACACGTACAAAATCAAATTGCTCAAGAGTATAACGCAGCCGGTTTTTCCACCAAGTGTAACCGTCTTTACGCATTTCTTCCCAGCGGTAGAGCGGATTTCCCCAATGCTGTCCCGTTTCACTGAAATAGTCCGGAGGAACTCCTGCAACTGAGTTAAGTTGCTGATTAGCATCAAGTTTAAACAATTCCGGATTTGACCAGACTTCCGCACTGTCGTAGGCAACAAATATTGGCAAATCACCAATTATTCTTATCCCCTTTTGATTAGCGTACTTACGGAGGGCTGTCCATTGTCGGAAAAATTGCCACTGTACAAATTTTTGAAAAGATATTGCTAATGCATGCTTTTCCCTGAACTTCTGTATTTCAAAACTATCCCTGAACTTCCAACCTTTGTCCCAGTTAATCCAGCTCAAGCCACCTGAAATTATTTTCATTGCGGCAAAGGTAGCATATTCCTCCAGCCAGAAAGCTGTATCCGCACTCCATTGTTCAAAGAATATTCTTTGCTCTGCAGTTGAATTTATTTCAAAATTCTTAAATGCCAACCGGAGCTTGTCCATTTTCCAAACTTCAACATCCGCAAAATCTACAAAATCGAGAGAAAAATCTGGTACATCTTTCAAATCCTCAGCAAATAAAATTCCTTCCTCCTGCAATAATTTGAGGCTTACCAGTAATGGATTTCCCGCGAACGCGGAAGGAGACTGATAGGGGGAATAACCTTCTGCTACAGGGCATAGAGGCAGCACCTGCCAGAGTGATTGTTTCAAACTGCTGAGTAAATCTACAAACTTGTAAGCGGCTGTGCCAAAGTCACCAATACCGTGATTTCCCGGCAGGGAGCTTGGATGAAGCAGAATTCCGGAGGATCTGTTGTACATGAATTTTCTGGAGCTCAACGAACTTTCTTACCCGGCAGTTCAACCTTAACAGGTTCAAGTTCCCAAATATCTTTGGCATATTCTGCGATGGTACGGTCACTGGAAAACTTTCCGGAAGCGGCGGTGTTCAAAATTGACATTCTAGTCCATTTTTCCGGTTCTTGCCAAGTTTTGATAACACGTTGTTGACATTCAACATAACTCGCAAAATCTTCCAGCAGCATGTATTTATCCTCAAAAACTAGTGAGTTATATAGATCATTGTACAGATGCGGTTTATCACGGTTAAAATATCCAGTGTTGATCATCGAAAGTGCTTCTCTCAAGCCGGGATTATGCTGGTATGAAACTCTGGGATTGTATCCGGATTTTGCCAAACTGCTGACTTCATCCGAACTCATGCCGAAAGTAAAAATATTTTCAGCTCCAACTTCTTCGGCAATTTCAATGTTAGCACCATCCTTTGTGCCTAGAATCAAGGCTCCGTTGAGGACAAATTTCATATTTCCGGTACCTGAAGCTTCGGTTCCGGCAGTAGAAATGTGTTGTGAAATATCTGTTGCAGGAATTATTTTTTCCGCAACTGAAACATTATAATTAGGTACAAAGATAACTTTTAAACGGTCATGCATTGCAGGATCATGATTGACAACACGGGCTACATCGTTTGCTAAATTTATGATTAGTTTTGCAATGTAATATCCGGGAGCCGCTTTTCCGCCAAATAAGAAGGTGCGTGGAACAAAGGGAAGTTCCGGATGTTCGAGCATTTGGTTATAAATAAAAATGACGTGCAGAATGTTCAGCAACTGCCGCTTGTATTCGTGAATACGCTTAATTTGAACGTCGAAAAGTGATTCCGGATCGATGCTGACTCCGCTGTTTTGTTTTAGCCAGTTTGCTAACTGCTCCTTCTTCAGACGCTTGACTGAACGCCATGACTGCTGGAATTCCGGTTCATCGGCAAATGCTTCCAGTTGCCGAAGTTGTTGTAAATCAGTAATCCAGCCATCACCAATTTTTGCTGTAATTATTTTTGATAATTCCGGATTAACGTTACGCAGCCAAAGTCTGGGTGTAATTCCGTTTGTTTTGTTTTGGAAACGCTCGGGAAAGAGTTTGTAAAAATCTTTAAATACTGTGGTTTTCAGCAATTCTGTGTGAAGCTCCGCCACACCGTTAATCGTATGACTGCCTACGATTGAAAGATAAGGCATACGGATTTGCTTGTGATCATTTTCTTCAATGAAGGAAATACGTCGTAATAAATCCGCATCATCCGGAAATTGTTTTTTCACACTCTCCAAAAACAAATCATTAATTTCATAAATAATTTCCATGTGACGTGGCAGCAAACGCCCCATTAAATCAACGGACCAGCGCTCCAATGCTTCCGGAAGTACCGTGTGGTTGGTGTAGGCAAAAACACGTGTAGTTATACTCCATGCTTCATTCCATTCCAAATCTTCCTCATCCACAAAAATTCGCATCAATTCCGGAATTGCGATCGAGGGATGGGTGTCATTGAGTTGAATCGCTACATGTTCCGGAAATGACTCAAAATTTTCGGAATGCGTTTTGAAACGCTGGATAATATCCTGTAGCGAAGCCGCCACAAAAAAATACTGTTGTTTGAGCCGCAGTTCTTTTCCGGAAAATCCCTGATCGTTCGGATACAGCACTTTTGAAATAGTTCCACTGCGTTGCGTTTCCTCAACTGCCTGAATGTAGTCTCCACTGTTAAATAATTGAAAATCAAAACTTTTTGAAGGTTTTGCCGACCAGAGTCGTAAATTATTTACAGTATGATTCCCATATCCCGCAATCGGAACATCATAAGCCATTGCCAGCACTTCTTCTGTTTTTACCCAGACGCGTTTCGAATTTCCTTTTTTATTGATTATTTCTTTAACTTGACCAAAAAAGTGCACAGGATAAACAACTTCCCAACGTGGAATTTCCCAGGGATAGCCCTCCTCCAGCCAATTATCCGGAGCTTCCACCTGCGCACCATTTTCAAACTGTTGTTTAAAAATTCCGAATTCATAGCGAATTCCATATCCGTGCGCGGGCAGTTCCAAAGTCGCCATTGATTCCAGGAAACAGGCCGCCAGCCTGCCAAGACCTCCGTTTCCTAAACCTGCGTCATGTTCAAGTTCCTGTATTTCTTCGAGATCATAGCCAATTTTCCGGATAGCGTCTTCTCCCGCGTCACTGATGCCGAGGTTAAGTAAATTGTTTTTTAGACTTCTACCGATCAGATATTCGAGCGAAAGGTAATATACCTGTTTGCATTTTTTCCTGTGGTATGTTTGCTGTGTATCATTCCAGAACTCCACCAGCCGGTCTCGGATGGATAAGGCAAAACTCCGGAAAATATCGAAATCCTCGGCTGTGTAACGGTTTTTACATTGTGAAAACTCAATATGATTTGCCATAGATTCGAGCAATCCATCGCGATCCATCGAACGGTAGGTGGCAATCAAGTCCCACATTATTTCCATTTCTTTACGTGTTTGGGGCATTTTGTCTTTGCTTTAAAATTATTAATACTTGATATTTTTGTAATCCTTTAAAAGGTCGGCGTGTAATCCGTCCCTGGCGTTTCAGCTAAGATTTAATTCTGTGGCAGTTTTTGTTTTCAGTTTGAACGCATTTATATTATTACGGTTACGCAGCATGCCAAACACAGAGAGAGCTGTGATTGACGAAAGGCAGTGTTGTAAGTTGTTTTGTCCCAGCTTCACAATAACCACTTTGCCATTAGAAACGCAGCCAAACCGACTGTTACTATTACAAACAATCGGCGGTTGATTAACGCAGTAACAAATGCAGCCAAAACTGCAAGAAGATGGTGGTTAGCCAGATACAGCGCCAGTTCACCTTCACGAATGAGGCTGGACTGTGTTATAATTGAAGTCAAAACAGCAATCGGAACAAATGTCAAAGCGCTTTCTAGGATCGGCGGTATTTTTACTTTTCCGGCCATTACAAAAGGGAGATAGCGTGGTGTAAAAGTTAAAACGGTCATTGCCGCAATCAGCAACCACTCATTCATGATTCGGCTCCACTCCAACTTTTACACGCCGGTCCAGTAAAACGGCAACACTGATTGCCAGAAAGGACGAGAAAAGCAATCCGGTCTGGTTCGGCCAGTGGTATGTAATCAAGGTGCTGAACATTGCGGTAGCCGCACAAACCCAATCGGCACGGAATTTTAGATTGGGTACGACAATTCCGATGAAGCCCACTAGCATCGCAACGTCCAAACCCCAACTTGCTATATCCGGAATTTGCTGCCCCATTATTATTCCAATGACTGTGCAAGTAGCCCAGACAGTATACATCGCCAGTGCAGAACCCAGAAAATACCAATGCAGTCCGGGGATGTCTTTCTTCCCCGCGACGTGGTTACTGACAACCGCAAATGTTTCATCAGTGAGCCAGAACGCCATTGGGAACCGAAACTTTTGAGGGAGATTTTCAACCTGTGGCATCAAACTGGCCGCATAAAGCATGTGACGCAAATTGACTACAAAAACAGTCAGTAATATAACCGGAAGCGCTGTAGCGGAAGCAAGCAGGCTGACGGCGATAAATTGAGATGCACCCGCAAAGACAAACAGAGACATAGACAGTGTTGCCCAAGCGGATAAACCGGTGGTGATTGACAACGCACCGAAAATCAATCCAAATGGAATTGCTGCCAGTATCAGGGGAGAAGAATCAAGCGCGCCTTTTAGAAACAAGCTGAATTTAACTTTTGTACTCATTATCCTTTTTTCTGCTTTTGAGTACTGGGGCGAGATTTTTGTGGTTTCTTTACAGCAGAAACTGATTTTCTTTTCTTCTTTTTTTCAAAAACTAGACAACCTAAAGGCGGTAAATTCACTGATCCACGATGGGCTTGCCCCTGCCATTCTTCAGGACCGGTGTCGATTTGTTGTTGCTGGTTGTAGCCGGAACCGCCAAAGTTCGTATCATCCGTGTCCAGTATTTTGCTGAAAGGTCCACTTTCCGGAAATCCCATCAAGTAATTATCACGCGGCATCGGCGTAAAATTGAAAATAAAAATTAATTCCGCTTCGGAAATGTTTTTCTCCGGTCTTCGGATGAAAGACAAAATGCTGTTGTCCTGATCATGATTATCAATCCATTGAAAACCAGTCCAATCGAAGTCATTCGAATAAAGAGCAGGTTTAGCGAGATAAAAATGATTCAGTGTTTTGACACATACCTGTAATTTCTGATGTTCCGGATATTCGAGCAGGTTCCAGTCAAGGCTACGGGCCTCGCTCCATTCTTCCCACTGACCGAATTCTGTACCCATAAAAGTCAATTGTTTACCCGGATGAGCCATTTGAAAAGCGAGATAGAGCCTCAATCCGGCAAATTTTTGCCAAACGTCACCGGGCATTTTGTCGAGAAGTGAACGTTTACCATGCACCACTTCGTCGTGTGAAAGCGAGAGCATGAAATTTTCCGTGAAGGCATAGATCAGCGAAAAAGTAAGTAAATGATGTTCGTATTTACGATAGACAGGATCTTTTTGCATGTAAAGCAAAGTATCGTTCATCCAGCCCATGTTCCACTTAAAATTGAAGCCTAAACCACCGGCATAAGTCGGGTGACTTACACCGCCCCAGGCAGTTGATTCTTCTGCAATCGAAAGAATACCGGGATGATAATGAAACAACGTTTCGTGCAGCTGACGGAAAAAATCAATCGCGCTGATATTTTCGTTTCCGCCGTATTTGTTTGGAATCCATTCTCCATCATCACGGTCATAATCCAAATAGAGCATGGACGCCACCGCGTCAACGCGGATGCCGTCGATGTGATATTCGTCAAACCAGAATAAAGCATTTGAAATAAGGAAGTTTCGCACCTCATTTCGCTCATAATTAAAGATTAGCGTGCCCCATTCTTTATGTTCACCCTGGCGCGGATCTTCGTGTTCATAAAGCGCTGTGCCGTCAAAACGCGCCAGTCCGTGCGCATCTTTTGGAAAGTGTCCGGGAACCCAGTCCAGAATCACACCCAGTCCGGCAGCATGGCAGCGGTCAACAAATTCCTTGAACTGCTGCGGTGTACCGAAACGTGAGGTTGGCGCGAAATAACCGGTCACTTGATAGCCCCATGAACCGTCAAACGGATGTTCTGCAATAGGCATTAATTCAAGGTGGGTGTACCCCATTTCCTTTACATACGGTATTAAACGGTCCGCAAGTTCCAGATAAGTCAGCGAGCGGTTTTCTTCCGGAAGCCTTTGCCATGAACCCAAATGAACTTCGTAAACATTAACCGGTTGACTCAGTGGATTACACTTTGCACGTTGCTCCAGCCACTTTTCGTCACTCCATTTGAAACCGCTCAATTCCGTGATAAGCGATGCAGTAGAGGGACGTATTTCCGTTGAAAAGCTAAGCGGATCACTTTTCAATAATATTTGATTATCGAGGGTTTTAATTTCAAATTTATAGAGCGTGCCCACACTCACTTCCGGAATAAATACTTCCCAAATTCCGGAATCTCCGATGATTTGCATTGGATGCTTCAGACCGTCCCATAGGTTGAAGTCACCTACCACGCTTACCCGTTTGGCGTTAGGTGCCCAAACCGCAAAAAGAGTTCCTGAGACACCGTCCAACGTTACTGGATGCGCACCTAATTTGTGATAAAGCCGGTGGTGATTTCCCTGTCCAAAGAGGAATTGATCGAATTCCGTAAATTGCGGAGAAAAGTAAAATGGATCGTGACGTAGATGAGTGTTACCGTCTTTGTAAATGATTTTCAAACGGTAAGGCTTGAGTTCTGAGCGCGGTGGAATTTTCAACTCAAACAAACCACCTGCATGGATGCTTTTCATCAACAGCGCTTCTGCCTCTGTCTGGTCATCCCAAAAGAGATAAATCTTGCTGGCTTCAGTTTCCAATACGCGTACAATCCAAACCCGCTGACCGTTCTTTTTACGGACTTCGTGAAAACCTAAAACCGAGCGTGGTTCATGATAATTTCCATGTAAAAGATTCTCTATTGTAGCTATGGATAAAGTGAGTTCGGACATGCTGATATGTTGAGGAAAGCAGATATTTCTCTTACATTATTATCATGGAAAATGCTCTTTGGAGCAAGTAATCTTTTGTTCACAGGACATGCTGTTTCTTTTCAACAGTAATTAAAAGCGATGTGTCATAAAGAAAATTCTGAGAATTTCAAAAAACTTGTACCATAGAAAATCAAATGTATGATAACTACAGAGTATTTATTGAAACTGAATAATATTTTGCAGCGTTGGTTGTCTGAATTCGCAAAAATAAATAAAAATTTCCTCAATAAAAACAGCACAAGCAATGAAAATTAATTCTCGTATTTATGTCGCAGGACATCGCGGTTTGGTCGGTTCTGCAATCATCAGAGCACTTGAACAAAATGGATTTGAAAATTTAATTACACGTACACATGCAGAGCTGGAATTGCTGGATGCGGTTGCTGTGCAGGAATTTTTTGCTGAGACAAA
>Ga0208766_1002258_pt1 | contig 9979 bp, 14 predicted proteins | sample ETN01SmetaG_3_FD_185792 | JGI IMG/M metagenome (GOLD analysis project Ga0208766, IMG submission 185792) | Marine microbial and viral communities from oxygen minimum zone, Eastern Pacific Ocean - ETNP2014F12-01SV263 (SPAdes) (version 2) | ecosystem: Environmental > Aquatic > Marine > Oceanic ...
AAAATAATATTTTTTGGAGTGAAGACTTTTTAATTGTAAGGTCAATGTTAAAAAAGACAGTTAAATCTATGAATTCATCAAATTTTAATACATTTGCTGTCGCAAGTTTGTCTGAAGACATAAAAGAAGACCTAAAATTTGCTAGCTCTTTGTTTGATATTGTTGTTCAAAATACCAGTGAATATGATAAGTATATTAAAAAATATGCTAAAAACTGGGACTTGGAACGAATTACATTAATGGATAGATCAATACTCAGAATGGGTATTGGGGAAATGACATCTTTTAGTAATATTCCTGTAAAAGTGACGATTAATGAATGTATCGATATCGCAAAAAATTATAGTTCACCTAAGAGCGGAAAGTTTATAAATGGTCTTTTAGATGTAATTTCATTAAATTTGCATAAAGAAAGTAAAATAATTAAATCCGGAAAAGGTTTAATTGATAATAAATAAAAAGTTATGAGTAAAAATTCGACTAATTCATTTATCAGTCTACTTGTAGGACTTTTAGTTGGGGGAATAATAGGAATCTTATTTGCTCCAGATAAAGGTAATAACACTAGGGACAGATTAAATTTCAGATTAAACAGATATAAAAGAAAGCTAGAAGACCTTCTTGAAGATATTATGGACGAGAAAGATTCTATAGACTCTGAAGCGAAAACAAAAAGTAAAAAAGTTGTTAATGACGCTAAAAGTAAGGCAGAGAAATTATTAAAAGATGTTGATGGTATTTTATCAAAAATTAAAGAAAACTAAAATTATTATGAGAAAAATTATTTCTATTTTTTTTATGTCACTACTTGTCTCTTGTGGGGCACAAGTAAGTGATCTAGAGCTAAGAGTAGCAAAGCTTGAGACCGAGATAGCTTCAATGAGAAAAGGTGGTGGTCTTACTTCGGTAGTTCCTGCTGGAGCATATCCTCAATTTGCTTTTCAAGAAGAAGAATACAATTTTGGAGATATTAGAGATGGAGACGTTGTAAGTCATGTTTTTAAATTTACAAATACAGGAGAAGCTCCTTTGGTAATTTCAAAAGCTACAGCAGCATGTGGTTGTACAGTTCCTCAGTGGCCAAAACAACCAATACCGGTTGGGGGATCAGGAGAGATAAAAGTACAATTTGATTCAAGTAATAAACCAGGTATGCAGAATAAAGTTGTTACCATAACTTCAAATACAGAATCTAAAGTTAAAAAGCTTTTGATAAGAGCACAGGTTAACCCTAGATCTTAATCAGTTGATTTTACTTCAATCTTTAGGCTCTGGTTTAGCCCAACTCTTTTTTCCAATTGCTATAGTAGTAGTTGCTTATTTTTTTATTTTAAGACCTGAACAAAATAAGAGAAAAAAACAATCTGATTTTGTCTCTAATCTTAAGAAAGGAGATACTGTAGTAACCGCAGGAGGTTTACACGGTAAAATTATTTTGATTGAAAAGGAGACAGTGACTCTTGATATAGACAGGGGCACAAAGGTAAAGTTTGATAAAAACTCTATCTCATTTGAAATGTCATTATCTAATAAATAAAATATGAGGATTAAAAATCCTTTATCTCTTATTTCTCAACCTAAGATTTTTTTATACTGTTTTTTAGCGGGATCATTAATCTGGGTATTTAATGAGTTAAATAACAGAAGTAATGTAACTATATTTTATCCTATAAATTTTCAGTATGATAATCCCGAGTCTCTTGTAATACTAGAACCTATTCCTGATTTTGTAGAGATTTCAATCAACGGAACAGGATGGAATTTATTAAGAAACCTTCTTAAAATTAACATAAGAGAAGCAAAATATAAATTAAATAATCCTGCACAGACTAAGTACTTACTTTCTAGTTCATTGATTCCAAATATTTCAGAATCATTAGAAAAGATTGGTTTAAATTATGTTGTTACAGATTCTGTATTTTTCAATATTGAACTAAAAAAAACTAAAAGTTTAATACTGAAGCTGGATGAATCAACCATCAACTTAAGAGATAATTTTAAAGTGGTTAGTGACATTACAATTTCAGAGGACTCTATTCATATAAATGGACCAGAGTCATTAATAAATAATTTACCTGAAGAGTACCTTGTTGAGATAAAAGAAAATAATATAAATAGGGATTTTAACTCTAATATTCGGATTGAACCATTTGATGATTTTTCTGAGATTTCTCCAAATAGTATAAGAGTGAGTTTTCTTGTCTCTGAATTTGTAAATGATGAGATAAATTTAAATTTAAAATATACTCAAGATGAATATAATATTGATACCACAGTATTAGTTACATATCAAATAGAGAAGGGATTAGAACTAAGTGATGAGGATTCTCTCTATTTATCTTACGAGCTAATTAATGGTAGTGTCATCCCTAAAGTAGTAGGAACTTCCAAAATTGAAATAATTGATATTACACCAAATTCAATTAAATTAGATAGATGAATCCTTATTTAATTGGAATTACTGGAGGTATAGGTTCTGGTAAGTCTACTGTGTCACAAATAATATCTCATCTTGGTTATAAGGTATATGATTCTGATGCGAGAGCTCATGAAATTATTAATGACAATAAATTAATCAAGGATAAATTAATTGAAAGTTTTGGGTCAGATATTTATCAGGATTCAAAATTTAATAAGGAGTATGTGTCTAAACTTATTTTTAATGATGAGTCGGCTAAAACTAAAATTAATTCAATTGTACACCCAGAAGTTATAAATGATTTTAAGAATTGGGTAAAAGAAAATAAAATTGAAAAGTTTCTTTTTAAAGAATCTGCCCTTTTATTTGAGTCTAGCTCTTATAAGGACTTGGATAAGACCGTATACATTTACTGCGACAAAGACATCCGAATTGAAAGAATTAAAATAAGAGATCCCCACAGAACTCGAAATGAAATTGAAAAAATTATAAATAATCAGATCTCATCAGATGAAGCAAATAAGTTAACTGACTATAATTTAGTTAACGACGAGAAAAAACTCTTGCTTCCCAAAGTTGTGAAGCTTTTAGGCGACATACATAAAGATTTATATAAATAGATTTTTTTTTTCATAACTTTATATTCTAAATAGAAATTATCAAATAAACAAAGTGCCATGAAAAATCCTTTAAAATTAATTTTATCAATCTCACTACTTTTTGGAGTTTTAAGCTGTGTTGGGCCGAGTTCAGAACAAAAGGAAGTAATTGATGCTCAAGCTCAGATAGAAAAAGATCTTAAAATGTATAGATATGTGTGGGACGAATTTTTTAAAGGAGATACAGCTATCGTAAATGAAAAATATTTCACAGATGATGTAGTAATTGTAACTCCAGAAGGAAATTTAGTAGGTGTTGAGGCAGTTAAAAACTTTTATTTAAATTATTTTCTCGGGTTTTCAGATGTGGAATTTATAATTGTTGATGCCTTTGGCCAAGGAGATAAAATTGTAAAGTATTGGAACTTTAAGGGTACTCATACTGGAGATTTTTTTGGTATACCAGCATCAGGAAATAAATTAGATTTGTCAGGCACCACACTTGTAAGTATAAAAGATGGAAAAATTGCTAGAGAACAAGACTTCTTTGATATGATGTCGATGCTAAATCAGCTTCAACAAAATTCAGGTGATGTTACAATTGATGCTCAAAATCAAGGCGTATTATAAAAATAAGTTCAAGATTGCATTCATGAGAATAACCTTTAAATTAATAATCTTATTATTTATCTCATCATTTTCACTGAGTGGTCAAATTTATGATTACCCCAAAAAACATCAATTTTCTTACAGAGATAGTGTTAAACTCTATCAGTTAGGCTTAGATGTAAAAAAAGTAAAATATGATGAGCTTAAGCTCAGGTATATATTGTCTGTACACAAGAGAAGTAAACTAAATAATGTTTTTGGAACAGTTTTTAGGACTGGTGCATACGTGGCAGGTGGTCTTGGTGTGCTTCTTCTTGCAACAGCTGCTTCTCAGGATACTGGTATAGGTCAAGGCTTAAGTGTATTGTTTGGTGCCAGTTTCGTGAGTATAGGAGGAATCGGTTATGGTATATCTGTCCCCTTTAAGGTGGCATCCAAAAGGAGAGGATTTGAGAGGGATATTATGATCCATAAATTAAATGAAAAAAATATTGATAATTCTAAAACAAAACTAAAATTATGAAAAAAGTATTTTTGTTTATATTGTTTTTTTCTTGTGGGTCTAATTCAGACTTAGCTAATATAGATTTCACACAACACGTAGATTCTAATAATTTAAGGATATTTGGGAAAGAAGATGTGAGTCTTGAGTTTTTAAATAAAGTTGCCCAGTCATACGATGCGATGTTTGAAGATAATTCAAAGATAGATCAGTCTATGCGCTCACATTATCTGATGACCTCTAAGGATGAGCATGTCTACCAACGTGTTGGTCTTGAAGCATCATTTGAAAAAAATGAACAGTACGCACACAATACCGATGTTCCTAAGCCATATAAACATAATTGCACAGATTTCATATGGGAAGAGAGTAAAGGAGGACCTAGGCAGATAAATGAAGTTATAGAACACTTATTACATACAGTCACAGCAGTAATATTAAAACTTGCTTACCCAAATAACTGGGGATATAATAAGTCTTCTTCAAGACTTAGACAAGCAATGCAGGAAGCAATTGATAAGGGTGTGTATGATGTTTCTTCTTACGATGAAATGAAAGGAGATAAAGAAGGGTATGATCATGTCACAACACAAGAGTATGCGTACTGGCTTATTCTTGCGGAATGGGATTATTTTATTGTATCAGGGAATAAGCAACAGGGCATGACTGGCAACGGAGAATTTACTTTAGGCACGTCATCTGAAATAAGAGAACAACTTCCCCTTGGCCATCAGCTTTATGTTGATTATGTCGAGAAAATATTGAGTATTCCAGATAAAAATCTGATAGAGTCACTTTTTCCTGAGTAGATAGAAAAGTGTAATAATAGCCAAAATACCTAGAATTACCTTTGTACCAAGCATATTGAAAAGTGTAGTAGCGTTAGCAATAACATCCATGTCAAATAATTTGATGTTAGTGGTTAACTGAAATAGAATTGCACAGGCTAAGAAAGCGATTGTGATTCTTGTTAGATAGTTTATTAGCCCAGAAACTGTAGATATATTTTTTTCTATGATTTTTATCATTTTTCTTAATGTATAAAGATATAAAAAGCCGCACTAAGGCGGCTTTTTAAAATTATAAAATATTAAATTTTATTTAGGTTAGTTAGTTAGTTTTTATTTAACTCTACTCCATAAAATTAGAAGTACTAGAAGTCCAACAAAACCTCCGCCGTTTAAGTCAGCAACAATAGAAGAAATATTACCAATAACACTTCCCCAAGGCGCTGCTCCAAAAACAACTTCTACAGCGACACTTAATCCAATAAGTGACACTACTAAACTAGTTACTCCGGCTACGAAGCTTCCAACTTGTTTCATAATTGCGTCCATATAATTTTAATTTGGTTTAAATAAATTTATTGATATATTTTGATTAATCATAGTTTTTTAGCATAAAATTTGTCTTTGAGATTTAATTACAAAATAAAATTTTATAAAATAAATCTATTCCAAAACAATGATTTTATACCTTTTCCCTTGGAAGAGAATAATTTTATCTAGGTCATCAGATTTATGTTAATTATATCATTTTGTATTTTTCTCATTTAAATTTTAGATTACATTATGAGAGTGCTTTTTCTTTTTTTATTTCTTTTATCTTTTGATGTAAATGCAAAACTAGTTTATATGTGTGAGAAGGTTTGGATAGGAGGAAGGCAGCATCTTAATGTGAATGTAGTCTTTATGACAGGATACGAGATATTAGAAAACATATCTGATAACAAAGAATCGTATGTGAAGGCAAATAAATATGCTATGATTTTGTTGGATGAAGAAATGGTGACTGTAGTTTTAGATGATCCAACTGAAAGTAATAGTGAAAACCGAACTAATGACTCAAATGTTGAGATGGGAGATATAAAAAACTCTAATTATTCTTTTTCAAACGAGTACAGGACTAATTGTAGACTTGAATTTACTCAAAGATGTCTGAAGGATTTAGGTAATGCAACAATTTATGGAGAGGTTTTAGGTAAAGGCAAACGTGTTGCTATAAAACCTAGGATATAAATATGAAAGCCAAAACCGACTCTATTTTTGAATTGTTATAAAAAAAATTAGATTGAATTATGAAAAACATATTTTTTATTCTAATTATTCCATTATTAATGAGTTGTAGTGAAGCTGAGGAATCTTCTGTTGATTCACGTCAATTAACTATAATAAACGAAAAACCAAACACTATAATTACCTTTGCTACATCTGAAATTTTTCTATTAAATGACATTTCAGTTGAACATGGCGAAACGAAAACGTATGATATAAATTTATACGATTATGATGGTAAAACTTCTGTTCGAGTAGATTATGTTTGCTCTTCACAGACTTTTACAGCAGGAGATGGGCCTATACCTATTTATAGGAACTTTAATGAAAAAACAACTTACACAATTATTTTAAGGTCTACTGGAAGCGCCTGCGATGAAAGCATACTTGAAGAATTATAGTTATCTAAAACTCATAAAATAAATAGTAATAGTACAATTAGTTTTTTCATAGCTTATCTTCTATGTGTTTTTATTTTTTATAAGTATGAATAGCCATATTATATATAATACAGATGATGGAATTATAATAATTGGTAAGTCAATATATTCTGCAGCTTGAAGAGCTAAGCCAATTAGAACTAATATTGATGTAATAACAAATAATGCGCGATTATATAAAAGTTTTTCCATACATACAATGTACAATAATTTTAAAAGAAGAAGAAGATATGCCTAGGGTTTAGTTAAAATCCATTTCACTAACCATCTCCCCATCTACATATTCAGTTTCAAGAAATAAAGAGCCGTTTTCTTCCCACTTTCTCCACCATCCATTAAGTTTACCATCTTTGTAACTTGCCGCAAAAGCAAGTTGCCCATTGTCATGAAAACTTATTGCTAAACCTGTATATTTTTCTCCTTTATACAAATAAACTTCCCCTTCCTCAAGTTCGCTGTAGTGCACTCTATTTTCTGTTTCAAGAAATTTAAAATAATCAAATGAATCGGTTTTAACTTTAGTTAGAAAACCGTCAAAAGCAAATCCACCAATTACGTTTTCATTGAAAAAAGTTTGTTTAAAATCCATACTTACTACTGTAACCCAATTTCCTTCAATTTGTTTTTTCTCTCCTGTTATTGGATCTGTATCATTTACTGTTAATTCACCTTGGTTTTCCTTGGCAATATAAACTAAAGAGCCATAGGCTAATCCTCCTATTTTATTTCCATCTAATGAATTATTATCTCTAACATTCAAACCGTTCTTTGCGTTTACAAAATAAATTTCAGACAGGTCAATTTTCCCCCAAGCACTAGTAACACTATATGACTTCTCTTGATTTTGGTTATAATCTACTGTAAGGCTAACACCTGTACTTAAATCATATAGAATACCACTATTCGAACTCCACACACTGAATGGAAAATCTATATCCTCCCAGTCCCAATAACCGGGCAACTTTTCTTCTTTTAGATAAGATACTTCATCCAAGTTGTCCATATTTTTTACAGATTTATATAACGAAACTTCTTTTGATTTAGGTAAACCATTAGAGTAAAAAATTGCTGTTTTTGTGCTAACTACTGGCGTTACTGGGGCTGGTCCCCCTTCTGCACAATCTGATCTTTCCCAATCAAACATTATAGCATCTATACTACGTCTCTTACTTCTTGAAGTATAATTTTCAAAACTTGGACAGCATTTACATACTTGGTAAAAAACATAATTAACTCCTTGAAAAAACTCAAACTTTGATGCAAGATTTCCGTTTTCATCAAAAAACGTTTCAGTAGTCTTTCTATTCTTAAGTATTTTTCCGTTATTTAATTTGAGTTCAAAGACTTCATCGTTATTAAACAACTCTGCAAGATTACCATTTTTATGGTATGCCTTCTCCTCAACATTTCCTGATGAGTCATACGTATAAATCGTATTCCCGACTTCCTCTCGGATTAATTTTCCATTTAAGTAAACTTCTTTAATTAATTTATTTAAATCGTTTCCCCCGGACAACCACTCATTAGGATAATAATACATTCTGTATAAGTAGGGGGATGATTCCTTTTTATGAGAAAAGCTATATAAATAGTCTTCATAGCTTTCAGAAACTGATATCCTTGAAAAAATCTCATCAAAAGTTAATGGCTCTTCATCTGGAGACTGAAATTCATTTATTTTATTATGAATTATATGAGCTAATGCATAAGGACCATCCATTGTTAAAGCCGTTTCTGTTGAAATATTTCCATCATCAAACTCTTCCATTATTAGATTAACTAATTCTAAAAATTTATCTGATGTGCCGTCATAATTTCTTCTAATCCAGAATAAAGTTTCTTCAGGTACATTAGAATTTCTAGCTTTAATTTCCGTTACAACTATGTTATGGTCATATTTAGATTCAAGTTTTGAAATAAATAAGTTTTTATCTGCTCTAAATTCAAAATAATTAGAAATTTGATTTGCCATTAATTTTCTAAATGGAAATAAAAAATAAGAATTATATAAAGGCTGAATAAGTATTTTTAAACTTGGTGAAAGAGACTTGAATAATTCAATTACTTTATCTAAAAACAAGGGGTTATAGTGTCCAAAGTCTGAACCGTACCCATTGAAATTCTCAGGATATCCAGAATTAAAAACTTTAATTCCAAAAATTGTTTCAGCCATTTTTACTATGTTATTCTCATCTATTGCATGGTAAGCAGCACCAAAAAAGGAATTTTTTAGAGATTCACGCTCCACGAAAGATTTTAAATCTTCTAATGCTCTTTGTTCCCATTTTTGTGTCTGGTTATTATAAAGATCTAGTGCCATATTTCCTGGAGAGAAACTTAAACCAGGTTCCCACTTTTGTATACGGTCATTAGACCGATCTACTATATAAAGACTTCCAGAGGCATCAAGAGTAATATCAGTTGGGCCATTTAATTGATCTGCTGCAGAGCCTGCCCAACCCCCTCCTGCTACTGTTGTTCCTTCGCTTGCTCCTGGTTCCCACTTTTGTATACGGTGATTACCAGCATCAGATATATAAATATTTCCATCTGCATCTAGAGCAATTCCATTTGGAGTATGTAATTGATTTGCCGCTGAGCTTTGACCATTTCCTCCTGCTACTGTTGTTCCTTCGCTTGCTCCTGGTTCCCACTTTTGTATACGGTCATTAGACCGATCTACTATATAAATATTTCCAGAGGCATCGAGAGCAATTTCCATTGGATAATAAAGTTGATTTGCCGCTGAGCTTTGACCATTTCCTCCTGCTACTGTTGTTCCTTCGCTTGCTCCTGGTGCCCACTTTTGGATGCGGTGATTAAATCCGTCTGCTATATAAAGATTTCCATCAGTATCAAACTTAATACCACTTGGAATATCTAATTGATTTGCTGCAGAGCCCCGACCATTTCCTCCTGCTACCGTTGTTCCTTCGCTCGCTCCTGGTTCCCACTTTTGGATGCGGTGATTATATCCGTCTGAAACATAAAGATTTCCTGAGGCATCAAGAGTAATATCAGTTGGATTATATAGTTGATTTGCTACAGAGCCTGCTCCATTTCCACCTGCTACCGTAGTTCCTTCACTTGCTCCTGGTGCCCACATTTGGATACGGTTATTTCCAGCATCTGCTATATACATATTTCCATCTGCATCTAGAGCAATTCCAGATGGATTATATAGTTGATTTGCTGCAGGGCCTGCCCAACCCACTCCTGCTAACGTTTTCCCCTCGTATTTTACCTGCCCAAAAGATACAAGTGGAATAAACAGTAATAGAAGAAGTAGTTTTTTCATTTCAAAAGTTTCTTTTTAGAATATCTAAATTGGCCCCATTTATTTGGGGTTGACGGAT
>Ga0208766_1002260_pt1 | contig 9958 bp, 9 predicted proteins | sample ETN01SmetaG_3_FD_185792 | JGI IMG/M metagenome (GOLD analysis project Ga0208766, IMG submission 185792) | Marine microbial and viral communities from oxygen minimum zone, Eastern Pacific Ocean - ETNP2014F12-01SV263 (SPAdes) (version 2) | ecosystem: Environmental > Aquatic > Marine > Oceanic ...
AAGGACGTTAATGGTATAACGGCTATTACTGCTGGTAGGTTTATAAGCAACTTAATTGGCTCTGCTGTAAGAGCTGGATACTTCAAAAAATAGTAATTTTTGAGATTCAATTACAATCCTAGTCATATAGAATACAGGATAATTAATGAAATTTGAAAAGCTAGTCATAGAAAAACTTGCAAAGGGAATTATTAATTTAAATTCGATTACATTTCCTGAAAATGTAGCAAGTATTGCCAAAGAATTAATTGTTGATATTTCAGGAGTTACTCTAGCAGGATCTTGCACAAGCTCTGCACACGCAATCTTTGATGCAGCCTCAGAAATTTATTCACCAGGGAATTGTAATATAATTGGTCGAAACAAATCATTTAATCCTTCAGGCGCTGCGTTTATAAACGGAGCATCAGCTCACTCTCTAGACTTTGATGATAATTGTTACGCAGGTGTCGTTCATGGTTCGGCTGTTGTCTTTCCCGCTGTTTTAGCTTTTGCCCAATACAATTCTTTATCAGGTCTAGATTTATTAAAAAGCTTTATAATCGGCTTAGAAATAGAGTTTTCTGTGGCCAAGGCTTTTTCAAATAATATTTATGATAAGGGTTGGTGGACAACTTCAGTGCTGGGATCGGTTGGAAGTGCAGCGGGCGTGGCTTCTTTAGCTAAAATTAACACTAAAGAAATTGAGAACGCTCTTTCATTAGCAATTTCTGGTATAGGCGCAACTCGAGCTGTTCGTGGAACCACTGCAAAACACTACTATTGCGGGCGGGCGGCTGAAAATGGGATTATGTCTAATAGTTTGGCAATGAAAGGTGCAACAGGCCCTTTGGATGTTTTTGAAGATAGAAATGGCATCATTTCTGTCCTTAATGATAAAATTTTTGAACACACGCATATCAATAATATTGGTAAAGAATTTGGCTTATTAAATCCTGGGGTAGATATAAAAAAATATCCTGTTTGCTACGCAAGCCACGCAGCAGCTGATGGGGTAAATTCGATTATAAAGTCTAAAAAAATCACAATTGAAGATATCGATAAAATTATTTGCACAGTGCCACCTATAATAGCTTCAAATCTCACTTTTCATAATCCAAAAACTGTAAAAGAAGCTCAATTTAGTTTAGAATTTTCAATTGCCATGATTTTAAAATATGGAGACATAAAATTAGAACATTTAAGTTCTGACTTCATTATGAATTCAGATATTCAAAACTTAATTAATAAAGTTAAAACTTGTGTTGGCAAACTTCCAAAAAATGTTAGTCCATCAAGTAGAATATGCCCTGAATGGTCAAATGTAGAATTGTTTACAAGGGATGGTGAACGCCATGAGAAATTTGTGGGGTCTCCTTTGGGTTCCTCTATCAACCCCCTGTCAGAAAATATGCTTTATAAAAAGTTTAACTCATGTGTAAAGTTTTCCAAAATCAATTTAGAAACAAAATCAATTTATGAAAAACTGATTAACATTGAAAAAGTTAAAAATTGCCAAGAATTATTTTAAATAGCTCGGTATGCACAGATAAATAGCGACAAAATTTCTGTCATGACCAACTATCTTTGTAAAACTGCGGTGGCTTCAATTTCAACCAGTGCATCGTCTTCGATCAGATCCACAACAACAACCATAGTCATAGCTGGGAAATGTTTGCCCAAAATTCTTCGGTATGCCTGTCCAACCTCGCGCTGACGGGCCAGATATTCTTTCTTATCCTTAATATACCAGGTCAGGCGGGTGATGTCAGTGATTTGCCCACCAGCTTTTTCAACCACAGTGACGATATTTTCAAGCGTCTGTTCCGTCTGGCCAATAAAATCATGTGTTTCAAAAATTTTCTGCGCATTCCAGCCAATTTGACCGCCAACAAACAGTCGACCATCCTCGGTCAGGATGCCGTTTGCATATCCCTTTGCAGGAGCCCAGTCTTCTGGTGATATTTCTTTATGTGCCATTCAGGCCTCACTTTCCAAATAGGGAATGAAGGCCGCGCGTAAGTCTCGAGACCAGATTGAAGGTTTTCCAGCGTTGTCAACATTGACCAAAGTCGCCGAAAAGTGAACCCTGTCTTCACTGGCACATTTAGTCCGGATCGACAAAGACATACTTGTATTGCCGACTTTGGTGACATTCAAATCTAGGTGGAGCAGATCACCATGACGACTGGGGTTTAAAAACCGAGTTTCGATTTTTGCAGTCGGCACGGCGCCCGAGACATGGATATGTTCAAACGGGTGTCCGATATGATCAAAAAATGCCTCAACACAATCGGACATCATCTCGAAATAGCGCGGATAAAAAACAATGCCTGCAGGATCACAATGTTTGAACAAAACCTTTTGATTTAAACAAAACGCCATCTAGAAAACCCCGAAGATCATTTTTTCTCTCCAAGTCTAAAACGTTGCACTTTACCGGTTGCGGTTTTGGGAAGTTCTTTAATGAATTTTATAGAACGTGGATATTTGAATGGAGCAATCGTGGCCTTAACGTGCTCCTGGAGCAAGTTGGTCATTGCCTCATCAGGGTTAAACCCTACAGACAGAACAACATGCGCTTGGACAATGGATCCACGCTCATCGTCCGGAACGCCGATCACACCACATTCGGCGACCGCTTCGTGAGACAACAACGCGGCTTCAATCTCGGGTCCTGCGATATTATAACCAGAAGAAATTATCATGTCGTCGTTACGGGCAGTAAAATGAAGATAGTCATCTTTGTCCATCACAAAAGTGTCACCAGTGATGTTCCAGCCATTTTGAACATAGATATCCTGCTTTTCGCCGCCCAGATAACGACAGCCTGTAGGGCCTCGAACTGCCAGACGTCCAGGTTCACCTCGTGACTGTTCTTTGCCAGCATCGTCAATGATCTTTACCTGATATCCCGTTACAACTTTTCCGGTGCACGCGGGTCTGTGATCATCAAACCGGTTAGATACAAAAATATGCAACATCTCGGTTGCTCCGATCCCGTCCAGCATTGGTTTGCCAGTTTTTTTCATCCATTCCTCGTAAACCGGAGCAGGCAGAGTCTCACCAGCTGATACGGCGGCACGCAAACTAGATAAATCTGCGCCATCTTCCATGGCACGTATCATTAAGCGATATGCAGTTGGCGCGGTGAAACAGACGGTAGCTTTGTATTTCTCGATAATCTCTATCATGTTTGGCGGAGAAGCGGTCTCCAGCAACGTCGCTGCCGCGCCAAAACGCAATGGAAAGATTGCCAACCCACCCAGCCCAAAAGTAAAGGCTAGTGGTGGCGAGCCAACAAAAACATCATTGGGAGTAACGCCAAGAACCTCTTTGGCATATCCATCCGCGATTATAAGCAAATCGCGGTGAAAATGCATTGTTGCTTTGGGATCGCCAGTGGTGCCCGATGTGAATCCCAATAGAGCCACGTCATCTCGTGCAGTTTCAATGGAATCAAACCTGACAGATTTTTCCAGTGCCAACCGATCTAGTTCGGCATCGTGGTTGGAGGTTCCGTCAAAACCAACCACGTATTTCAAAAATGCTGAAGTCTTTGCGCATGTCGACAATTCATCCATCAACCGCGTATCACAAAGTGCATGGGTGATTTCAGCTTTGTCAATAATCTTGCCCAGTTCACTCGCGCGTAACATTGGCATGGTATTTACCACCACTGCACCTGCCTTTGTGGCCGCCAACCAACATGCGACCATCGCCGGGTTGTTGGCAGAGCGAATCAACACACGATTGCCCGGCTTCACACCTAAGTCGTTAACCAGCGCATGGGCCAATCGGTTTGTCCAGTCGCTGAGCTCTTTGTAAGTCCGTTGTCGGCCATTGCCGATCAGTGCTGTGTGATCACCAAAGCCGCGAGCAACCATCGCATCGGTTAACTCCACCGCTGCATTAATCTTCTGCGGATAATCAAATCTGTCTAGCAAAAACTCAGGTTGAGTGTCTGGATCGGGCAAGTTATCCCGCGCAAATGTGTCTACATGTCCGGTATAGTTGTCCATCATACTGCTCCTCTGAATAGGTCTAATGTTTGCCGTGCAATAACAAGGCGTTGGACGTCCGATGCACCCTCGTAGATGCGTAAGGCGCGAATATCGCGGTAAAGTTCTTCAACCTTACTGCCAATGCGGACGCCGTCGCCTCCATGCAGTTGAACTGCGCGATCAATCACCAGTTGTGCCTGATCGGTTGAAAAAAGCTTTGCCATTGCCGCCTCGCGTGTCACACGGGGCACACCAGTGTCCTTGGTCCAAGCCGCACGATAAATCAAAAGTGCACTGGCATCAACATCCATTGCCATGTCGGCAATATGACCCTTCACCATTTGCAGATCGAAGAGAGGAGCGTTTTGGATGTGCCGGGTGGTAACACGCACCAATGTTTCGTCCAAAGCGCGGCGGGCAAAACCCAAAGCAGCAGCAGCCACTGTCGAACGAAACACGTCAAGGACCGCCATGGCAATCTTAAATCCTTGGCCAGGGGCACCAATCATAGCTGATTTAGGCACACGCATATCTGTAAAGCGCAATTTGCCCAACGGGTGGGGGGCAATAGTTTGCAAACGTTCAATAACTTCAAATCCATCAATGTCAGGTGTAACTATAAAGGCACTCAGTCCGCGAGCACCCTTTGCTTCTCCAGTATGAGCGAAGACTGTGTAAACATCCGCAATTCCACCGTTCGAAATCCAAGTTTTTTCACCATTAAAGACATAGTGGTCTCCATCTTCGGTGGCGGTCATGTTAGAGTTCGCAACATCTGACCCTGATTGCGGTTCAGTCAAAGCAAACGCCGCCAAGGCTTTTCCGGTTCGTGTCAGCGGTAACCATTCCTCTTGTTGAATAGCATTGCCAAAAAGCGAAATTGCACCAGTACCTAGCCCTTGCATCGCAAACGCAAAATCGGCAAGACCATCATAGCGAGCTAGCGTTTCCCTGGTCAGACACAAAGTTCGCACATCAAGTGTTTCGCCCCCCTGAGCGGCGGTTTCTTTAAGCCATCCATCATCTCCGAGAGACCTTACGAGAGCAATGCAAGCCGCGTCAGTATCGCTGTGGTCCACTTTTGTGACAGCAGTGGATGCCCATACTTCAAGGCGTTTTGTATAGTCACGATGTCTATCCTCAAAGAACGGCCAAGTCAGAAAAGTTTGATCTACCATCAGTCGCCCTCGAAAATCGGTTTTTTTCTGGCGACAAAAGCATTATAAGCCCGCTTGAAGTCTTCGGTCTGCATGCAGATCGCCTGAGCCTGAGCTTCGGCTTCGATAGCCTGTTCAATCGACATCGACCATTCCTGTGCCAGCATTGTCTTGGTCATCATGTGGGCAAAATTCGGCCCAGCAGCAATACGTTTGGCCATTTCCTGCGTCGCTTTTTCTAACTCTTCAACAGATACGATCTGATTGAAAAAACCCCAGTCAAAGCCTTCCTGAGCTGACATAGACCGTCCGGAATAAAGCAATTCGGAGGCACGACCCTGACCGATGATCCGGGGCAAAATCGCACAGGCTCCCATGTCACAAGCCGCCAGTCCTACGCGCGTGAACAAAAACGCGGTCTTTGCCTCGTGTGTGGCGATACGCAAATCGGAACACATCGCAATGATTGCACCAGCCCCAACACAGACACCATCAACAGACGCAATGACCGGCTTTCTGCAGTTCACGATTGCCTTAACCAAATCACCGGTCATGCGGGTGAAGGCCAGTAGCTCTTTCATATTCATCCGTGTCAGAGGCCCGATGATGTCATGAACATCTCCGCCTGAGCTAAAATTTCCACCATTTGAGCCAAATATTACTACATCGACATTGTCAAGATAGGAAATATTACTGAACCATTCACGTAACTCGGCGTAACTTTCAAAAGTCAGGGGATTTTTCCTCTCCGGTCGATCTAGGGACACGGTTGCAACACGATTTTTCAGTTGTAGTAAAAAATGCTTTGGGTTCTCAGTCATCGTCTGTAACCTCTTTTCCAATAGTTAAAGTTCTGGCCAGCAAAGTGGAGATTTCTGAACAAGTTTCGGTATCCTGGCCCCCTAGCATTTCACTGACCCATATCTCGTGGGTAGCAGCTTGTTTTAAAAACTCGTCGATGCCCTTTTGGGTTAAACGAACTCGGTAAGCGCGCCGATCTCCCGGTACACTCTCCCTGAGCATTAAACCATCTTTGGACAAACGATCCACAATGCCAGTTACGTTACCATTGGACACTAGAAGCATCCTCGACAACTCGCTCATCTTCAACCCGCTTTGATTGCTGTAGAGAGCCGACATCACATCGAAACGGGGCAATGTCGTAGAAAATTTCACACGTAACCGCTCACGCAACTCCGCCTCTATGAGCCGGTTAGTTTTGAGCAAGCGAAGCCAAAGACGCAGAGGCTCTTTGGAAATCGGCTCCAGTGAAGGGTTTTGTTTTGGATGTTGCATTATATCTCACCTCCTGACAGGACCATGGTATGCCCATTAACAGAACGCGCGCCATTTGAACATAGCCAAAGAACCGCTTCCGCAACTTCATCTGCCTGAATGAAACGATCTTGAGGGTTTCCCTTAAGTAAGGTTTTTTCTACTTGAGCACGGTTCATACTTGATTTTTTTATGATATTTTCGACAGCACTATCCAAAAGTGGGGTTTCGATATAACCAGGGCATATCGCATTAACTGTGATACCCTTTGACGCAAGCTCAATTGCCAATGACCGCACTAATCCGACAACACCATGCTTTGCAGCAGCATAAGCGCTGGCATAGGCGTATCCTTTTAGACCCGCAGTCGAAGCTATTGCAATCATTCTGCCATCATTAGCATCTAGCATATCTGGTAAGCCCGCCCGAAAAGAATTAGACACACCTATCAGATTAACTGCAAGCATCGACTGCAAATGCTCTTGGTGCATCTTTTTGAAAGGCAAGCTTGTTGCAGCACCCGCATTGGCAATTACTCCCCAGATTGGTCCATGCTCACTACGCGCCACGTCAAAAGCTGCTTCAACATTTTTTTCATTGGTGACATCACAAAGTTGATAGGGAAGACGTTGTTCTTGAAGTGGAGTTTCTTTACGACCCATAATCGTAACCTTAGCTCCTTGCTTGGCAAGTGCCTTAGCAGTTTTTGCTCCTACACCTGATCCCCCACCTGTAACAATGATATGTTTGCCCTGAATACTCATTCTGCTTTCACAATTTCCTTCTCTCTATCTGCCAATCGCCATGCCTGATCACGGCCCGCTAAATAAGGGTTGGGCCAATCCTTTGCCAACCGATCCCCAATTTTGGTAGCTTCATGCAATGTCCAATAGGGATTGGATAGATGCGGACGACCAATAGCCACCAAATCTGCACGTCCCGCCATCAAGATAGAGTTGACGTGATCAGCCTCATAAATATTCCCAACAGCCATGGTTTTTATACCAGTCTCGTTGCGAATACGATCTGAAAATGGTGTTTGAAACATGCGGCCATAAACAGGTTGTGCCTCATTGGATGTTTGGCCAGCAGAAACATCAATCAAATCCGCTCCTGCTTCAGCAAACGCTTGAGAAATCTTTACTGCTTGCTCAGGAGTTACTCCAGCTTCTCCCAGCCAATCATTAGCAGAAATCCTAACTGAAATCGGCATTTCTTCGGGCCATACAGAACGCATTTCTTCAAAAACCTCCAAAGGATAGCGCATCCGATTGTCAAATGTCCCACCGTACTCATCCTCACGCTGGTTAGATATAGGTGAAATAAACGACGAAATCAAATAACCATGAGCTGCATGGAGCTCGATCATATCGAACCCCGCTCGTTTTGCCATTAACACAGAATTGGCGAATTGACTTTTAACCTTGTTCATTTCATCAAGTGTGATTTCACGAGGTGTGGCATTATTTTCAGACCAGGGAATGGCGGATGCTGAAACCAAATCCCAGTTATTGTCTTGAAGGGGTGCATCCATAGTCTCCCAGCCCAATTGAGTAGAGCCCTTACGCCCCGAATGACCAATCTGGCAACAAATTTTAGCATCTGTATTAGTATGAACAAAATTCGTAATGCGTGCCCAAGCAGTCTCGTGCTCGGAGGCATAAAGTCCCGCACAACCAGATGTGATACGACCTTCGGAACTTACACAAGTCATCTCCGTGCAAACCAAAGCGGCACCCCCTTTGGCACGCTCCCCGTAATGGGTTAAATGCCAATCTGTAGGGCAGCCGCCTTCAGCTTTGTACTGAGCCATTGGCGAGACAACGATACGGTTTTTCAGTTTCATCCCGCGAATTATAAAAGGTGCAAACATAGGTGGGCGCGTAGGAAAGGATGAAGAAACACCAGCATGTTTCATGAACCAACGCTCAGCAGAGGTAAGCCAAACTTCGTCCCGCTCTCGTAAATTCTCATGACTGATCCTTTGAGAACGGGTTAACAAAGAATAATTGAGTTGTGTTGGATCAAGATCTAAATATCTTTCAACATCCTCAAACCATTCAACTGAATTTCTGGCTGCTGATTGCAACCTAAGCACGTCTAGACGACGGGTGGCTTCGTATTTGTCAAAGGCTTTGGACAAATTGGATTCTACCTCAATACAATCCGCCAGTTCTATAGCAGATTCCATAGCAAGCTTTGTACCTGAACCAATGGAAAAATGAGCGGTTGCTGCAGCATCGCCCAAAAGCACAATATTCTTATAATACCATTTTTCACAAAGCACGCGAGGGAAGCGTATCCAGGCAGAACCACGAATATGATTGGCATTAGTCATCAGTGATTTCCCACTTAAGTGATCCTTGAAAATTTCTTCACAAATCTTGATGCTTTCTTCCTGACTGAACTCAGCGAAGCCAAACTTGTCAAAAGTTTCTTGAGTACATTCTACAATGAATGTTGCAGTGTTTTCATCAAATTGATAGGCATGAGCCCAGACCCAACCATGTTTCGTTTTCTCAAAAATAAAAGTGAAAGAATCGGCAAATTTTTGATGCGTACCAAGCCAGACAAACTGGCATTTGCGTAATTCAAGATTGGGCTTGAAGTGGGTTTTAAATTCACTGCGAGTTTTGGAGTTTAATCCGTCTGAGGCAATAACTAAATCATATGATTTTGAATAATCTGCAGCAGAAACAACTTCAGACTCAAACAGAAGGTTGACACCCAACTCAATTGCACGTTCTTGAAGGATCTGCAGCAGTTTCTTACGCCCAATACCGCAAAAACCATGGCCCGAAGAAATTAGCCTCTGACCCCTATAGTGCAGTGTAATGTCATCCCAGTAGGCAAAATGATCGTGGATCGCCTTTGCGCTAACAGGGTCATTACCATGTAAATTTTTTAAAGTTTCATCGGAAAGCACTATACCCCAACCAAAAGTATCATCGGCCTTATTGCGTTCGATCACACTGATCTCATGGTCAGAATTTCGAAGTTTTAAGGAAATCGCAAAGTAGAGACCTGCCGGGCCACCCCCTAAACATGCAACACGCATTTTATTTACCCTTTATTTTAAAGCAAGCATTACATAGCAACTAATTTATTTCAAGCATAAAACTTTAAGCTTGAACATAATTTCGAACCACGATAATATCAAACAAACATTTTTGTATAATAGAATAAGGAAATTCATATGAAACTTAATATTTTTCGATTAATAGTAGGACTAACTCTCTCTGCTATTGGAGCGGGTGCAGTCCTTGCTGAGGACCTGAAAATTGGCTTAATAACAACGCTTTCGGGTGGAGGCGGCTATCTAGGGGCAGATGTTCGAGATGGCTTTTTGTTGGCCATTAAGGAAGAAGGTGGCAAGCTTGGCGGTAAGGCTGTTGAAGTGCTGGTAGAAGACGACGGTAGAAAACCTGAAACCGGTCGCGCAATTGCTGAGAGATTTCTGGAGCGTGACGGAGTCGAGATCATGACCGGTATCATCTTTTCAAATATCTCACCGGTTGTTGCTCCACTGACCCTGAGAGCAGG
>Ga0208766_1002269_pt1 | contig 9941 bp, 6 predicted proteins | sample ETN01SmetaG_3_FD_185792 | JGI IMG/M metagenome (GOLD analysis project Ga0208766, IMG submission 185792) | Marine microbial and viral communities from oxygen minimum zone, Eastern Pacific Ocean - ETNP2014F12-01SV263 (SPAdes) (version 2) | ecosystem: Environmental > Aquatic > Marine > Oceanic ...
CCAACGATCATGCTCACTAGCATCGCAACCATTGATAATCCAAAAGGCAAGGTGGATGGAAAAATCTTATTGATGAAAAAACTGAATACATAAGCCAATAGTATTCCTATCAATCCTGCAATAAGACATATGGTGACCGCTTCCATCAAAAACTGCCCCATGATCATTCCACTTGTAGCGCCAATGGCCTTTCTAACACCTATCTCTCTAGTTCGTTCCTTTACAGAGACGAACATGATGTTCATGATTCCTATGCCTCCAACAATTAGTGACAAGAGAGTTATGAATATACCAGTCCCCCCAATAGCAAGTTTCAGGGAAGTATACTGTTTTTCAAATGCCTTTGTCTGATTGATCGCAAAATCATTTTTTTCATTAGGCCTCAAACCTCTGATGTGGCGCATCACAGATGTTACATCGTCAAGACCTTCTTCTAATTTGTCAGGGGGAACCTTTACACTTAGCCTCATCCAACCTCTTCTTGAAAAAATTCGTTTGTAGGCACCAAAAGGAAGTATGGCCTGTTTATCAACACTAAAAAACCCTAAAAATTTCCCCTGTTTCTCAAGAACTCCAATCACTCTGAATTTCATATTATCAATCTTTATGTATTGCCCTATGGGATCCTGATCTCCAAAGAACGCTTCCTTTATACCGTCACCTATCACTGTAACTCGAGAACCAGACCGATCCTCATTCTTCGTAAAAAACCTACCACTAGCAATATTGGTGCTAATGGTCTCCATATAATCTTCATTGGTGCCAAATATCTCAGTCCGAGTCTTTTTATCCTTGTACGACAATGATGCACCTCGTTGCATGACAGGTGCAACTGCCATTGCATATTGGGATCTTTCTCTTATCTTGTCTACATACTCAGGTAACATCTGAGGCCTATTCCTGACCTCCCACCAATCCATGTCACTAAACCATTCATAGCGACTAACATATAGAATATCTTTGCCAAGCCATGACATGCTACTCTCAAATGATCTGTCAAGACCAGAAATAAGTGTCCCCATCAGTGTCACAGATAGAACCCCAATTATGATTCCTAAAGCAGTGAGGATAGACCGTGTCTTGTTAGCAAATACCGCAGATAAAGATATTTTAAAGTTTTCTAAAAATAGAAGGATCATGTGGATCCTCTTTTCATATCCTCTGTGATCTTGCCATCAAGTAAACGAATAACTCTATGGGCATGCTGTGCTATCTGGTCTTCGTGGGTAACAAGGATGATGGTGTTTCCTCTATCATGCAAATCATCAAGAATATTCATGATCTCATGGCCGCTTTTGGAATCAAGATTCCCTGTTGGTTCATCTGCAAGAATAATGGATGGATTATTGACCAACGCTCTTGCTATGGCGACACGCTGTCTCTGCCCACCGGACAGTTCATTTGGTTTGTGATGAGATCTATCCGAGAGCCCTACACTTTCAAGTGCATTTGATGCCATTTCTGCTCTTTGGTCTTTTCGAATATTTGCATAAATAAGCGGAATCTCAACATTATGCTGCGCTGTAGCCTTTGGAAGTAAATTAAAGGTTTGAAAGACAAAGCCAATCTTTCGATTTCTTATCGAAGCTAGTTGGGAATCATCCATTACCTGCACCATCTCACCTTCAAATTCATAGAGCCCTGAAGTTGGTGTATCTAGACACCCAATCATGTTCATCAAAGTTGATTTCCCCGAGCCTGAGGGTCCCATGATCGCTAGATATTCATTTTCCTGGATATTGAGATCAATGCCATCAAGTGCTCGAACTTCCTCGCCACCTACATTGTAGATCTTATAAATATTCTTTAGTGAGATAAGATCCATGGGTCAACTAAGATTTAATAAAATATTTATTAAAAAAACTATTTCATTCTTATTTACTGGCCTATTCATCACCGCTTGATGAATTATCACTAACCGATACTAAAGCGCCATGGAATAGTTCCTTACTTAAAACACGGTAACCACCTGTCACGATCATTTCCCCAATACCGACACCTGACTTTACAGAATAATGGTTCTCACTTGATACACCAACATCAATAGGCCTAACAATCGCAAACTTCTTGTCTGGTGGTGCTTTTTCTTCTTCAAATTTTTCCTCCAAGATAAAAACTACATCAATAGGTTCGATCTTTTTAAATGATCTTCCCTCATCTTCATCTTTTCTCTTCCACTTCTTTTCATTTATCTTCTTATTAGATTGATCAGCATAGTTTTCTGGCCTAGATGTCAGAGACTGTATCGGAATTGAAAGAACATCTTCAAGGGTCTCGGTAATTATATTGACCGTACTACTCATCCCAGGTCTTATTTTATCTGGGACAGATAACATTCTAACCTTCACCTTAAAGTTTGTTACTTGGTTTTGTACGCCCATATTAGTCGATTGAGCAGTATGTGCAATCTCACTTACCACTCCAAAGAATGTTGTATCAGGATAGGCATCTATCTCTATTTCGGATGTATCACCGATCTCAATATTAACCACGTCGTTCTCATTTACATCAACCTCTACCTCCATTCTATCTAGATCTGCCACTGTCATCAAGACCCCGGGATTGAACATCCCTCCAACTGCCATCTCCCCTTCTTCTTTAGTGATGCTTGTAACTATCCCATATTTGGGAGCAGTAAGACGGGTTTTTGATAGTTCGTCCTCAGCAGATAATAGGTTTGCATTTGCCTGTTCTGATTGGCTCAGGGCAATCTGATAGGAGGCCTCTATCTGTTCAAGCTCTTGCTTAGAGATCAAATTTTGAGAAAAGAGTGACTCGGTGCGCTCCATCTGAGACTGGACCTTTCGTAAGTTGGCCTCTGATGATTTGACCTGAGATAATGCATTATTGTACCGTGGACGAATTTGTTTTTCATCAATGCTGATCAAATGTTGACCAGGTTTGACAGTGTCTCCCTCGACCACTGTGATCTGAGTGATCCATCCTGTGATCGTAGACGTGATCTGAACTGCCTCCTCTGGCTGGATTTTCCCACTTGCATTTACCTTATGTACAATATCTCGTGTTTGGATCAATTCGACCTCTACTTGAAGGCCGTCTTCAGATCCAGACCTTGAAATGAAATAACCAAAGGCTGCAATTAATATAATTAATATTGGTATCCAGACTTTTTTCTTTTTTAACATGTCTAACATCTTATTCTTCTTTTATTTTGTATTCTAAATCTAACGTGCCAAGAACGGCTTTCAATCTTGCCTCTTGCACTCGAGCATCATGGACGGCATTAATGAGATTTGAGTTAGAACGGATCAGTGAGACCTGCGCATCAAGAACCTCAAGGATTGTCGCAGAACCTAAGCTATAACGCTCTCTAGCCAACTTAAGATCTTCCTCTGCCGATGAGACCACTGATTGATTCAAGGGTATGATCTCAGCATAATTGCTCAGAGTCTCACGAATTAATTCTGCTTGAACTCGGAGATCATTTAAAAGCACAGTGTAAGAATATTCTGCCTGTTGTTTTGACAATCTAGCCTGCTGTTGCTGAATAGATAGAGAATTACCAAAATAGATGGGCACAGACAAGGATAGATTTACACCTACGTTCCAGTTATCCTTGAAAGCATCGACAAGTTCATTACTTGTTTGGCCATTGGCAGAATAATTCATGGATGTATTAAGGGACGGCAATCTTAATCCTCTTTTCATCTGGTAAGAAATGTTACCCATGGCGACTTGGGCCTTAGAAATAAGTAGGCTAGGATTTTGGTCCTTTAATAATCTCATTACTTTTCCACTAGAAGGTATTTCTGAAGCGATCCACTCATTCTCAGTGGCCGTAATATCTTGCCCAAAGTCCTGTAAGCCCATGTCGTTGAACAGTATTCTACGAGCATTTTGGAGACTTGTTTTTTTATTTAGCATGTCTACACGTGCTTGACCCTGTGATACTTCGGCCTTTAATAGATCAGTTCTTTTTACCACACCAAGATCAAATTGCTTCTTAACAAGAGAGACCTGCTGGGTCGACATTTCTAAATTCTTTTCTGACACATTCAAAAGCTTCTGAGATTGTAGAAGACCATAATATGACTGTATGACCTTTTGTATGACTTGCGTATTAACTGATCTTTGATTGAGTTTTGCTATGTCAAGGTTTCCTCTGGCTTGTCGAATTAGATTCCATGATCGTCCGCCATCATAGATCGTCTGATTAAGTGAAATTCCTGCAGAGTAACTATCAAAATGATCTGTGCGTGAAGTATCAAATTTGTATTCTTCAAAATCGATATTGATATTTTCCTGTTCTGGAAAATAATTGACACCTCTTCCCCCACTGGCTTGAACGGATGGAAGAAGCCCACTGTATGAAGCCTTGAGTCCTTTCGATGCAGAAACCACGCCAATCTCTGCAGATAAAACCGTCTTCTTTTGATCGATCGCTATCTGGATGCAATCGTTAAGAGTATAGCCTTGGGCATTGACGATGCTCAGGAAAAGAAAAATATATTTTAAAACAAAATTAGTATTCATTTAATAGGTACAAAATTTAAACTTGAAAGTTGAAAAATCATTTAATGATTAGGCTTGAATCAAATATGTATCATTAATTTTTTGGATTTAAATAATCGTCTTTTATCTTAAGAAGATATTCCATGGCATCATCGTAAGTATTACCAATTTCTCCTTCAAGGATTGCTTCTTCGATTGCTCTTTTAATATCTCCAATAGTTCGTCCTTCACTCAGGCCACAGATAGACATGATCTCTTCACCGCGCACTGGAGATTGAAATGCTATCATTGAATCTCTTTCACTGACATTAGCCATCTTTTCTTCCACCTTCTGAAAATTCTTAAGGTATTGTTTGACTCTTTTTGGATTTTTTGTTGTAATGTCTGCTCTACATAGAACCATCAGATCCTCGAGGTCTTTTCCAGCAGCAAACATTAAACGTCTTACGGCTGAATCTGTCACAATATCTTTTACCAAGGCAATTGGACGAAGATGCAATAGGGTCAACTTTTTTAAATAATCCCGTAGATCATTTGAAAGTTTCATTCTTTTGGCCACCACATCTAACATTTTTTCACCAATTGCATCATGGCCATGAAATGTGTATCCTTTTTTTTCATCTATTCTTCTAGTAATTGGCTTTGCAATATCATGGACCAGAGCAGCAAATCTTAGTTCCATTTTATCCGATAATTTTGCTGAGTTGTCTACAACTTGGAGTGTATGTGCAAATACATCCTTGTGATGCCATTCTGATGTCTGGTCCATCCCATGCATTGCATGTATTTCAGGAAAGACCATTTCCATCAATCCTGTCTTTTGGAGAATTACAAGACCAATGGAAGGCTTATCTGTATTTAGGATTTTGATGAATTCATCTCTTACTCTCTCACTCGATACAATATGAAGTCTAGATGCCTGCTCTTTCATGGATCTGCGACAATCATCATCAATTGCAAAACCTAATTTTGAAGCAAAATATGCCGCTCTCATCATCCTTAGAGGGTCTTCAGAAAATGTTTGATCTGGATCTAGTGGTGTTTTTATTATTTTTTTCTCTATATCTGATATACCACCAAAAGGATCTGTTAAATGTCCAAAATTTGATGAACTAATATCCAATGCCATTGCATTTATGGTGAAATCCCTTCTTAAGAGATCACCGTTAAGGTCAGAATAGATCACTTCAGATGGCTTCCTTGAACTATCATCATAGTTTTCCTTTCTTGCGGTTGCTATCTCAATCTGGTAATTTTTTCCAGGGATTAGTGCGGTACCAAATTTTTCAAAAGGAACAACTTTATTTTTGCCTAATTCATTTGCTAATTTTTCTGCAAATGGTATGCCTTCACCTACCGTCATGATATCTATGTCATTAATGGGATTCCCCATCAAAAGATCTCTGACAAAGCCTCCTACAACATAAGTTTCTATTCCCTCTTTATCACCTAAAGTGCCCGCCACTTTAAGAATAGAGTTAACTGAATCATAATCAGAGGAATTCAATATATCTTTAATATTTGCCATGCTTTAAATTACCTAGATTCCTCAAATACAAACACCTTGTGGATAAAAATCATTTTTATCAATTTCCTGTTGTGACCAATAGACTCATATTCTTCATTTATCTGTTTTTCATATATGTTAATGTAACTCTTGCTCAATTCTCATCTGTAGATGTTACTATTGATGGTCGTTTATTAAGAAGCGATGAAAAACAGGAAATAATCAATCTTAATAGCGATATCAAAAGATTCTATCTAAACACAACTTGGGATGATAATTATAGCGACCTATCTATTCCGCTATATATCCAAATCATCTTTGAAGGTTTGACAGAAAAAGGTAATGAATCCATATACAATTGCCAGGCTCTTTTCTCAAATGGAGGAGAGCTTAGATATTTTGATAAAAGTGTACAATTTTATTACAATTCTGGCGGGAGCCTATACTATGACCCTGTACTATTTGAGCCACTGACAGGGATCTTAGCCTATTATGGTCACCTTATCTTAGCAGGTGAAATTGATACATACGAGTTCAATGGTGGCAACAACTCGTTTGAACTTGCAAGAGACATATCATTGAGAGGCTCTTCATCTGATTATAAGAAAGGTTGGGGTTCTAGAACAACACTTGTGGATAATCTCAATAGGAATAATGGACTTAGAAAAGCGAGACTTGCATGGTACATCGCATTGGATCTTTTCCAAGATGGTGACATGGATGCAGCACTAGAAGAGATGAATACAATGCTTAATGGCCTCGATCAATCATATAGAGATGTTGGTAGAGATAATCATACCCAATATTTTTTGAAAATTCAATCTGAAAAAATCGCAAAGATACTTTCAATGTTGGGGCAAAAAGAATTATTGATGGACATGAAAGAACTAGACCCTGATCGACGCGACCAGTATCAGTCTGCCTTGGAGACTATATCTAAATAGGTCTTTTTCCCTGCCAGAAAGTGAGCTAATACAACTGGTGTTTTGCAAATTTTTTTTAATACATCTCTGTCTTTAAGTTTTCGGATCAGCCTAAAACGTTTACGTTTATTGATAATGGTGAGAGGATGAAAAACCACCCATGCCATGGATCTCAAGATACCCGATACATGATTAAAATCAATCTTTACCATGGCATATCCTAATGCAATGAATTCAAGCATTATCCTTATCGTTCCAAAATAAAATGAATTTGCAAAAGAATAATTTGAGAATACCATCAATAGACTATTACGATGATTTAAATAATATTTACGATGACTATGCATTGGCAATGAAACTGCATTCTTGTGTAAAACCACTGATTTTGGCTCTACCCATACTTCATGACCCATCGCTTGTAAACGCCAACATAGATCTATTTCTTCCATATGCGCAAAAAATATTTCATCAAACTTTCCCGCTTGGATAAAGAGATCTTTTTTTACCATTATTGATGTACCTGATGCCCAAAAGCATCTAGAAGGATCGTCGTACTGCCCACTGTCCTTTTCCTGCTCTAAAAATAATCGTCCTCTTGCAAATGGATAGCAAAACAAATCCATGTGCCCTCCCGAACCTCCTGCATAATCAAAAATAGTTCTATCAAAATAATTTAAAATTTTTGGCTGAACAGCAGCAATGTTATCTTTATGCTCAATGCATCTTATGAGATGGTCTAGCCAACCTCGATCCTGCACTGTATCATTATTTAAAAATACCAAGTAATCGCCATTGGCGATTTCCATACCTCTATTACATCCGCCTGCATATCCAAGATTTTGGTCATTTTCTATGAGAATGATATCTGGGTGGTTATCCTTCAGCCACTGTTGGCTACCATCGGATGAGGCATTATCACAAACTATGATCTCATAAGAATCAAAAGAGGTCTGCTTTAATGAATCAATGCACTCTGATAGTATTTGAATACCATTCCAATGTGGAATAATTATTGAAACTTTAGGCAGGAGCCTAGTCATGAAGACCTGATGATTTTATCCGTCAGAGCGAACCTCATTTAAAATCTTTCTTGCATTATCATCATTTGGATTTCTATTCACCCAGTCAGATAATATGGCCTCAGCCTCACCTAAATTATTGGTCGCTCTGTATATGAACACAAGGGATGAGACTATTTCTGGATAGGCCTTCTCCCAACGGTCCCATTTTCCTTTCTTCATTGTTTTTCTGTTAAAACCCTGTACTCTTATCATTGCCTCCATCTGGAGAAAATCTGCCCTCATTTCTTCCAAGGTCTCAATGGCCTTGTTTGTATCATTTAATTCTCTATAGAATGTATTGGCATAATCAACACGATTAAGCGGTTTCCCACCTTCACGAACCAGTAGCGCTTCCATAATTCCTCTCATGGACTCCTTCTCTCCAAGATCTCCATATATACGAGCAACCTGATAATGTAGATCCTCAGATTGTATGGGGATGGTTTTCTCTGGTATCTTTTCCTCCATCTTATCCAATGTGAGTATGATCTTTGCTTTTAGGTTAGCCAATTTCTCTTCTGATCTATTCTTCTTCAACTGATTTTGATAATCCATGTAATAAGTGAATGCCAACTGTACATAAGCACTCCTATAATTTTGTAGAAGACGCTTCGTCTGCTTATTGAAATAGATGGATTCATTGCCAAGATTACGAAACATGTATCCCGGCTGATATTCTTTGGACCAACCTTGATTTGATTCTTCTTTGGGCGTGCCTACCTGACCACGATCTGAGAGCGATGGGTCTGTCATGTTAGGATAAAAATCATCTGAATCAAAATTTGTTGACCATTCTTTTGGACCCACATCCATCATCAAATTATCATACATCTTATCTGTATCAATTGGTGATGTTTTATGACTTTTCAATTGAAATGTAAGGCCCTGCATATCAAGATAATTATCAAGACCTATTCGATTTTGCTGAGACACAGTCACAGCGAAATATATGGGTATTCGCCAGGCTGCATCATTGATGATTCGCATTATCATCATATCTTGTACCCTTAGGGCTTGTCCTTGGTATGTTGGTCTCATCTCCCATTCTATGTATCCTTTTTTATTTTTTGGATCATTTTGCACAGGAATCTGAACCTTTTTCTTCTCCCAACGCTGAAGACTTGAGGTTATTTGATCGATCTTTCTATCACTAAGTGAAATGAATTGTGTCTCTTTCGGACGTTTATCTCGCCATTGCTTTATGTACCAAGGAGTATTGAGAAGACTAAGATTTACAACTGCTACGTCAGTTCTAACATTTTCTACCTCTTGGAGATACCATAATGGAAAGGTATCATTATCTCCATTGGTGAAAATAACACCATTAGGCTCACAAGATTGAAGTAGGTTATAACTATAATCCCATGCAACAAAATTACCAGAACGATCATGTGAATGGTAATTGGCCTTGGCCATTACAGTTGGAATAAAGAGAATCTGTAATATCAGTGCCAATGTAATCAATCTCTTACCGAGTTCTGCATCTTTGATAGATTTGCTTATCCATTCGCTGATTGCAGCAGTTCCAACTCCTATCCATACTGAAAAAGCAAAAAAACTTCCTACATATGAATAATCTCTTTCCCTTGGTTGCGGATCATCCTGATTAAGATAAATGATGATAGCATATCCCGTCATGATAAATAATGACATGAGAGAAAATGCCATCCTCTCATCACGATAGGCATGATAGAACATCCCTATGATTCCAAGAATGAATGCCAGAGGCAGACCAAACTGGGTAAGGTCAATACCATCCTCATTATTTTTTGCACCCATCTTGATCACACCAGGATCTGAGGCAGGACCTCTACCTGCAAACTGCCACAAAAAATATCGGTTATACATTTTTCGTATTTGATAGTCCCAGAAATAACCCCACTGCTTATCGGTTTGATGCCTGCCATAGGCTCTTTTTTGTGAAGAAGAAAATGCCCTGCCTTGGCCTTCGGGATAGCCAACAACTTCGTGGATGGG
>Ga0208766_1002271_pt1 | contig 9934 bp, 7 predicted proteins | sample ETN01SmetaG_3_FD_185792 | JGI IMG/M metagenome (GOLD analysis project Ga0208766, IMG submission 185792) | Marine microbial and viral communities from oxygen minimum zone, Eastern Pacific Ocean - ETNP2014F12-01SV263 (SPAdes) (version 2) | ecosystem: Environmental > Aquatic > Marine > Oceanic ...
TCCCTTTAGAGGAATAGAAACTTATTTTAGAATTATAAACGGCAAAATATCAAAAGGTCAAAAAATTCAATTTATGTCAACTAAAAAAGATTATTACGCTGATGAAATTGGAACTTTAATGTTGAATCAATTGCCAAAAAAAGAAATTTTTGCTGGAGATGTAGGTTATTTGATTACAGGTATAAAAGAGGCCAAAGAAGTTAAAGTGGGAGACACAATTACTGCCTCTGATAATCCAACTAAAAAAGCAATTGAAGGTTTCGAAGAAGTTAAGCCTATGGTTTTTGCAGGAATTTATCCTGTAGACACAGATGATTATGAAGAATTAAGAAATAGCATGGAAAAACTGCAATTAAATGATGCTTCTTTAGTTTTTATTCCTGAAAGCTCCGCTGCATTAGGTTTTGGATTTAGGTGTGGTTTTCTAGGTATGCTTCATCTAGAAATTATTCAAGAAAGACTTGAAAGAGAATTTAATATGCCCGTAATAACTACTGTCCCTAATGTTTCTTATCAAGCTTTTACAAAAAAAAGGCCTTCGGTTTCAATTATAGTAAATAACCCTTCGGACCTTCCTGACCCTTCATCACTAGAAAAAGTTGAAGAGCCTTTTATAAAAGCAAGTATAATTACTAAATCTGATTTTGTTGGAAATGTAATGAATCTTTGTATTGAAAAAAGAGGTCAAATAACAAATCAAACATATATTACTACTGATAGAGTAGAGCTCTCTTTTGACATGCCTTTAGCAGAAATTGTTTTTGATTTTTATGACAGGCTTAAAAGTGTTTCTAAAGGATATGCTTCCTTTGATTATAGTCCAATAGGATTTAAAAAATCTTCTTTAGTTAAATTAGATATCCTTTTAAACAGTAATCCCGTAGATGCTCTATCTTCATTAATTCACTCTCAAAATTCATATACAATTGGAAAAAAAATGTGTGAAAAACTAAAAGAATTAATTCCTCGTCAACAATTTGATATTCCAATTCAAGCTGCAATTGGAGCCAAAATTATTTCACGCGAAACCATAAAAGCTCTAAGAAAAGATGTAACAGCAAAATGTTATGGAGGAGATATTACTAGGAAAAGGAAACTTCTAGAAAAACAAAAAAAAGGAAAGAAAAAAATGAGACAAGTAGGAAATGTAGAAATTCCACAAGAAGCTTTCATGGCAGTACTTAAACTTAATGAATAGATGAAAAAAATTCTTGCGTTTTTTATTTTATTATCTTTTTCATCTAATTTGATTGGACAAGATTATCTTAAAAAATTATTTAAAAAAAATAATGATTCTATTCCTTATAGAATTTTACTTCCAAAAAACTTCAGTCCAAACAAAGAATATCCATTGTTAATATTTCTTCATGGCGCTGGAGAAAGAGGAAATGATAATGAAAATCAATTATATCATGGAAGTAATTTTTTTTTAAGCTATGAATTTAGAAATACTTATCCTTCTATAATTGTTTTCCCTCAGTGTCCAAAAAATTCTTATTGGGCTAAAATAAAAGGGGTTCCCAACCCAAAATATCCAACCGAAAAAGAAAGTTTTTCAAATAGCTTGCCTAATAATCCTCAATTATTAATAGTTGAATCCTTGCTTTTTGATCTTGAAAAAAAATATAAAATTAATCCTGATAAACGATTCATAGCAGGTTTGTCAATGGGGGGAATGGGAACATTCGAGCTAATCGCTAGAAACCCTAATTACTTTACCGCAGGAATAGCTATTTGCGGGGGAGCAAATCTTAAATGGTCAAAGTTTTTTAAAAACACTCCTCTTTGGATTTTTCACGGAATGGAAGACAATGTAGTGCCGCCAGAATTATCTATAACCATGTTTGATGTTATAAAAGCTTATAATCCTAAATCTAAATTAACCCTTTATGAAAATGTTGGGCATAATAGTTGGGATCCCGCGTTAAAAGAACCTGATTTAATGAGTTGGTTGTTTTCTAATAAAAAAATAATTCATGTTAAAAAAATCCGCTAAAACATTGGCGGCCTTTTACTAATCTTTGTCATATTCACTCAAATGTTATTAAAAATGTTTCCTTTATCCCAGAGCGATCTATCGTTACAGAAGATCGGTCTCCTTTTTTATGTTTTGAAAGAGCTTTCATGTATTCCATCATGTTTGATATACTGTCCCCGTCAAGACCTATAACAATATCGCCTTTTTTCAAACCAATTCTTTGAGCGAGCTTCCCTTCGCTTACTCCATCAATTCTCATTCCATTGCCGTCAAATAAATAATCCGGCACAACTCCTAAGCTTACACTAAAACGGGGCGTTTCTTCACTTTCATTAATGGTTTTTTTAAAAATTATTTTACCATTATTATCTAAATCATTAATAACTGAAACTATATAATCTGAGATTTGAATCATCCCCTTATAATTTAAATATTGGGAATCATCAGAAGGTTTATGATAATCCTTATGCTGTCCTGTAAAAAAATGTAAAACAGGAATGTCAATTAAATAAAAAGAAGTATGGTCAGACGGTCCAATTCCTGAGTCATTAAACACCAATTTAAAAACTGTGTTATTAGAACTTAATGTTTGTTTAAATAAAGGAGAAGACCCCACCCCATATACTGCAAGAGTATTGGTCTCGTTTAATCTTCCAACCATATCCATATTAATCATGTAATTAAATGTGTTTTTATTTAAAGTCGTGTTTTTAGTAAAATAATTTGATCCCAGAAGACCCATTTCTTCTCCTGAAAAAGCAATAAACAAATAATTGTTAGCCTTCCCTAGTTCCTTTGAACGAGCTGCAAGATGTAGAAGCAAAGAAACTCCACTGGCATTATCATCAGCACCATTGTGAATTTCAAGTTTTGTTTCTCGATATAAAGATCCTTCTCCTCCATACCCCAAATGATCATAATGTGCTCCTATAACAATCGTTTGTTCGGCTTGATTGTCAATAAACCCCATAACATTTGTTCCCTCAAGATACCCTTCCTTTTTAATGATCGAAAACTCAGCTTCTTTATGTGGATCGGTACTCAACTTAAATGTAAAATTCTGAAAATACCGATTGGGTCCTTTAGGGATAAGTTTTAATTCTGTAAAACGTTTAGCTATATACTCTGCCGCTTTTTTTTCGGCTTCTGTTCCTGTTCTTCTTCCTTCAAGCGAATCGCTAGCAAGAACATAAACATCTTTTTTGATTTGTTGGTTTATATCTTTTGGAGAATAACATGAACTTTCTAAAAATAAAAGGGCAAAAAGGAAGAATAATTTTCTCATTTAATTGTACTTTAACACCAAATTTACAGTAAATATGTCCAACTTTAAACTTTACTTGTTTTTAAGTTTCTTTTTTGCTATAGGGTGTAAAAACAACTTTAAAAACCCTTCTCCTTCCAAATCTTTAATTTACCCTGAAGAAACTTTTTTTGCTTCAATGAAACAGATCACATTTGGAGGTGACAATGCTGAAGCGTATTGGAGCTTTGATGATCAAAAGATTATTTTTCAGTCCAATAATTCTAATTGGGGGGTGTCTTGTGATCAATTATTTATTATGCAACGTGACGAGGTTTTCGATCAATTTCAACCCAAGATGGTAAGTACTGGTAGTGGCCGTACTACTTGCGCATACTTTCTCCCTGGCAACAAGTCTTTTATATATGCCTCAACTCATGAGTTTCAAAATCAATGTCCAGAAACTCCTTTACGTGTTGAGGGAAAATATGTTTGGCCAATATATAACTCTTACGATATTTACAAAGCTGATTTGGAAGGGAATATAGTTGCAAAATTAACTGATGAGCCAGGTTATGATGCTGAGGCAACAATCTCTCCAAAAGGAGACAAAATTGTTTTTACTTCTAACCGAAGCGGCGATCTAGAATTATATACAATGAATCTAGACGGAACGGAAGTTTCTCAAATAACAAATGAATTAGGTTATGATGGTGGTGCTTTTTTTTCTCCTGATGGGACAAAGATAGTTTTCAGAGCTTCTAGGCCTAAAACAAAAGCTGAAATAAACTCTTATAAAACTTTATTGACTAAAGGGCTTGTTCAGCCTACAGAAATGGAACTATTTACTTGTAATGTAGATGGCAGTAATTTGCGTCAAATTACTTTTTTAGGCAATGCTAATTGGAGCCCTTTCTTTCATCCCTCTGGCAAAAAAATCCTTTTCTCTTCAAATTTTGAAGCTATTCATGGTTTCCCCTTTAATCTCTATTTAATAGATGTTGATGGAAAAAATTTAACTCGTATAACACATGGGGAAACCTTTGATGCCTTTCCTGTTTTTTCTAATGATGGAAAACACCTTTTATTTTCTTCTAACAGAAATAATGGCGGAACCCGGGACACTAATCTTTTTTTAGCAGAATGGAAGAATAATTAAATTCTTCCTTGTTAAAAAATTTATATCTCTCTTTCTCACGATTCTAATTTAAATCTAACATTCTCTACACTTTTCTTTGTTCCAACTAAAGTTACAACATCGCCTAATCTAAGTCTTGTAAATCCATGAGATATAAGAACTTGTCCTGCTCTCATAACTGATAAAACAATAACATCTGTAGGAAATCTCAAATCTCTTAATGTCATTCCATGAATATCTCTATTTCTAATAACAACATCCACTGAATCTTGATTTTTATATAGTCCTAATAAAATAGATGTAGCATTCGGAGATCTAACAAAATGATCTAATAAATTTATCATTGCAAGTGATGGATCAATAATTCTTACTCCTAAATCAACTAATTTATCATAAATTTCTCTTTCTCCGTTATATCTAACTATAATATCTTTTGTGCCATATGAATCATATATTATTTTAGACACATCATAATTTTCTTTATCTGATAACAGACAAACAATTGCATCCGCTTTTTTAAGAGATAACTTCTCAAATGATTCTAAAGAAATATTTTTAATACTTGTAATTTCTAGGTCGGACTTTTTTTCTTCATCTAAATCTTCTAAAGAAATAATGGTAGGAACCCATCCTCCTTTTTTTAAATTCATTGCAAGAGCAATTGATTGGCTTTCTAAACCAAAAATCATAACATCCTTAATTCCATCAAACTCTGGAGTTTTGTGTTTTAAATGGCTTTCATTAGTAAAATTAATTGACCATTTAAACAAAGGGTCTCCAACTAATTGATTAATTACAATTATTCCTATAATTATTGTTTGAAATTCTAAACCCCATATTGGAAATTCAGAAGCTATAATAGTTGTTAGGCCCAAAGCAACTCCTGCTTGAGAAACATATGGCATCCAAGAAATAAACAAGTATGATTTGTTATCATTAGAGGCTAATACTCCAAATATTCCCCCTAGAAACATGGTGAAAATTCTTAAAGAAAAAAGAGCAATAGCAATCCAAAAAACCTGAATTAAAGTTTGGAAAGACAAAGAGGCTCCAATTAATGTAAAAAACACTATATAAATAGTTGGGCTAATAGTATGAAGAAGTTCAATAAATTCAATTCTATTTTTAGAATAGTTCGTTATATAAAAACTTCCAATTATACATGTCAATAAAGGCTCTAATAAAATTTCATGAACAAAAAATTCTCCTGTTTTTTCTTTTACATAAAAAGAAAAAACATAAACTCCATAGCCTATAATAATAATTAAAACACCTTTTAATAAATTATAGGTTTCAATAGATAGAATTAAATTCAAAACTCTTCCTACTAATATCCCTAAAATAAATGAAAGGATTAATTCAGAAAAAAGAAATAGTAAAAAAACAATTCCAAATTCATCACCATTTAGAACTGATTTAGAAACTGTAAAACAAACAGAAAATAAAATTATTACTAATACATCTTTTACTACAGTTACACCTATGGCTGTTTTAGTAAAAGGCCCATTAGCTCTTAATTCATTAATTACCGCAATAATTGATGATGGAGATCTTGCAACAAAGATAACTCCGAATAAAATAGAAACTACAATTTTAGTATTTTCATCTAAAACGTTCATAAAGGGAATTTTTGAGGCAAAAAAATAAATAACCCATGCGCTTAATATTAGTGTAACAAAAAGCTGACCAATAGTCATCCATTTTATGCTTGAAATTCTACTTCTTAAATCTTTTATGTATAATTCTGCTCCTGCTGAAAAGGCAATTATTGCCAAAGCAATACTGTTAAGAAAATTTAGTTTTGGTAATGTTTCAGATGGAATGAAATTTAAAAAAGATGACCCTGCAATTATCCCTGTAACGATTAGACCAGTTATTAATGGAAATTTAATCTTTTGAAAAAATTTTGCTATTTGATTACCTGCAATTGCAACCATTCCAAAACCAATTAAAAGAATCAAAAACTCTAAATTCATAAAATTTTTTATTTTCTAAATATAAGCAAAGCTTAGATAATTTGTGAAAATTAGAAATTAAGAATTCATTTTATAATTCGTATTATTAATATCTTTAAATAGTTAATATTAAATTAGTGCAAAAAAAGAGCTTATGGTACAAAAAAAATCTTTCTTAATTTTTCTATCTTGTTTAATGTTTTTTTATTGTAAAAATAATTCCAATAAATATATAGGGTCAATTGAAGTTTTAGACAATAAAGCCTATAATTTTATCTCTTCATCAAGTAACGTTGAAGTTTTGGCATCTGGTTTTAGTTGGTCTGAAGGTCCTGTATGGTCGTCAAAATTAAAGGGAGTTCTTTTTACGGATGTTCCTGAAAATAAAGCCTATTTGTGGACAGAAAAAAAGGGATTAAATATATTTTTAAACCCTAGTGGAAAAACTGGTTATCCAAAAAACTCAGCAAAAGGAGGAGCAAACGGATTAACAATTAATTCTAAAGGTGAATTAATTGTCTGCCAGCATGGGGACCGTCGATTAGCTAAGTTAAAAGATTGGCCTTCTGATAATCCTGTATTTGAAACCGTTATTGACAACTACAAAGGCAATACTCTTAATAGCCCTAATGATCTTGCTATATCTAATGACGGATCTATTTATTTTACAGACCCTCCATATGGATTACCCGATCAAGACCTTGACAGTTTAAAAGAAATTAATTTTAATGGCGTTTATAAGTTCAAAGACAATAAAATAAAATTATTGATTAATAATTTAACCCGACCAAATGGTGTTGCTCTTTCAAATGATGAAAATTTCCTTTATGTTGCAAACTCTGACAAAAATATTCCTATAATCAATGTTTATGAAATTTCTAATGACACTTTAGTTAATGAAAAGATGTTTTTTGACGGATCTAACCTTGCTAAAACAAAAAAAGGATTATTTGATGGTTTAAAAGTACACTCATCTGGAACAGTTTTTGCTACTGGCCCAGGAGGTGTTTTAATAATTGATTCTAATGGAAAACATCTTGGAACAATAAACCCAGGAAGTAGAGTTGCTAATTGCGCTTTTGATGAAAAAGAAGATTTTCTTTATATGACTTCTGATAATAATTTAACCCGAATTAAAATCAATTAATGACCCTTTATCCTATTGAAGCTGGAAATTTTAAATTAGACGGCGGGGCTATGTTTGGCGTAGTTCCTAAGCCTTTATGGGAAAAAACCAATCCTTCTGATAATAACAATAAAATTAAGATGGCAACAAGGTGTTTATTGATAGAAGATGGAAAAAGCTTAATCCTAGTAGATACTGGATTTGGAAATAAACAAAGTGAAAAATTTTTTAGTTACTATGATTTATGGGGAAATTACTCAATTGATAATTCATTAAAAAAATATGGGTTTAATAAAAATGACATTACTGATGTTTTTTTTACTCACTTGCATTTTGATCATTGTGGAGGGGCTATTGAAAGAAAAAAAGACGGAACCCTTTCTCCTAAATTTAAAAATGCTGTTTTCTGGGTTCATGAAGATCATTGGAATTGGGCTAAAGATTCAAATGTAAGAGAAAAAGCATCTTTTATTCCTGAAAACATTAATCCAATTAAAGAAAGTGGCCAACTAAAATTTATTCAAGGTAAAGAACCAATAATAAAAAATGATAATTTTTCATTTGATATCCTTACTTTTGACGGGCATACTGAAAAACAAATGCTTCCATTATTAAATTATAAAAATAAAACTTTGGTTTTTGCTGGTGATCTAATTCCAACCGCTGGACATATTCCAGTCCCATACATAATGGGTTATGACACAAGGCCCTTGAAGACCCTTGAAGAAAAATCTCTTTTTCTTGAAAAAGCTGTAAAAAACGATTATCTTTTATTTATGGAGCATGATGCAAACAATGAATTAATCTCTTTAAAAAAAACGGAAAAAGGAGTTCGTTTTAAAGAGAGTTTTAAATTTGATTCTTATTTCTAAAAATATAATTGTTATGTATAATAATCTCTACGCCCTTCTTTTTTTATTTTTATTTATAAAATGTGGTACATTAAAGTTTTCCAACGAACCTTTAATAATAAATAATAAAAATCCTGGCAAAGAACAAATAGATGAAAACAAAAAAAAGAATTGGTTTCTTTTAGATTTAAATAAAGATAGTATTCCAGGAATGAGTGTTAATAGAGCAAAGGAAGAGCTGTTAAAAGATAATAAAGGAACTTCCGTTGTAGTTGCTGTTATAGATTCAGGTGTTGATATAGAGCACCCTTTAATTTCTGGGTCTACATGGATAAATAAAAAAGAAATTCTTGAAAATAATATTGATGATGATAAAAATGGATATATAGATGACATAAATGGCTGGAATTTTTTAGGAAAATCTAATAACGAGAACATGGAATATGTTAGGCTTATAAAAAACACTTCCAAAAATGACTCTCTTTATAATATTTATTTAAGTGAAATCGATGAGGTTAAAAATACTTCTAATCAAAGAATTGAAAGAAGTAAAGATCTTATAAAAAAACACACTAAATATGATAGCATAATCCGCTCCGCTTTAGATAAAAGTTCTTATTCTATAAATGAGGTTGAAAAAATAAATTTTAAAACATTAGATCTTCTTGATGCAATTGATTTTATGAAATTTTTTAAAAAAAATGGTTTGAGTATTGAAAGGTTAGAGGGGGCAATTAAATATTATAAAAACAGATTGAAATATCACATAAATTTGGATTTCGAGGGCAGGTCAATTGTAGGCGATGATCCAAATAATATTTATGATTCAAATTATGGAAACCAAAACGTAATTGGTCCAGATAAAGATTCTGCAGATCATGGGACACATGTTAGCGGTATTATTGTGTCTATTTATGATAACGTAAAAATTATGCCTTTAAGAGCCGTTCCCGATGGAGACGAATATGATAAAGATATAGCTTTAGCTATAAGGTATGCTGTAAATAATGGTGCTAAAATTATAAACACAAGTTTTGGCAAGTCATATTCCCCTCATTCTAATTGGGTATATGATGCTATTAAATATGCTTCAAAAAAAGATGTTTTAATTGTAAATGCCTCGGGAAATGATTCTGAAAATATAAATCCAGGGTTAAATAAAACCTTTCCTAATGATGAAATTAATGGAAAAGAAATTTCAAACAATATGATTAATGTTGGAGCTTCTACATATATGTATAATGAGAAGCTTCCCGCTTACTTTACTAATTTTGGGTCTATTAATGTAGACCTTTTTGCTCCAGGTTATCAAATTTACTCTTCTGTTCCAAATAATAAATATAACTATAACAGTGGCACTTCTATGGCTGCGCCAAGTGTTTCTGGCGTTGCGGCTATAATTAGATCTTTCTATCCTAACCTTAGAGCTTCAACAATTAAAAAAATTCTCCTTGAATCCGGAACGCCTATGTACAAATCTTTATATAGTCCCGAATCACAAGAAATAGTTTCTCCAGAAGCTTTATCCAAATCAGGAAAAATTGTTAATTTGTATAATGCTTTATTGCTTGCTTCAATAACAAAACAAAAATGAAATATAATTTCTTTTTATTAATCCTTTTATTTTTTTCTCTTTTTACTTT
>Ga0208766_1002275_pt1 | contig 9922 bp, 5 predicted proteins | sample ETN01SmetaG_3_FD_185792 | JGI IMG/M metagenome (GOLD analysis project Ga0208766, IMG submission 185792) | Marine microbial and viral communities from oxygen minimum zone, Eastern Pacific Ocean - ETNP2014F12-01SV263 (SPAdes) (version 2) | ecosystem: Environmental > Aquatic > Marine > Oceanic ...
TTCAACAATGGATTTCAAATTATTTAAATAAAAAAAATATAAGGATATCTAATAAGGCTAATGCTATGATCATTGATTTTTTGGGGACAGATTTAAACAAAATTAACAATGAGCTTTCTAAGCTTATTCAGTACAAAAAAGACTTAAAAGAAATTTCTGAAAATGAGATTGAGAAATATATTGGTATTTCCAAAGAATACAACAATTTTGAATTAAGAAATGCAATTAGCGAAAAAAACATATTTAAGGCAATTAAAATAGCAGAGTATTTTGCAAAAAATCCTAATTCTAATCCCCTTGTAGTTACTATATCTATGGTTTTTGATTTCTTTTCAAAATTATTACTTTATCATGCAAATGATAACTTGCCAGACTCGAAAAAGGCTTCTGTCATGAAAATAAACCCCTATTTTATCAAGGAATACAATAGAGCTTCAAAAAATTACTCAATTAAAGATGTCACTCATGTTATTTCTTTAATTAGGGAATATGACTTAAAAAGTAAGGGTAGTGGTGCAAAAAATACATCTCATATAGACTTGTTAAAAGAGATGATTGTTAGAATAGTTTCCTAGAATTTTTTTGGAAATAAATTTGGGTTTGATTCATGCATTATATTATATGCATCATCAAAAATATCATCCATTGATGGTTTTGAAAAATAATCACCATCAGCTCCAAATGCTGGTCTGTGATTTTTTGCAGTTAACAGTTTTGGGTTGCTGTCTAAATAATTATATATATTTTGATTAGAAATAAGTTCATTTAAGATATATGCACTAGCACCGCCTGAGAAATCTTCATCCACAATTAATAATCGATTTGTTTTTTTTATGCTTTCCGCAATATCATGATTTAAATCAAAAGGGATTAAAGACTGACAGTCGATAATTTCAGCTTCAATATTAAATCTCCTTAACTCTTGCGCAGCCTTTTCAACCAATTCTAAAGTAGATCCATATGAAACAATTGTAATATCAGATCCCTTTTGCATTACATCAACCTTCCCTATAGGAGTTTTAAAAATGCCAGGATTTTCTGGAAGCTTTTCTTTCGTTCTGTATTTATTTAAACATTCAATAACTAATGCAGGTTGATCACCTTCTAAAAGTATGTTATAAAAACCAGCTGCCTTTGTCATATTCCTAGGAACTAGAACATAAATACCTCTAATTAAATTAATAATGCCACCCATTGGTGATCCGGAGTGCCAAATACCTTCAAGTCTATGGCCTCTAGTTCTTATAATTAATGGTGCTTTTTGTTTCCCTCTAGTCCTATAGTGTAAACTTGCTAAATCATCACTCATAATTTGAATTGCATAAAGTAGGTAGTCAAGGTATTGTATCTCTGCAATTGGTCTTAATCCTCTTAAAGCCAGGCCTATGCCTTGTCCAATAATTGTAGCCTCCCTAATTCCTGTGTCAAAAACACGTGATTCTCCATATTTTTCTTGAAGTCCTTCAAGACCCTGATTAACACCTCCAATTTTACCAGAATCTTGACCAAAAATTAAAACATTATCATATTTATTTAGAATAGCATCAAAGTTTTCTCTTATAACAATTCTGCCATCTTCGATCTTTGGATCTGTATTATAAATAGGATTGACTTCATTTATTCTAATAGGATTAAGTTTAGATTCACTGTATAGATGAGAGCTATAGTTAATTTGTGTATTAGATTTAATGTTCTCTAACCATTCTCTTAGTTTTTCTATTTCAGGTGATTTTGATCGGATTAATTCTCTTATTATTTTTCTTGAATTTGAAAAGAAGTCTCTCTTTAAGGGTTCTTCAATTGAATTTAAGTTGTTTACTATTTCAGCTATGCTTGGATCAATTGAAGAATTGAAAATAGTTTTAATTTGATCTGTTAAATCTTCTATATTCTTTTTTGTTTCAGACATTGATAAAGTTTTAGCTTTTATAACAGCTTCTCTAACTTGTTTTTTAACTGAAGTTTCAATATCTGTTAACTCCTTATCAGTGCTTATTTGATTAGTTATTATCCATTCTCTTAATTTAGAATTACAGTCAAACTCTTTTTCCCATTCTAATCTTTCTTTAGACTTATACCTCTCGTGTGATCCAGAAGTTGAATGTCCTAGTGGTTGAGTTAGTTCTTTAACATGAATTAAAACAGGTACATGATTGATACGCGATATTTCTTCAGCTTTTTGATATGTTGTGATTAAGCTAGAGTAATCCCACCCCATTACTTTGATTATTTCATAACCTTTATTTTTTTCATCTCTTTGAAAGCCACTTAATATTTCAGAAATATCCTCTTTAGTTGTTTGGTATTTTGAAGGAACAGAGATGCCGTAATTATCATCCCATACACTAACAATTATAGGAACTTGAAGAACACCTGCTGCATTTATTGTTTCAAAAAAGAGCCCTTCACTTGTTGCAGAATCTCCGATAGTTCCCCAGGCAACCTCATTACCATTTTTTGAGAACTTTTTTGAATTTATAGCATCATTTTCTCTATAAATCTTAGAAGCAAGACCTAACCCCAAAAGTCTTGGCATTTGACTTGCTGTAGGTGATAAGTCTGCACTGGAGTTTTTCTGTGATAATAAATCATTCCAATTGTACTTTTTATCTAAACTGTGAGTTGCAAAGGAACTATTCATTTGTCTCCCAGCACTCATCGGATCAAACTTAATGTCAGTATGTGCATATAATGCTGAAAAATATTGCAAAGGTGTTAATTTTCCAATTGCCATCATAAAGGTTTGATCTCTATAATAACCTGATCTAAAGTCTCCATCTCTAAATGATTTTGCCATAGCTATTTGTGGAATTTCTTTTCCATCACCAAAAATTCCGAAACTTGCTTTGCCATTTAAGACTTCTCTTCTTCCAAAGACACTGCATTCTCTACTGGTAACAGCAATTTTATAATCATTTAAAATTTCCTTTTTGAAATCTTCATATGATAGAGAAATATTTTTTAATGTAGGGGATCGCATTAATAAGAATTAACAGCCGACAAGATAAATAAACTAAAGACTATATGCAATTATGATTTTAACAAAAGAACTATATTTTTCAAATAATTAGAAATTTGGACTTAGACCGTAATTCTTATGGAATTCTTCAAGAATATTTATTACTTCTTCCTTTTTATCAACAATATGAAATGCACATAAATCTTCATTGCTTATTGTCTTACTAGTTTTTAATAAAGTTTCCTTAATCCAGTCTATTAATCCAGCCCAAAAGCTGCTTCCAACAAGAATGATAGGAAATTTTTCTATTTTTTTTGTTTGAATTAAAGTAATTGCTTCAAACAGCTCATCTAGAGTTCCAAATCCTCCAGGCATAACAACAAACCCCTGTGCATATTTCATAAACATAACTTTTCTAACAAAGAAATAGTCAAACTCTATTTTTTTATCTTGATCTATATATATATTGTCGCTTTCTTTTTTTTCAAATGGAAGTTCTATACAAAGACCAATAGACCTTCCTTTAGCTTCTTTTGCTCCTTTATTTGCAGCCTCCATAATTCCTGGGCCACCTCCTGTAATCACACCATATCCATTCTCTACAATACTAGTAGCTATTTCTGTTGCAAGTTTATAATATTCATCATTTTTACTAGTTCTAGCTGAGCCAAAAATCGATATAGAAGGTCCTATTTGACTCATTTTTTCATATCCATTAACAAATTCACCCATAATTTTAAATATAGACCATGAGTCATTAGTCTTTATTTCATTCCAGCTTTTGCGTTGTCGTTTATTCATAATAATAATTTTTAATAGTCAATTTAATTCTTTTTTTAGAAAAACCGCTGTATGATTGGTTTTATGTAATAACATTTTTTCTGGAGTACCTTCAAAAGTTATATATCCACCCTTATTTCCACCTTCTGGACCAATATCAATTATATGGTCTACAGTTTTAATAACATCCATGTTGTGTTCTATAATAGCTACTGTATTTCCTTTGTCTACTAATTTGTTTAAAACACTCATTAGAACCTTAATATCCTCGAAATGTAAACCTGTCGTTGGCTCATCTAATATATAGAATGTTTTTCCTGTATCTTTTTTTGACAATTCAGATGCTAACTTAATCCTTTGGGCTTCACCTCCAGACAAGGTAGTACTTTGTTGTCCTAGTGTAATATATCCTAAACCAACATCTTGTATGGTCTTTAGTTTTTTGTATATTTTAGGTATATGTTCAAAAAAATCTACAGCTGTATTTATTGTCATATTCAGAACATCATTTATAGATTTTCCTTTATACTTAATCTCCAGAGTCTCTCTATTGAATCTTTTTGACATACAGTTCTCACATTCAACATATACATTAGGAAGAAAATTCATCTCAATTAGTTTTAAACCACCTCCTTTACATTCTTCACAACGCCCCCCTTTAACATTAAAACTAAAACGCCCAGGCTTATATCCTCTTATAATAGATTCATTTAGTATTGAAAACAAGCTTCTAACCTCAGAATATACCCCACAATATGTTGCAGGGTTACTTCTAGGTGTTCGTCCAATAGGATTTTGATTTATACTAACGACTTTATCTATATTATCGATTCCTTTAATAGATTTGTGAGATAATATTTTTTTATTACCATTATAGAAATAATTGTTAAGTATTGGGTATAATGTTTCGTTAATTAAACTTGACTTTCCACTTCCTGATACACCGGTAATTCCAATCATTTTATTTAAAGGAAAAGATATATCTATGTTTTTTAAATTATTTCCTGTGCATCCGTATAGTTTGATTGTTTCTCCATTTCCTTCTCTTCTTTTTTTTGGTGTTTCTATAGCCTTAATATTATTTAGGTAATCGGATGTTAATGATTTACTTTTCTTGACTGAGTTTAAATTCCCCTGAAACATTATATTTCCTCCATCTTTTCCTGCGAAGGGACCAATATCTATAATATGATCAGCACGAGTAATCATTTCTTTGTCATGTTCAACAACAATGACAGAATTCCCAATATCCCTTAATGCCTCTAAAGATTTAATCAATCTATTGTTATCTCTTTGATGTAACCCTATGCTTGGTTCATCTAAGATATATAAGACCCCTATTAATTGTGAGCCAATTTGTGAAGCTAGTCTAATTCTCTGACTCTCTCCTCCAGAAAGAGATTTTGATGACCTATTAAGTGTTAGATATTCTAAACCTACATCTAATAGAAACTGTAGCCTTTTTACGATTTCTTTAACTATTTCTTCTGAAATAATTTTTTGTTTGTCAGAAAGTTTAGAATTCAAATTTTTAAACCAAGCAATAAGTTCAGATATTTCCATATTAACTAACTGATTAATATCCTTCTCATTAATTTTGAAATACAAAGATTCTTTTTTAAGTCTTGAGCCTTCACAAGATTCACAACATATTATGTCCATATATTTGTTTGCCCATCTTCTTAAGGCAATTGACTCTGTGTTTTTTTGCTGATCTTCAATAAAATTAACAATTCCTTCAAAGCTTATATTATACTCTCTGTTTATACCTAGAGACTTGCTATTTATGCTAATTCTATCATTTATTCCATATAAAATAGCTTCTAATGCTCTTTTTGGAATATTTTTTATAGGATCTTTTAATGAAAAATCATATTTTTTCCCAATTAATTTGATTTGTTTATTTATCCAACTACCAGACGCTTTATTTATTAGTTGAATTCCTCCTTGTGAAATGGACATATTATCATCTGGAATTAGTTTTTTTAAATTTACCTTTTTTAAGGTTCCAATACCATTACAATTCTTACAAGCTCCTTTTGGCGAATTAAATGAAAAATTATTTGGATCAGGAATTTCATATGAGATTCCTGTCTTTTCACACATTAAATTTTTGCTAAAATATTTTTGATTTCTTCCGTATTCATTACAAATTAAAATAGAATTTTGACCATGATACATTCCAGTCAGTATACTATCTTTCAATCTATTAGAAGTTTTATTTAGTTTGGTTAAATCTATTCGATCAACAACTATTTCAATGTCATGATTCTTATATCTGTCTAACATGAGGTTATTTGTTAGGTCAATGAATTCACCATCAATTCTTGCTTGTGTATATCCTTTTTTAATAATATTTTGAAAAAGATCTCTATAGTGGCCCTTTCTGGCTTTAATCAATGGAGCTAAGAGGTAAATCCTTTCCCCTTTGTATATTTTCTCAATCAATACTTGAATTTGTTCATTATTATAACTTACCATTTTCTTGCCAGTATTGTAACTATATGCTTCTCCAATCTTAGCATACATAAGTCTAAGAAAATCATATATCTCTGTTATAGTCCCTACAGTTGATCTTGGTGAACGATTAGTTGTCTTTTGTTCAATAGCAATTACGGGCGATAGGCCATTAATTTTATCTACATCAGGTCTTTCTAAATTTGATAAATATTGCCGTGCATAAGCTGAGAATGTTTCAATATATCTTCTTTGTCCTTCTGCATAAATTGTGTCAAATGCCAAAGAGGATTTTCCACTTCCTGAAAGACCAGTTATAACCACTAGTTTGTTTCTAGGAATGGTAATATCAATATTTTTTAAGTTATGAGATCTAGCCCCATGGATTTCTATATTTTCCTCAATTTCAAGCATTCTATTTAAGATATAGATAGTTAAAACCCTACCGCAGTATCATCACCTCTTTTATCAGCACCTCCTTCAAGAATTCCATTAGCTTTAACTAAAATTCCATCAACAATTCCAATAGGATTTCTATAATCTATATTATATCCAAAGAGTTTTAATTCTTTAGTTAGTTCTAAATTGAAAGAATTTGGTTCAATTGTAATTATATCAGGCATCCATTGATGATGAAACCTAGGAGAATTAACGGCTTCATTCATACTCATATTGAATTCATGAACATTCAATATTGTTTGAAGTACAGAAGTTATTATTCTTGATCCACCAGGTGATCCTAAAGTCATAAATAATCTGTTTTCTTTTTCAACAATTGTAGGAGTCATAGAACTTAACATTCTTTTTTGAGGTTCTATTTTGTTAGCACTTCCGCCAATTAAGCCAAACATATTTGGTGAACCAGGCTTAGAACTAAAATCGTCCATTTCATTATTAAGAAAGAATCCTAGCTCAGAACAATATAATTGAGACCCATAACTTCCATTTAAAGTTGTTGTTACAGCTATTGCATTACCAAATTGGTCAACAATTGAATAATGAGTTGTCTCATCACTTTCTAAGATTTCTACATTTCCATGTGATATTTTATTTGATGGAGTAGGAGAGTTAAAAGAAAAATCACTCATTCTTTCCATAAGATATTCTTTTTTAACTAATTGTTCTTTAGGAATATCAACAAAATCAGGATCACCTAAATAATAGCTTCGGTCAGCAAAAGATCTTCTTTCAGCTTCTACAAGAATTTTAATATAATCCAATGAATTATGACCTATTACATTTAATTCATAAGGTTCAACCATTTTCATTATCTGCTCTAAACACACACCTCCACTTGATGGAGGAGACATGGAGATAACTTTTAGATTATCATATTCAAACTCAACAGGATCTCTCCAAACAGCCTCATAAAGCTCTAAATCCATTAATGATATAATACCGCCATTATCATTAATAAAGTCTACTAATTTTCTTCCAGTCTCACCTTTATAAAATTCATTTTTACCGTTTTTCATAATACGACTCAAAGTATTGGCTAGATTTACAAATCTTAAAGTATCACCTACATTTACTTCCTTCTGAAAAAGTATTTTCTCTTTATTGACTAGTTGAAAGTATTTTTGATGGCTTTTTATTCTAGCACTTTGTTTCTTAGTAATAACTACTCCTTTATTTGCTAGATCTATTGCGGGCTGGAATAGTGTTTCTATTGGAAGTGATCCAAATTTTTCATGTACTTCAAAAATTCCAGCAATTGTTCCAGGGACTCCTATAGCCATCGATCCAGCTAAACTCATTCCTTTAATGATATTACCTTGTTCATTAAGATACATATCTTTACTGGCAGTTAGGGGTGCTTTTTCTCTATAATCTAAAGCACCTGTTTCACCGCTTGCTTTCCTATAGACCATAAATCCACCTCCACCTATGTTTCCTGCAGATTGGTATGATACTGCAAGTGCAAGATCTGTAGCTATCATTGCATCAAATGCATTACCTCCTTTTTTTAATATATCAACACCAATTTTGCTAGCTTCTTCTCTAGCAGACACAACCATTCCATTATTAGCTGTTAACCCTTCAGTTAAGTTGTTGTTTTTGCATGAAGAAAATATAAACAACAATGTTAAAGAAAAGACTAATTTTATATTCATTAATAGTGGTAATTTTAATTTTTTCTAATTTACAAATTCAAATTTAGTTTAACATAGCTTAAATAGTATATTTGCATTAAATTATAACTAGATGCCGTTAATCAAATCAATTTCAGGAATTAGAGGAACAATAGGCGAGAGAGTAGGAGAGGATTTAACTCCTAAAGATATTGTTCTATACACAACTTCTTATGCTTTGTGGGTAAAGAAAAACTCTAATAAGGATAAAAATAAAATTGTTGTAGGCAGAGATGCAAGAATGTCTGGGGAGATGGTTCAAGGATTAGTTATAAATACACTTATTTCTATGGGCTTTGATGTTGTTAGTTTAAACCTATCAACTACTCCTACTGTAGAAATAGCTGTCCCTATTGAAAAAGCTGATGGAGGGATAATAATAACAGCAAGTCATAATCCAAAAAATTGGAACGCTTTAAAACTATTGAATTCTAAAGGTGAGTTTATTAGTTCTTTAGATGGTGAAGAAGTTTTAAAAATAGCAGAAACCTTTAATATTGAATTAAATAAAACTAACAAAACAGGTAAGCTAGTTGAAAAAGATGATTATATAGATATTCACATTGATAGCATCTTAAAACTTAATTTAGTTGATATTGAGTCAATAAAAAGAAAAAACTATAAAATTGTTGTTGATGCTGTTAATTCAACAGGAGGAATAGCTGTTCCAAGGCTATTAGAAAAATTAGGTGTAGATGTAGTAAAATTATACTGTGATCCTAATGGGGATTTTCCACATAATCCTGAACCATTAAAAGAAAACTTATCCGATCTTTCAAACTTGGTAATAAAACAAGATGCTGATATTGGAATCGTTGTTGATCCAGATGTTGATCGTTTAGCATTTGTTTGTGAGAATGGTGATGTTTTTGGTGAGGAGTATACTCTTGTAGCGTGCTCTGATTATGTCTTAAGTCTACAGCCTGGCCCTACAGTTAGTAATCTTAGTTCAACAAGAGCATTAAAAGATATTTCAGACAAACACAATTGCGAATATAATTCTAGTGCTGTGGGCGAGGTGAATGTTGTTGAAATGATGAAAAAAACAGACGCAATTATTGGAGGTGAGGGCAATGGTGGAATAATACTTCCACAACTTCACTATGGAAGAGATGCTTTGGTTGGAATAGCACTATTTTTAAGTCATCTTTCAAAAAGTGACTTGAAATGTTCAGAACTTAGAAATAGTTACCCAAATTATTTTATGAGTAAGAAGAAAAAAGAAATAGACTTAGATTTTAAATATGATAGAATGATAAACTATTTTAAAACAAAATATTCTGCAGAGAAAATAAATTTAATTGATGGATTAAAGATTGATTTTTCAGATTCTTGGGTTCAATTAAGAAAAAGTAACACAGAGCCTATTATAAGGGTGTATTCTGAGGCTAAAACTCAACAATTAGCTGATAAGATTACAAGTGAATTTATTAATGAAATAGAAACAATTAGTTAACTATTTTTTAGGAGGAACCTTATCTCTATGTTTCCACCTTCTGTGTGACCATAAATACAGCATAGGATTATTATAAATTTCATCTTCAATTAATTTCATATAATTATCAGTTAGCTCATAATCTTTATAATCTCTAGG
>Ga0208766_1002276_pt1 | contig 9916 bp, 12 predicted proteins | sample ETN01SmetaG_3_FD_185792 | JGI IMG/M metagenome (GOLD analysis project Ga0208766, IMG submission 185792) | Marine microbial and viral communities from oxygen minimum zone, Eastern Pacific Ocean - ETNP2014F12-01SV263 (SPAdes) (version 2) | ecosystem: Environmental > Aquatic > Marine > Oceanic ...
TTTTATGTGTATGTGAGCTACGGCATCCACCACTGCGTGAATGTGGTCACCGATCGTGCTGAATGGGCCAATGGTGTTTTGTTGAGGGCGATTGCGCTGCCGGATGAACCGGAACGGATCGCGGCGGGCCCTGCTTTGTTGGCGCGTCGTTTTGGTTTGGATCGCTCCGATGACAGAAGAGCCGTCACAGGAGAGAATGACCTGTGGCTGGCACCTAGGCCGGCTGCCTTCGGTACGCCAACGATTGTGAGCACAACCAGGATCGGTATCTCTCAGGGGCAGGATCTCTCTTGGCGTTGGTATCTCAAGTGCAGTCGCAGTATCAGTCGGCGGGCCAAGGGGGATCGCACCCCGCCTTTGCAACAAGCTTGGCTTGCTTCTGCCAGTGATGGCCCATGAGCGGCTGGTCCCATCGGCACATCCTTGATCTAGCCAGCTTCTCCCGTGAGGATTACGCCTCTGTTTTGGAGCTGGCTCACCGCTTCCGTTCCATGCCTGTGACAGGCGCGCGCAAGTTGCCGGCATTACAGGGCCGTTTAGTTGCCACTCTGTTTTTTGAGCCCAGTACGCGAACCCGCAGCAGTTTTGAGTTGGCAGCACGCCGTCTTTCAGCTGATGTGCAGAGCTTTTCGCCTTCTAGTAGTGCCCTGCGCAAGGGGGAGACGCTGCTTGATACCGCACGTACTTACGTGGCAATGGGGGCTGATGTCTTGGTTGTACGTCATTGCTCAACCAGCGTGCCTGAACAACTTGCGCGTGCTCTCGATCATGCCGGTGAACGCACTGTCGTACTAAACGGTGGCGATGGGCTTCATAGCCATCCCAGTCAGGGATTGCTTGACCTTTACACCCTTGCTCATCATTTTGATCCTGATCATCCCCTGCCGGAGGCCCTTGAGGGCAGGCGGATTGTGATTGTTGGAGACGTCCTTCATTCGCGTGTGGCTCGCTCCAATCTCTGGGCTCTTACTGCCTGCGGCGCTGATGTTGTGCTTTGTGGTCCACCGAGCTTGGTGCCTCAAGACTTTGCTGCCTTTGTAGAGGCGCCCCCTCCTGGTCAATTACATGATCCGGTTGAAAAACGTGGTCTAGTTGAGGTGGTACGCACCCTCGAGGAGGCTTTGCCTAGTGCGGATGCGGTGATGACCCTTCGTTTGCAGAAGGAACGCATGCGCCAGCACTTGCTAACTGATTTAGACAGATATCATCGTGATTACGGCCTAACTCACGAGCGGTTGCAGTTGTGCGGTAAGCCCGTGCCAGTGCTGCATCCGGGGCCAGTGAACCGGGGCGTTGAGTTGGGTGGCGCACTACTCGATGATCTTTCGATCAGTCTTGTGGAGGAACAGGTGCGCAATGGCATCCCGATCCGCATGGCACTGCTCTATTTGTTGGCTGCTGTTGAATCTTCCCCAGATCCTTCCTTGGTATCCATTGGCTAAGGAGCTATGCCCGAGAACTTTGGGTTTTAGACCTTCATGGCGGCCTTTAATACTGAGTTTGGTGTTGTGATCGAGGGGCTAACTCTGTCTGCATTGGTAATTGAGCATTGGGCATCCGAGGATCAATCTCGATGCTCTGGTTGTGCATATCTGTTAGCAGCATGGATGATCGTTTGAATATCACCACAACTTGAAGCCCTCCAGTATCAGGCCGTAGAGCAGGCCAATTCTTGCTACATCCAGTAATTGACGTGCCAAAACTGCCTTTTGAGGAGAAGGCCACTGACGTCGTAAGCGCACCATTGCTTCCCAGACCATCACAGTGAAAAAGGCCCCTATAGGGTCCATTAGGTCTAGAGCACCACTGATGGTCCCAATCTGGCTACCCAACAGAAAGGCTGTTAGTAGAACGATCAAAAATAATGAACTTCTTCGCCATGGGTTTACGGCCCATAATTCCAGCCGCTCTCCTGCTTGACCAACGCTGCGGTGCAATCGAGTTGACTGAAGCCGTTGGAGCATAAGTAAACAACCGACAGGGTTTTATAAGTTGGCTGAGTAATCAGCTTGCTCCGGCTTTGGCTTTACGGGATGACTTGCCTTCCAGCAGCTCAAGTAGAGCCTCCATCTGTGCCATCACTCCACGCACTTCACCTGGTTCTGGGAGTAGGCCATCTTCCATAACTCCTTGATGCATTTCTCGGAGTTCTTGGCGGATGTAGCGCAGATGACTGACTACTTGTTCACGTTTTGATTGCGACATTAAAGATCGGTTTCTTCTTTACTCTCTTTTAACGCATGGACGGTCAATGGTGCTGCTGCCAGCGTGACAGATTCCCGGCAAGGGCAATTAATGCAAATGTAAGCAAAGCAGAAGGGCGCGTTGGCACAGTAATCGCGACAAGCCCTGCCAGACCAATAAGTAAAGGTGGCCTGCTCTTTCTCCTAATTCGAACAGGACGCTCCATGGCTTCAGGATTGAGCTAAGCGGTTCTTTGTTTCGGCAATTCTCACCATTAATGATCTCGTTGAGACCTCAATGGAGAATAGGGGATTCGAACCCCTGACCTCTGCGGTGCGATCACAGCGCTCTACCAACTGAGCTAATTCCCCAGCACCAGAAACCTAGCGTCCAGGCAGAATAGAAGTGTTTACAGCATGAGCAGTTTCCATGCAGAACACTAATTTGCTCTCCATGGAAACTGAAGTTTCGATTACTCCAGAGCGTCTTGATGCCTTTGATGAGGCTGCGACTGCCATCCTTGCAAAGCAGCTTGAAGATGACGACTACCCCACTCCTTTCGCTGGTTTGGCTGACTGGCATCTATTGCGGGCCTTGGCTATTCATCGCCCTGAATTAACAAGCTCTTACCTACATCTTCTCGATCAGGAACCCTTTGATGAAGACTGAGGCGGCATGCCCTCTAGTGGGACGTCGTCTGCTTGTAGCAGTCACTGGCAGCATTGCGGCGGTCAAAACACCATTGCTGGTAAGCGCTTTGATCAAAGCCGGGGCTGAGGTGCGTTGCCTTGTTACACCAAGTGCAGCTCGGCTGGTGAGTCCTGTTGCACTTGCCAGTCTCAGCCGGCATCGCTGTTACCAGGATGAGGATCAATGGAATCCCAACGAACCTCGTCCTTTACATATCGCGCTCGCTGAATGGGCTGAGCTCGTCATCGTTGCCCCTCTCAGTGCTACTAGTCTTGCTCGCTGGACACATGGTCTTGCAGAGGGGCTTCTGGCTAGTGTGTTGTTGGCTTGTGAGCGGCCGGTAGTAGCTGCGGCTGCAATGAACACTGCCATGTGGTCCAATCCGGCAGTGCAACGTAATTGGCAGGAGCTGCATAGTGATTCACGGCTGCTGCTGCTGGCACCTGAATCTGGCTTGCTGGCTTGTGATCGGCTTGGGGATGGCCGCATGGTCGATCCAAAGTTGATCGAACTGGCCGCGGTTAGTGGGCTTTTGCAGGTTGATAAAACAGGCAGGCTGAAACGTGACTGGCAAGGTAGACGGCTGTTGGTGACTGCTGGCCCCACAACGGAGGCTTTGGATCAAGCACGTCTGCTCACTAATCGCAGTAGTGGCCGCATGGGAGTTTTACTTGCACAGGCAGCTCGTCTACGTGGTGCCCAGGTGGATCTGGTGCATGGTCCTCTGAATTTGCCTGTCGCTTGGTTGGGGGGTTTGCTAACGCATCCAGTTACAAGTGCAGTTGAGATGCAGGCCATGCTGGCGGAGCTGCAGCCCACTGCAGATGCTGTGGCGATGGCGGCGGCGGTTGCAGACGTTCGACGGATTGGCAGCGCTCAGGCTGAGAAACTTCCCAAGGATTCTTTCCTGAAGTCTTTGGGACAGGACTGGGAGCAAGTCCCGGATCTTCTCGCTGAACTAGTTCGCAGGAGACCTTTTGGTCAGGCTTTGCTTGGTTTTGCTGCACTGGCTGGCGATGATGCTCAGATTCAAGAGCTTGGTGAGCAAAAGCGTCTTCGCAAGGGTTGTGACCTGCTAATGGCTAATCCCATTGATCGTCCTGGTCAGGGTTTCGAAGCCGATTTAAATGGTGGCTGGTTGCTCTCTGCCGGCGGCTCTAGTTGTTTACCTGTTACTTCCAAGCTGGCCTTGGCGCATCAGCTGCTCGATGCCTTTCTGGAGGTTCAGGTCGCCATTTCTGCGTCATCTTGAGCAAGTAGATCGATCAAAGTTTGAAGTCGCAGTCTGCGGATTGATGGTCGTTGATCGCTTTTGTTTTTGGATCAAGCAGGGTGTGAAGAGCTTGAGGGCCTACCGGCCAGTGTTAGCGAAAGGGACTGTCCTCAATTGTTGCAATGCAGAGCCTCATCACTAGCAGGACCTCTGCTTATTAGTGCGACACAACTGCCTAGGGATTTGAGCATTTAACGGTGTTATGCACTCTTCTGGGCCATTCTCATCGTGGTTGGGAATTGAGCTCGGTAAGCGACGGGTTGTTTAGAGGTGCATAAAGCTAACCGTAACGCCTATTTGCGCCCTGTAAGATCCAAACGATCCATTGGGCGGTTTATACCGCAGTTATCTGGCCTTTCGGCTTCTTCCCATGCTGTTTCGTCCTTTGCTGGCCCTGGTGCTGGCTTTCTGTCTCACCTTTGTAGCTGCCCCAAGCAGTGTCTCTGCCGCAATCTCAAGTGGCGCTGGCAATAGCGATTTCGTTGTTGGTCCTGAACGCTCGAATGCACGTTTTGGCGGCATCGTTAATACCGGCAGAGCCAATGATTGCCCAACCGTCGCCGCTGGTTCGAATGGATCCATCAGCATTGGTTCGGGTGACACGCTCAGCGACATCTGCTTGCACCCCACTGAAGTGTTTGTGAAGCTTTCGGCTTCAAAACGCAAAAAAGCTGATTTCGCACCATCAAGAATCATCAGCCCTTCTCACAACACCACTATTGAGCAGGTCTACGGAGACATCTCTGGCTCAGGCACCTTTACTGAAAAGGGTGGTATTGACTTTCAGCTAATCACTGTTCTCGCTCCTAATGGTGAGGAAGTTCCTTTCGTTTTCTCGGCCAAAGATCTAGTTGCAGACGCAAACAGCTCTTCTATAAGCACAGGTTCAGAATTCAAAGGACAAACACGTACACCTAGCTATCGCACCAGCAATTTCCTTGACCCCAAGAGTCGTGCATTGACAACAGGTGTTGAGTACGCACAAGGCTTAGTTGCTTTGGGTGGTGATGACAAGGAGTTGGCTTCTGAGAACGTCAAGCGCTATATCGATGACAAGGGCCAAATAACCCTTTCAATCGATAGTGTTGACGCTGGTTCCAATGAATTTGCCGGCACCTTTGTCGCATTGCAGTCGTCTGATACTGATTTGGGATCCAAGGAAGCTCGTGATCTCAAGATCACTGGGGTTCTATATGGCCGTAAGAGCTGATCGGAATACTTCTGATCCCTTTAGCCAAATCAACTGAATACTTTCTTCTAGGGGCCTACAGGCCCCTTTTTTTTAAGCAGGTTATGGATCGAGCATCCCTCCTGGCTGATATAAAACCATCCGTCTGGGAGAATCTCCCGGCATCCCTAGGCGCGACATGATTGCCAGTAGTTCTGCATCTGCCCAGTCTTCCGGCGTGATCGCTCCCTATGGAGGCACCCTGGTAGACCTGATGGTGGCTACAGATCAGCGAGTAGCAGTCAAGGCCAGTGCAAACCAGGTCTTGGAATGCTCTGATCGCAATGCTTGCGATGTGGAGTTGCTTGTGGTCGGTGGCTTCTCGCCTCAGCGAGGTTTTATGCATCAGGGCGATTACGACGCTGTTGTATCAGGTCATCGCACTCCCTCTGGTTATCTTTTTGGCTTGCCAGTCGTGATGGACACCGACCGTGAGGATATAGCGGTAGGAGATCGGGTGTTATTGACCTTTAAGGGTCAGGATTTGGCAGTCCTTGAAGTGGATGACAAGTGGGAGCCCGACAAGGTGGTGGAAGCCAAGGGCTGCTATGGCACCACATCTTTGGAACATCCGGCCGTGCGCATGATTGCTACAGAGCGCAAGCGCTTTTATCTCGGTGGCACCTTGCAGGGTCTGGAGTTGCCACAGCGCGTTTTTCCTTGCAAGACTCCTGCTGAGCTGAGAGCGGAACTACCTGCCGGGGAAGACGTAGTTGCCTTTCAGTGTCGAAATCCCATACATCGCGCTCACTATGAGTTGTTTACGCGAGCCTTACACGCCTGCAATGTGAGTGAGAACGCTGTCGTCCTAGTGCATCCCACCTGTGGGCCAACTCAGCAGGATGATATCCCCGGAGTTGTACGTTTTCAGACCTATGAACGGTTAGCTGCGGAGGTGGACAATCCTCGCATTCGCTGGGCTTATCTTCCTTATGCCATGCATATGGCGGGTCCTCGCGAAGCACTCCAACACATGATCATCCGCCGGAATTACGGATGCACTCATTTCATCATCGGCCGCGATATGGCTGGTTGTAAGTCCTCACTTAGTGGCGATGACTTCTATGGCCCTTACGATGCTCAGAATTTTGCCAAGGAATGTGCAACAGAGCTGGCAATGGAAACGGTGCCCTCGTTAAACCTTGTATTTACCGAGGAGGAGGGCTACGTAACTGCGGAGCATGCAGAAGCACGGGGTTTGCATGTCAAGAAGCTCAGTGGTACGCAGTTCCGCAAGATGTTGCGTAGCGGTGAGGAGATCCCTGAGTGGTTTGCCTTCCGTAGCGTTGTGGAGGTATTGAGGGCCGCGTAATTCCTAGGGTCCTAATAACATTCTTTTATTAGAGGTAGGAGAACCTTGGATAAACGCTGGCGAAACGTCGGGCTCTACTTGCTTTTGGTAGTAGTGGTGGTCTGGGGTGGCACGTTCTTTATCGGTCGGCCTGGCACGACGGAGCGAGAGACTCTCCGTTACAGCGAGTTTGTTGAGGCAGTTCAAGACAACCAAGTAAGTCGTGTGACGATCTCAACTGATCAGAGCACCGCCGTGGTTGTTGAGAGCGATGGTCGACGTGCGGAGGTAAATCTTGCTCCTGATAAAGACCTGTTGAAGCTGCTAACTGAGCACAACGTTGATATAGCTGTTCAACCTACCCGTCAGGCCAGTGCATGGCAGCAGGCTGCCGGTAGTTTGATCTTCCCCTTGTTGCTCTTGGGCGGATTGTTCTTCTTGTTTAGAAGAGCCCAGGGTGGTTCTGGTGGTAACCCTGCCATGAGTTTTGGCAAGAGCAAGGCCAGGGTTCAAATGGAGCCTTCTACCCAGGTCACCTTTAGTGATGTGGCTGGGATCGAGGGAGCAAAGCTTGAACTTACTGAAGTCGTTGACTTCCTCAAGAATCCCGACCGCTTTACCGCTGTCGGAGCCAAGATCCCCAAAGGTGTGCTGTTGGTAGGCGCTCCGGGCACTGGCAAAACACTGCTTGCAAAAGCAGTGGCTGGTGAGGCTGCCGTGCCGTTTTTCTCGATTTCCGGCTCGGAATTTGTCGAGATGTTTGTGGGGGTTGGTGCGAGCCGGGTTCGTGATTTATTTGAACAGGCCAAGAAGAATGCCCCTTGCATTGTTTTCATTGATGAGATCGATGCAGTAGGTCGCCAGCGAGGCGCAGGCCTTGGTGGTGGCAACGATGAGCGGGAGCAGACCCTTAATCAGTTGCTTACAGAAATGGATGGTTTCGAGGGCAACACCGGGATCATCATTGTTGCGGCTACCAACCGGCCTGATGTGCTCGATGCAGCTTTGCTGCGACCTGGTCGATTTGACCGTCAGGTTGTCGTGGAGCGCCCTGATTACACCGGCCGTTTGCAGATCCTTAAGGTGCACGCCCGCGATAAGACCCTTGCTAAGGATGTTGATCTCGACAAAGTGGCACGGCGCACACCCGGTTTCACAGGTGCTGATCTTGCCAACTTGCTCAATGAAGCGGCGATTCTTGCCGCGCGTCGGGAGCTAACAGAAGTAAGCAATGATGAAATCAGCGACGCCATTGAGCGGGTGATGGCTGGTCCTGAGAAGAAGGACCGAGTGATTAGTGACCGTCGTAAGCGATTGGTTGCTTATCACGAGGCTGGTCATGCGCTGGTTGGAGCTTTGATGCCTGATTACGACACGGTCCAGAAGATTTCGATCATTCCTCGTGGTCAGGCTGGTGGTCTCACATTCTTTACTCCAAGTGAGGAGCGGATGGAGTCGGGTCTTTATTCCAGGGCTTATTTGCAAAACCAGATGGCAGTGGCTTTGGGTGGTCGCGTTGCTGAAGAAATCGTCTACGGCGAAGACGAGGTGACCACCGGTGCATCAAATGATCTGCAACAGGTGGCGCAGGTTGCCAGGCAGATGGTGACCAGGTTCGGCATGAGCGACAAGCTTGGCCCGGTTGCTTTGGGACGTTCTCAGGGAGGGATGTTCCTCGGTCGTGATATTGCTGCTGAACGAGATTTCTCGGAAGACACTGCCGCCATCATCGACGCGGAGGTGTCAGATCTGGTGGATGTGGCCTATAAGCGAGCCACCAAAGTGCTGGTCGATAATCGTTCGATTCTTGATGAGCTATCAGACATGCTTGTGGAGAAGGAAACTGTTGATGCAGAGGATCTGCAGGAACTGCTGATCCAACGCGACGTGCGGGTTGCTGAATACGTCTGATTGCTACGGGGATGGCCTCTTGCTTGATAGGCAGGAGGCCTTGATGGCTTCACTGCGCGTCCAACCATTTGTTGTGGTACTGCGCCCCGAGGACGACGATCTGGAGCTGTCTAGTCCTAGATCTACTTTATTTGCGATGCTTGAGCAGTTGCATGTCGCCGGAGTTCGACATGTGGAGCTGGCTTGGTCTGCTCATCCTGGTTGGATGTCTTTAATCAGGCTGGTGCAGGATTGTTTTGCAGATTTCTGTCTGGGAGCAGCATCAATCAGCTCTCCAGAGGCCTTGCAGTCTGTAGCAGAGCTTGGCTTGGCTTATGCCATGACACCATTCTGGGATCCTGTCCTTGATGAGAAGGCACGACAAATGCAACAGGTTCTTGTGCCTGGACTGTTCTCCCCCACTGAGATACAGCAGGCCTGCCGCTGTGGCAGTCGGCTTGTCAAGTTGTTTCCTGCATCAGTTTTGGGAATTGACTACTGGAGTCAGTTGGCTGGGCCTATGAATGATTTGCCTTTTGTGATTGCGGCTGGTGGCCTTACGGTTTCAGACTTAAACCCTTGGCTTGATGCGGGATATGACGCGATTGCTCTTGGGCGAGGACTGGTGCGGCAGGGAAAGCTTGACCCCGCATTGCAGGTTTACTTGAAGACCTCGACAAGTGCAGATTGACCTCGACTATTGTTCGACGTGAGAACAAGATGCTACATATAAGATAGCTGTCTATTATTCAATGTCTCAGCTAACCATCAAACTCAGTGTCAAGGCTGATGCCTTGATCGCACAGCTTCAGAAGGAGATTTTTAATCGTCGTCGCAAAAAGGTCACCGCTGCTGGAGTGGTGGAAACTTTGGTTGAAAGCGGCGCCAAGTCTCAGTCGGATAAGCGCTTTGCGACTTCTTGGATCAATTTGATCAAGGACATTGAGAAGGCTGCCAAGCTCGCCAATACTCATGGCAGCAAGCCTTCTTCTCTCAGTGCTGACGAGTGGGCCATTGTCTTGACCCATCGCAGCCGTGGTGCCAGCAAGGCAAGTAGTAATACGCTGGCAACGAAAGCACCAGCTAAGAAAGCTTCTACTGCAAAGGCACCAGCTAAGAAAGCTTCTACTGCAAAGGCACCAGCCAAGAAAACTTCTACTGCAAAGGCACCAGCCAAGAGAGCTTCTGCTGCAAAGGCACCAGCCAAGAAAGCTTCTGCTGCCAAAGCACCAGCCAAGAGGGCTTCGACTGCTAAGTCAGCCAAAAAGCCTCCCAAAGCATCCATTGGCTCAACGCGACCAGCTCGCCGAGCACGCAAAGCAAGTGGTGCTAGCGGTGCTATTGCCTCCACGTCTGTAGC
>Ga0208766_1002277_pt1 | contig 9916 bp, 8 predicted proteins | sample ETN01SmetaG_3_FD_185792 | JGI IMG/M metagenome (GOLD analysis project Ga0208766, IMG submission 185792) | Marine microbial and viral communities from oxygen minimum zone, Eastern Pacific Ocean - ETNP2014F12-01SV263 (SPAdes) (version 2) | ecosystem: Environmental > Aquatic > Marine > Oceanic ...
AATTAACTCAATATTGGAAAGGAAAGGATGAATCGGTTCCACTTTGGAAAAGGTTGGCAGAGTATGCACAAGATTCAAGCGTCAATGAAAAAAAATCTATTCTAAACGTAGTTAGGAGCAATGCACCGTCATTTGCTAAAGCCAATCAAGAATTATTTGAGAATATGAATTAACTAGGTGCCGCCTTGTTACAATTGAAATTACCAATTTCATCTGTAATTTGAATCATTAATAGTGGTCAAATGAGATGTTTGGATTGATATGAGAAACTTTGCGCCCATGGTCAACTACTTCTCCCACAACTTGACAACCAGATAATCGCTCATCTAGCCAGTTTGTTACAGCACCTGCTGCTTCACCTGCAACAATGACAGTCATCCCCATTCCAAGGTTGAAAGTGCGAGCCATTTCTCGCTCATCAACATCTCCCATTTTAGCAACCCATTCAAACTCTGGGTGTGTATTCATGGGTGAAGAGATATGGTAGCCAAGCGTATCATGAAGTCTCAACAGGTTGGATAAACCACCACCTGTAATGTGGGCAATGCCCTTGATTTGCTCACTTGAGCAAGGTCCATCTCCGGTACGACAAGCAGCAATCAAGTCATAGACAGGATCGCAGTAGATTTGAGTAGGGTTCAGTAAAACTTCACCAAGCGTAACTTCGCCATCAGTGAAACGCTCAATACGCCCATCATCTACATCGAAAGGTGCAGGTGCAGAAAGTGCCGCTCCAGTTTTCTCTAGTACTGCTCGTACAAGTGAGAATCCGTTAGAATGGATACCCGAAGATGGCAGTCCAATGATTTGGTCACCCGCTTGCATATTCTCTCCAGTGATTGCTTCACCTTTTGGTAGCCAACCCAAGGCAGTTCCCGAAAGGTCGAGTTCCTTGACAATTCCTGGAAGAGATGCAGTCTCCCCGCCTGCGAGTGTCACGCGCGCTCGGGCGGCGGCGCACGCGAGGGATGCCCCAAGTGCGGCATGTACATCAGGGTCAGGGCAAGGTGTTGCCACATAGTCAACAAAAGCAATTGGCTCCGCTCCAACGCAGAGTAAATCATTGACATTCATTGCCATGCAGTCGATTCCAACTCCTGCTAATTGATTCAATTCATTAGCAATCTGTAGTTTACTTCCAACTCCATCAGTGGCTAAGGCAAGTAGATTATCTCCAAATTCAACTAGTCCACCAAAACCCCCCGGTAAGTCGACAGGAGCGCCAGGTGATCCTGCTTTTCTGACTGACTTAGATAATGCTCCAATCAATGATGCTACTGAAGCAGCCTCAAGGTCAATATCTACTCCGGACGAGGCGTAATCGAGCCCCTCACCGTCACTCATCAATTCGTCGAGATGGTGGCGGTTATTCAAACCGCCGAGTCATTTTCAATGGTTATTCCAGCCTTATGTAGTTGATTAATCAAGGTCTGCGGGTCTTTGCAATTGAATGTGTACGAACGGCCTTTTCGTGTTGTTAGAATCTCTAACCCAGGTCCACTATTTTCTATGTATCCTATATTTTTCAATCCCTTAATTTTCCAACCCAAACCGCCCCATTTAACCCAATTAATTTCAACGATTTTAGCTGAGATAATTTCTGAATTAGTTAAGTTTACAATCCATCCTCTATATCCGAAGGATAGGTGATTACCATCATATTGAATGGCATAGGTGGAGAATGACCAAGCCATACAAATGAATATAATTATTGGGAAACCAAAGCTCAACCAATAGATTATATTTCCGATATATAGTAGTCCGTTTTTATGTAAACCGAGTGCAAAAAATAGAGTGACAGATCCAATTATAGACACCGCTACAATGAAGAATAAAAGGTAGTAATACTTTGGCCGCGATTGCTCATTGTACATTGTCAAACCCCAATAATAATGCAGATTCAGCAAATTTCGTTTTGGATTCTTGCATCCGATGCCCGTCTTCAATCTCAATTAATTGTATTACACAATTATCTTCATCTCTCATTTTTCGAGAGTTTTCTATTGGCACTACATCATCAAGAGTGCCATGAAGAATAACAGTTGGATGGTTGAGTTTTGGCCATGACATTTTTTCAGCATCAAGAAAGAAATCCCAATCTAATGTTATATCATGCCCGAAACCGTTGTGGAAGTATTGTACACTCCCCTCCTCTTTCCATTTTGCAAGCCCTTCTTCTCCAGCACCTTGCCGCCATAACTCATCTAATCCAAAAGCTGGTGCAATCAGAAGTAGGGAGAAATTCTCATCCGGCCTAAGTGCTGATGCGTTAGCTGCTGCCAAACCCCCCATTGAGGAACCGGATACTAAATCAAAGGGCCCTTCATTATCGATTAATTTGAGTAAGACTTCAGTTTCTTGTTCGATAGACCACCCAAGTTCTGACATGACTGGTGTTACAAGTTCCCAACCCAATTCTTCACGCATATAATCTGGTTTACTGCCTTCAGGAGTGCCTTCAAATCCGTGTGCAAATAACACACGCATATTAGTCACATCTTTCAAATGATAGAGGCTTGAAATCACTGCCAACAATATGGCACCTTTTCATTGTAATATCCAATATATCACTTGTTGGTAATGAACGAATATGAATTTCAGCGGTTACTTCTACAGTTGCTGAAAATAAGTGGCCACCATGCACTTCGTGGTCATCATCTGAAAATACCACATGGATATGGGTGAATTGTTTATCATCCAATAAAGCAATATTCCCCTGCACTGATAGCAATTCAACAGGTCCAGCGACGACTTTTCTCTGATAAATTCCATTTGAAGCTAGATAGCCTACATCAATATCCCTTACTCGTCCAATCCCACTAGTTATCGCACCAGATGAGTGAATAGAATTTTCAAAAATATCTTGAATTGATTGATGTATTTCCTCACCCGGATCCAATCTGACGAATAGGTCGCGCCCCCAATCTCCTGTTTCCATGGTTGAACCCTAGAGCGGGACTTTCATAGAGATTCGGTGTCCCCGTCCTCCCGGTGAACAGTTGAGTCGTGGCCTTGTTATCTTCGTTGAAGATGAAGAAACACTTCGTAAATTGGGGGAAACCATCCTTTCAAGGATGGGTTTTGAGGTTTCAGCACACGGTGATGCAGAGTCAGCGTTAGAAGTTATACAGAGTAACAAATCAATAGTACTCTTGGCTACTGATATGTCGCTACCAGGTATGAATGGAGTTAACCTAGCACACAAGATTAGGGAGTTGGGAATTGATGTACCAATTCTTTTGATGAGCGGCCATGATGAAGAGGAAATTAATGAGGCAGGAGGGGTGCCTGAGCCAGGCTTGATTTTGCAGAAGCCCATAGGTCTTGCAGATCTCAGAGCAGTCGTAGATTCTCTCCTTTCATAGGTGTCTGGCGTCTTATTTCTTGATAGTAACATTTTCTGCATTTTCAATTGAAAAAGTTCCAGTGGAAAAAATACCTCTGACCAATCGTGCACTGTAAAGCCCCCTCATTTCCAGTGGAAATAGGGGGGTCTAATCGCTTACTTCAAAAACCCCCAACAAACGCTGTTGAGTCCTGCGCGGGGTGAAGTCATGGTTGGTATTCAAGATTCAAATGCTCGTTGGCGCACATTTCTGCAGGAGCAATATTCTCGTGAAATTCAAGTTCTTGCAAGTGCTTGGCCTAACCAGAATGTGATGTTGGTGACTTTCGCTCATATACAAGCTTGGGATCCTAATTTTGCGCAAGCATTGATTGAATATCCAAAACCAATTTTGAGGGCAGGTTCAGAAGCGCTGAGGAGTCTTTGCAGAGAAGGTGGCTGGGAAATTGAGCCGATGTTGCGTGTGATTGAACTTCCACTAGATTGCAAACGTTCCCTTAGGGAAGTTGGTTCTGATGATATTGATATGCTAATTTCATCAGAAGTTGTCGTAACAAAAGTATCTGAATTGAAACCAAGAATTTACCATGCTTTGTTTCGTTGTGCTGTTTGTAATCATACAAATGAAGTCCCACAACTCAATGAATTAGAATTAATTGAACCCGTATCTTGTAATGATTTAGATGGTGGTTGTGGTCGTTATCCAAGTGGAAAAGATGGAACACGGTTTGAGTTAATTCAAGAAAATGTATCTTTAGTTGATAACCAATGGATAGAAATTCAAGAATTGCCTGAGAATGTTACTGGCGGCGCCCAACCAGCAAGGGCCACCGTTCTAGCTGAAGCGGACCTTGCAAATCTTCTTCTTCCTGGTATGCGGGTTACTGTAAATTTGGTACCTTTCATTCGTACTGAGAAAACCCGAGGTAGTAAAACTCCGATGTTCAATATCTACCACACACTTGTTTCAGCCGAACAAGAAAACATACCATTCAATGAAATTGAAATTTCTGAAGAAGATCAAGAAATGATTGCTGAAATCAGCAGCAGAGCGGACTTGCTTGAATTGATGACTAACAGCATAGCCCCCTCTATTTTTGGTGCTGGTAAATTGCAAATGGTGAAGCGCTCTTTGGTGATGCAATTGTTTAGCGGCGTATCTAGAAAATATTCTGATGGTACCCGCGCACGTGGCGATATTCACATTCTGTTAATGGGGGACCCGGGAGTTGCTAAGAGCCAACTCCTCTCTTACATGTCACAAATATCACCCCGTGGAAGGTATGCATCTGGTGGTGGTATTTCGGGTGCTGGATTAACTGCAGCAGCAGTCAGGGACGCTTTCAATGATGGCCGTTTTTCTCTTGAGGCTGGTATCTTAGTTCTAGCAGATTCGGGGTTAGCAGCAATTGACGAGTTTGACAAGATGAATAACGATGATAGGGCAAAAATGCATGAAGCAATGGAGCAACAAAAAATCCATATTTCAAAAGGTGGAATTAATGCAACCATGAGAACAAGATGTGCTGTTCTTGCAGCAGCAAACCCGCGACTTGGCCGTTTTAGTCAACGAGGGCAAGCAGGCTTGGACATTTCTCCTATGTTTGAGGAGGTTGACCTTCCCCCAGCATTGATGTCTAGGTTTGACATAATTTGGCTTATCAGAGATGATGCTATTCAAGAACAGGACAGACAAATCGCTGAACATATTTTGACCAATCGAAGTAGTGGTGTGAGTGAAACACTAATCGAAGAAGGCCGAATGGATGATCCTAGAGTTATTGATGATGAAAGTTCCATCAAAAAAGGATACAGCGGAGAAGACCAACTAACAATTCCAATGTTCCAAAAATATGTGGCATGGGCTAAACGCAATATCCACCCTGTGTTAACTGATGAAGCTAGAGATGAGATAGTTGCTTTCTATCTAGAGAAACGTAACGAGTCTGATGGAGATGATAACAGCGTTCCAATTACTGCCCGAGCTCTTGAGGGATTAGTTAGATTGGCAGAGGCTAATGCTCGTATGCGTTTATCCCAAAAAGCCACGATTGAAGATGCTAAGAGAGCATTAGCAATGTTCAGGAATTGGCGCTATGAATTAATGGGGGATGAGTTTGATGAAGGGACCATTCTAACAGGTCGTTCAGTAAAGAGAAGATCTGCTGACCAGACGGCATTAGAAGTCATTAAACAGTTATCAGGTGGTAAGAGAGATTTTGACATTAATGAGATTGACATTCTCAATGAAATGTCTCGCCATAATTTTGATGAATTTGAAGTCGAAGAAGCACTCAAGCAATTATCACAAAAAAGTCAGATTTACACACCGGGCGCAGGTCGTTGGCGACTTGTGAATTAAGCCCACTTTTGATTCAAATATCTGTTATGAGCCGGTTCTGCTATGAGTCATAAGCCTCTCCGAGGTTTTGATGGCAACTTCAGAACCGGTAGGTGATATCACTGATGCAGGGTCTTTAGACCCTGAATCATTAGGTTTCATGTGTGGCTTAGAAATCCATCAACAATTGGCTACTGGCAAGTTACATTCTCGCCAACCCTGCACCCTCTATGATTACACAATTGAAACAATTCCAGAAGATTGGCCACGGGCCCATCGCCGCCTAAGGGCGTCTGAAGGTGAGGCGGGGCAAGTTGATGTCGCTGCACGTTTTGAAGCAAGAAGGAACCGTTCTTTTGTTTATGTGAAATCGCCTAATGCGGGACTGATTGAACTTGATGAGGCACCACCTCTAATTCACGATTCAGATGCTGTAGATGTTGCCCTCACAGTGGTGGCAATGATGGACATGAATCCAGTTCCTGTAATGCAAGCAATGAGAAAAACTGTTGTCGATGGCTCAAACACTAGCGGCTTTCAACGTACTACATTGATTGCTACTGGTGGTGCAGTACAAACTCCTTCAGGAGCAGTGGGGATATCGCTTCTAACTTTGGAAGAGGATTCAGCCCGCAAGTTGGATACACAGAGCGGTCCATCAGGTGAAGTAGTGGTTTACACACTTGATAGGCTTGGAGTGCCACTAATTGAGATCGCTACTGACCCGGAGGTACAAAATCCAGAACACGCTAAGGAATGCGCTCGGGCACTGGGTCAAATGTTGAGGGACACTAGAAAAGTCAGACGCGGTTTAGGGACAATCCGTCAAGATCTCAATGTAAGTATTGCTTGTGGTGATAGAGTTGAAATCAAAGGTTGCCAGGATTTGGATTGGGTACCTAGAATCATCTCATTAGAAATGGCTCGCCAACTACACTTTTATCGCCTAGCCAATGAATTGAGGGCGGAAGCAGGGCTTTCCTCCCTTCCATCGAATCGTGATGATGATGATGCTGATGTCGAGCAACAGGTGGCTTCAGTTGTTTCTGAACTTCTTCCTTTCGAGCCAGTTATTTTGACAGAGTGTTTCTCATCATGTGATTCAAAGATGATTTCAGATTCTATTTCTGACGGTGCCGTTGTTCTTGGAATTAAATTACCAAAGTTCGCGGGGCGGCTAGGATGTAAGCAATTAGATAGTGAAGGCGCACAACTACCAAGGCTTGGAAGAGAGCTTGCAGCAGCCGCTAAATTAGCTGGGGTGAAAGGCATATTTCATTCAGATGAATTGCCAGCATATGGAATTACAGAGGTTGAAATTTCTGCTACCAGTAGCGCACTTTCTGTGGGTGAGGATGATGCCTATGTGCTATGTGTGGCTCCTCAATGGCAGGCAGAATTAGCTCTTGAGTCTGCAATCAACCGAACACGGCAGGCATATCATAGGATTGCCCAAGAAGTCAGAAATGTCGTGATTAGAAAGGGTGCCCCTGAAGATGGTACGACAAGTGCAATGCGACCGTTACCCGGCAGTGCAAGGATGTATCCTGAAACCGATATTCCCGTATTTCAATTATCAAAAGAGAGGTGGGAGAAAACCATAGCAAACCTGCCCCCTACTTTCGAGCAGCGACGAGAATTGCTTTCAGCCAGTGATATTTCAGAGAATCAAGTTGATGCTTTACTAAGTCGAGAAGAAGATGAAAACTTCCATGCAGGACACAATGGCTCATTGTGTGAAGGACTTGGTTCACTTCCTGACAAAGCTTGGGCTAGTTTACTACTTGATCGTGCAAGAGAAGAGGTTGCTGAAGCAGCAGGTGCTCCAAATGTCGAACTGATACCACTTTCATTGTTGGGATTCACTCTAGAGTTACGTGAAGCCGGAGGGGTCACTAGAGATGGTGTTGTACCACTAGCAACTCGAATGATGACTAGTGGTGGTTGGAAAAATAGTGCTAATGATGCGGCAGTGATTCGCACAACGCTTTCTAATCTTGCAGATGAACTTGGAGTTGTTCCTGCAGATAGCGGTGCTATCGATGAAGTGGTAGCAAAAGTATTGGCTGAAAGAGCAGATTTTGTCGCTGAAAGAGGAATGGGTGCTTTGGGCCCACTAATGGGAGTGGTTCTGAAGGAACTTGGAAGTGGAGCAGATGGAAAAGCAGTCAGTGATGCGCTCAAAACAGCCATCATGAAACTACAGTGAGGTTTGTGGATGCGCTCTCCAAGAGTGTTTGGATTCGCTGTAATGATACTAGTGTTATGCTCTTCAACAACTAGTTTTGGACACACAGTTGATCCTCAGAATGTCACATGGGAATTACCCCCAGTTCAATGGAGTAAAGATTTGGAATCTGGTTATGTATCGACAGCCCCCTTGGTGCTTGATGATTTACTCATAGTGAAAGTAGGCGGTAGTAGTGACAACTCAGGGGGGCCATGGGATGAAGGAAAGGGGCCAGGGATTTACGCTTTCAACACCTATACTGGTGAACAGTTGTGGCGCTATGAACATAATCAGTCACAATCCGGTTTTGAGATTTCACCACCAATATATATTCATCAATATGAGATGCTAATCAATGGTTGGACAAGCGGTTATATCACAGCTAATGACATAGATTCAGGAGAACTTTTGTGGTCTTATCAGACTGAACATATTTCTTGGGGTATTACTGGTAAACCAGTTGCAATAGTAGGGGAGCCACTTTTTGATGACGCTATTCATGTTGCTACTGAAACAGGCGTATTGGGCCTTACCCCTAATGGAACCGTACTGTTTGAGCATACCTTCCCCAATAACGCGACTGGCTACCGTAATGGAGTAGGATTCATGTTATTGGATTACAATCAGTCAAGACCACTGGCAGCAGATAATGGACTGTATGTTACAGTGGGGGACGAAACAGGTGGATTCCATGCTTGGGAGATTAATGGAGATAACTTCACTTCATGGAAGTTACAAGATTTAATTGGGGGTTCAGATTGGAAAATTAGAACCCCCCCATTTGTAACTCATCCTCGTAATGATTCAGATACCTATGGATTGGGTATTGTAGCTCAAGGTATTGGGGGTGGAGAGATGTTGACACTTGATTATCAAGTGAATGGTACATTCATTGTGAAGCATAGCACATCAATTGGTATAGCGCCTGCAATACCAATGTTCTTGCCCGCAGGAGTTGTTGTAACTGGTGACTTAACATCAGTATTAGCCCACTGCACTTTCAATTCATCTGGGTGTGAAAATGCAACATTTATTGATTCAGGCCCCGTGTCTGGTGAAATTACTACTTTATTTGGTGAATACAATTCAGGTGGAATGCCATTTGCAATCCCACACAATACTGCTGAAGGATATTGGACAGGACATCTGATTTGGTGGAATGAAACCAAACTCGACTCATCGTTACAGTGGGATTGGCATCCTGAAAAACCAGGTTGGATTACTGCTGGAATTGGCGGCACATCAGAAGTGATGGCTGCTGCTAATGACGCATCTTGGTTAGAGGTTAGGTTTGAGAATCGGACAAGTAATCCAAATTATGATTCTACAGATCAGCAAGAAGAAGTCATTGATTCAGAAGTTACATACTCAACAGTTACTGGATTACATATGGTAAATGAACTTGCAATAGTAGTCATTTTGTTGATTTCTTCTGGCGCCTTGTTTGCAGATTCTATTTCTGCAAAACGCCTAGGTTCCATTGGTATATTGGTGGTGTTTTTGTTGTTATTACCTACTTTGAATGTGGCTTGGGTTACTTCTGTTAACGATGAAGGAAATGACCAGACCGCAGAGGTTAGTCAATTTCCTGAACAATATTTCGATACTCAAGTAGTATGTTTTGAATTCCCTGACGACCTTTGGGATGAAGAGTTAGGATTGAGTATATTCCTTGATACCAATGGTGAGGAAATAGAGCGCTCTCAAGGTAATAATTCACGAACTTGTGTGGGTGGCTTACAAGGTCACCAAAATATTCACACTGCAAGCATGGAAGCTACTTCCGTTGCGGGTTACAATTACACTTGGGACGAGCAACCATTGGGTATGTTTGTTGAAGATATTGGGATGGCAACAGCAGGCGATGGAGATCGCTGGTGGTTGTATTGGGTGGATGGTCAGCACGGTGCGTTAGCGGCAGACTTGCAACCGATGACAAACGCTAGTGTTGTAGAATGGAAATTCCTCTAATTTTCAATGACAAAGCACGCAATCATCA
>Ga0208766_1002278_pt1 | contig 9916 bp, 7 predicted proteins | sample ETN01SmetaG_3_FD_185792 | JGI IMG/M metagenome (GOLD analysis project Ga0208766, IMG submission 185792) | Marine microbial and viral communities from oxygen minimum zone, Eastern Pacific Ocean - ETNP2014F12-01SV263 (SPAdes) (version 2) | ecosystem: Environmental > Aquatic > Marine > Oceanic ...
AGAGAATCGCCCCTCACCCGCCTTTTTAATTTCAACATTTGTTCATGCTTGCCAAAGTACCTAGAAGTAATCCAAGTGAGTATATTCTCATGCTTTATTGGAAAATCCCTGAGGAAAAATTGAGCCTCTCTAATTGCAAATAACTCATCCAGTAGCGAATCTTCTATCTCTTCCCCTCTGAGGATTTTGTCCAACAAGATCTTTCTGAAACACTTCCAACAGTTTTTGCAGGGTGATCCTCTTTTTCCTCTAATACATGACTGGGAAAAGGAACCATAATGGTGACTGACATTTATTTTGCTCGTCCCCACCTCACTAATGCCCGCAACTACAAGGTTTAGTGGTATACCAGCGCCTTGGAATAAACCCCCCCAGGTGCGAAAATGACGACCTAGGGGGTACTCTCTGTATCTCTTGTGGCCTATTCCATAGGCCGACTCCAATATCGTTCCAAATGCTATGCTATTGAACCCCATTTGCTGGGCAATCAGAACTGCAGGGGCTGAATTTGCTACATCAACTGGAAATCCAACCGGATCCCTGAGGTACTCAAGGTCACTCTCTATCATGTATACGCTCTTACCCGCCCTGCCCAACTCTTCACAGATGTGGTATTGAGCATCTTTGTCATACAGTGTCTTTCCCTTTATCGGTCTATCAAGAAAAACACATATCGTACTTTCAGGCATTAGTGCCAAAGCCGCCGTTGAATCGACACCTCCACTGAATGCCAGAGCCGGTTTTGATACATCTGGGGACTCATAGGGTTCCACCATGAAGTCAGTGGGCTCAACATCAAAGCGACTGAAAACTTTGGTAGCCTCAAAAAAACGTTCCGAAACTCCTCCAGGAAGTTTCAATCTCCCTTTGCAGAAGGGGGAACAAAGCATAATGATGACTAATGCCAAGTGGTCTGGGTGGATTTCTTCTCTGGTAAATCCCCCAGGGAGAATGAATGTGCATCTATTGTCCCCCATTTGGTATTTTTCTGTAGGCTTCTCAACATCGTCTTCCTCTATCTGAAAAGACAACGATACCTCATTTCGATTATCACTGATTGCAACCCTCATCTTCTCACCCTTCAGTAAAATGATCTGACTGTGGAGATTAATCCTTCTTCAACGCTAACATTAGGGGAGTAGTCAAGTAATTCTCTGGCCATAGTGATATCTGCTAGCGAGTGCTTGACGTCTCCAGCCCTAGACTCGACGTGCTTCGGTTTGATTTTGTCAATTTCTGGATGATCATCAACAACAATTGAACTAACTAATTCATATAATTCATTGATAGTAATTCTGCATCCACATGCAATATTGAAATTTTTTCCAAATGCCTCCCGTTTATTAGTCAATAGAGAGTTGATATTCGCCTGTACAGCATTTGAGATATGGGTGAAATCCCTAGATTGCTCACCATCTCCGTGAATCTGAGGGACCTCCCCATCCAAAATTAGAGATGCGAATTTAGGAATTACTGCTGCGTACATTCCCTCTGGGTCCTGCCTCGGTCCAAAGATGTTGAAGTATCTTAGCCCGATTAGTTCCATCCCATGAAGAGATGAGAAAACAGTAGAATACATCTCTGAAATCCTCTTAGTAACTGCATAGGGGGACAATGGAACCCCAATTTTCTGTTCAATTTTCGGCAAAGTCGACTCATCTCCATATGTGGACGAACTTGAAGCATACACCACTCTTTTGATGCCAAGTTTGTTGGCCGCATGGAAGACATTCAAGGTGCCAGTTGCATTATGAGAATGAGTTGTAACCGGGTCTGCTACAGAACGAGGTACCGATCCAAGTGCAGCCTGATGATTCACTGCGTCACAAATTTCCATCGCATCCATACAGGTTTCTAAATCCCTGATATCCCCCTCTATGAAATTAAATCCCCTTTCATTTTCTAGATGAGCGATATTTGCTATCTTGCCTGTAATTAGATTGTCTAAGCATACTACTTCAATCCCAGAGGAGATTAGAGCATCACAAATGTGTGAGCCAATGAATCCAGCTCCACCAGTTACCAAGACCCTATTTATGCCATTCACAACATCACCTTGCCACCCCATGACCCCTTATGTTAAGGCTTAACCTCTATACTAATTCGTCGCTCTATTTCTTCAACCATCCAATTGCCTATAATGGTTAAACCAAATTCTGAGTAGTGATTCACATCGTCCCCATTATCTTTCAGCATTTTCCCTCTGCCTTCTCGAATTACCAATGGAGTAGGATCGATTACATCCAAACCATTTTCAGAATGCCCATCCATATATGATGACAGAAGGTCCCTCATCAATATTATTTTTCCATCAGAACCCTCGACATTGATATGCTTGAGAAAAACAACCGGAATCGGGCTCAAGTCGGAAATCTCTTTCATTCGAGCCACCACTTCTCTTTCTTCGATTAGCTTTAATTTCAAATCACAAATTATGGACATCTCATCTTCAGTGAAAGCCGCACTAATTTCTCCGAACTCGGCATCATCAATTTCCCCGTTTCTGGATAAGGCTTTGTCAATCGCCTTCCTCAATTTCTTACCTTCCTCTCCTCGGCCATCACATAATTCCCTAATTACATTATTTAGTTGGAGAGGTTTGTCCCCAGTCAAGGCAGTCTTCAGAGAAGATACTTCAACAAGTAATATATCCGAATCCCCGATTGCAAAATGATTGGGGATATTATTCCTTATCGCTTCGCTACATTGGAATTTCAGCAATTCATCGGAGTAATTATTTTCCCCTTTTAACACCTCTATTCTAAGTCCGATCTCTGGTAATGAGTGTAGATAAGATGTCTCGAATCCACTATTATTAATCACTAATCTTGCCTCCTCTGACATTTTCCTCATTGGCAAATAGAGTCTACACGTACCAATCGTTGAGACTACTGGCCTAGCCTCATTCAAAGAGAATCTAATTGCTTCCTCATATATCTCCTTTAGTCTGGAATACATTGACTCCACAGAGAATATCTTTCTGGAATTTTCTTTCGCTTTCTTGGACGCTTCCTCTAGCCATTTTTCGTCTTCGAGAGATTCACTAACCAGCTCTACCAAATCTTCTTCCGTCCCCTTTTTGGATAGGCGACCAGTTTCATGATCAACAAAGGTCTCAACAGATCCACCAGCGTTTGTGGAAATTACCGGAACTCCAAATCCTTGTGCCTCGATAAGTACATTCGGCAAACCCTCAATTCTTGAAGTAAGAAGGAATAAATCCATCCTCTTCAACCATGATGCAACGTCCCTCTTCTGTCCCACCAGGTGAATCCGATTATCCATTCCACGGTTAGCAATTTCATCCCTCATTACGTCCAGCATCTGTCCACCACCAACAATTACAAAGTGCACGTCGTCGAATAGACTCACGATTTCTGTGGCTATATCGGCCCATAAACGAGGCTGTTTTTCTTCTACTAGCCTAAATACGCCACCGACTATCCTACTATCTAGTGGGATGTTGAACTCTTTTAGATTCGATTCAATGGGGGATTTCTCCCCCTCTTCCATTGAATCAAAATTTACGCCATTGTGGATAATCTCAAATTTCTCACCAGGCAAGTCTAACCATTCAGCATAACTCGTCAAACCAACCTCACTATTGTGCGCCAGCAATACTCTTTGATTATTTATTAGATCGCGATAAGCACTTCTCAGGTATCTCTTCCTCCTCATGTGGAGAACGGATTTTTCATCCGTTCTCATCGATCTCGCGAATAATATGATCCTAGGGACTCCTGCCATTAGTGCGGCAATCGCCGCGTCTATGTTCATCCCGTCTTGCCATGAATGGACTATAGATGGTTTATATTCCAGAAAACGATTGAATAATGGAATTATTGTATTTTTCATTGAATTCGGAAGTAGGTTCAGTAAATCCATCCAGTCTCCAATTCGCGAGTCATTTTCAGAATCCCCCCTGCTGAATCCAATCTCATCTATCTGAATTCCCATGTTCCTCACTTCGGTCTCAAACGTGTCGAACCTACCTCCGCTGGAATCTATCCTATTGCAATAAAGACGCACTTCATCCCATTGGCTATCCAAATGGATTTTATCTAGACAGGCAACAACTTGTCTTTCAGCACCTCCCCTTCCCAGAGATGAGGACACCATAGCTATCGATTTATTTTCCTCCCATTCAGTGTTTACTTTCCTTACACAAGAACGCTGAATGATCCTCTTTATCACTAACTCAGTGAGGCGAAAACCCTCCTTTGCTTCCAACGAATCTTCAATATCTTCGAAGGTAACAGAAACTCTTCTGATGACTCTGTCCAATTCATTCAATTGCTGGGAGTCACTTCTTTTGTCACCGATTTTCTCCCCTTCTCTCAAGTATCTATACTGTTTCGATATCTCCCCTAACTTAGAAAATCCTCTGCCCAACTCTTCATAGAAGATTGGGTTTTTCCCAAATCTGGTCACAGCATGATTTTCGATTTCATCCCTTTTCTCTTCCAATTGGAACTCTGTTGCGAGCAGGATTGCTATTACGTGCCCCTCCATTGACCCCCCGTTCTTCCAAATCAAATCATCAATTGCTTCTTCAGCAAGATTGTAATTGCCCATCCTAAGGTGCAGAACAATTATCCTATCCCACATGGTAGTATCTGATGGCGACGAACGAACCTCATCATATGCGATTTCCAATGCCTCATTTAGTAAACCCATCCTTGAAAGGACAGAAACAAGCGATCTCTTTGCCCTTGAGTCTCGCCTGTTAATGGATAAGGCCCTTTCTAAAAAACCTCTTGCTTCAAAATCTCTGCCCATTTGGTAGAGAGTTTTCCCCTTCCCAAGATTTCCTTCTAGGTCTTCTTCATTTAACTCAATTACGGTCTCCCAAATTCCTATTGACCCTTCATAATCCCTCACTCTCTCCTTTATCCTGGCTTGCAGAATTAGGCAAGTTCTGTTGTGAGGGTCAATTTTTAACGAATCCCGGGCGTAATCTAGTGCATTGGCATATTCTTTCTTTATGAAGAAAAATCTCGCAACTCCCGTTAGAGATTCAACATCCTCGGGATTCTTCAAGGTGATTTCCATGAATTTTTCGAAGGCCCCCTGCTCATCTCCAATGCTCCTTTTCGATCTAGCTAAGTACCTAATTCCGTCGATATTCCTCGGTTCTCTTTCAAGTAGTTCATTACAACGTTCAATGCACAAATTGAAGTTTTTTGTTGTATACAGAGATTTAATCAGTAGCACTCTGGAGACCAAATCTTCAGGGTCAAGAATTATCCTATAATTTGCTAAATATTGTAATTCATCATGCGCACTTTCGTTATACAATCTCCTTATTCTTTTTGTTTTGGAATTATTGATAAGTTCATCCAACTCTAGTCCATTATTTATTAGATAGTCTTCTACTGGGAGTCCTAGGAGTTCACACGTCCTTCTTATTTCCGCGTCTTCCATTGATGGAAAATCAATGGGAGTCCGCTCTCTAAGATCAATTCCTAATATTGAACCTATGATTTTCCTAGTTCGTTCCGGCTTCACATTAATCTTTGAAGGAGAAACCCCCCCGCCACCCCTTTCTTCAATTATCACAATAGCCCAGATCATTAGTATTGTCGACAAGTAGACAATTATCAGAAAAAATCCGACCGTTCCAAAATCCAACTAACTAACTCCCAACATTCACGATCTCTTCCAAGTAATATTTTACTGAATCCGGACCATTGCCATCGAAAACAACCCTTCCCTCGTTGAGAACTACGCCTCTTGAGCACATTGACTTTACTAAGCCCAATGAGTGCGTCGAAATCACAATCGTCTCGCCTTTATTCATGAACTCAATGGCCTTACCCTCAGCCTTCTTCCTGAACATCTCATCCCCCACTCCAAGGGTTTCATCCATGAGCAATATCTCTGGTTCAAGACTTGTAGTGAATCCAAATCCTACTCGTCCCGCCATCCCACTCGAGAGAGAGCTGTAATTTCTATCATAAGCCTCGCCAAGTTCACAAAAATCTTCCACCTCCTGTTCAAATTTTTGTAAATTTTCTAGGCGCACCCCATATGCTCCAGCAAGTAATTTCACGTTTTCTCTGGCTGTCAGATGAGGTATTATTCCCGGATTCGAACCCCTAAGTGTGAAGACCCTGCCGAAAGTCTCAATTTTCCCAGATTTTGGCCGCAGATCTCCCCCTATGGCTCTCAACAATGTCGTTTTTCCCGCACCGTTCGGCCCCAGTAATGCTACAATTTCACCTCTCTCAATATTCAAATTCACCCCATCAATCGCCTTAATCCCCCTCATTTCGCTTTTTGACTTCCGAAGGCCCTTGCCCTTCACATAATACTCAATACTCAAATCTGTTATTCTGATAGCATCTACGTCATCTATTCCCAAGTTGAATACCTCCATCTTTGCTTATCTATTAATGCAAGGCCATAGAAAAATGAGACCATCAATAGTAAACTAACCGCGGCCGTAATTTGCATATCGAGAAGTCTGAATCCCTCTTCTCCAAAAGCTATGGCCCTGGCCGGCTCACTAAAAAATGTAAACGGATTATAAAGGCAAAAAGTTCTATGAAAACCCTCAGTTTGATCTAGCGGGTATAGTGCAGGGCTAACAAAGAACATCAACATTGCAATGTAACTCACTACATTCTTGAAATCAGGAATACCTTTCACTAACGGTGACATCACTCTTCCCAAGGAATACCAAACTAAACCATTCATTACGCAAATAATGGGGAATAAAGGGACTATCCAGTATGACGCATCCAGAAATAGTACGACAAGCACAGTTCCAATGGAAAGGTGAAATGAGATGTTCCCTATATGCAGAATTTCTGAGAAGATTATTGCACGAGATCTAATTCTCTCAATTTTTATCCCTGCTGTAAAATCCATATTTGATGTCGCACCGTATACTAAGCATTGTTGCAATCCCCTAATTAATGCCAAACCAATCATCACTGATCCGGGATTTGTTCTGTATCGAATTACCGTGAAAACAAATAGGTAAACAAGAGAATGAAGAAGGGGATCTAGCATAAGCCACAATGATCCTAATTTGTATGATTTCGCCACGGCCAGATTTCGCTTCTTGACAATGAATGAAGCCCTATTAATATCTAATCTGAGTGCTTCATTGTCATCAGCGGCAAGGTCTTCACACCTTTCTGGTGAGATGACTCTTCTGTCCATTGGCAATAATTCCCCCTCCTGTAAATTTATTCCAACCATAAAACATTCAATCCACTTTGTCAAATTTCCATATATCTCGGTTTGATGGACTCGAATGCTTTTCCTGTATAGATTTTTATTCCCCTTCTACGAAGATAGTCTCTAAGATCCTCAGCCAATACGCCGACGTCGCCCTCAACAGAATATGGTAGTTTTTCGATTCTGAAAACTGCAACACCAATCTTGCTATCATCAAGTCTCAAATTCAATTTTTCTTCAATACTGATTTTATATTCGTTGTGTTCCTTGTAACCCAATAAATCCGACCACTCGTCAATTATTTCTGCCACAATACGCCTCTTCTCCCCTTCTCTCAAGGAAGCCGGATAAATTCCTTCTTTTATTATCGAAGCAGGATTGCCACCGGCCAAACAACCAGGGGGGAGACTTCTATTCACCACTGAATTAACTGAAATTACACAATTATTTCCTATCTCTGAATTCGGCAGTACTATTGTTCTTGCTGGCAACCACACGTTTTCCCCTATCTTCACAGGTCCAAAGGAAGATGGAAAACCACTCAGTACATCTAGCCATGCCCCGTGGGTCCAGATCATAACTTCCCCACCAATTCCGGCATTATCCCCAATAGATATCGATTCAGACGGATTCAGTACTGCCCTCTCAAAAATTCCAACATTATTGCCGATTGTTACATTTGAGCGAGGTCCGAAACAACCACCCCTCCCTACTTCTACTCCTTCTGTCATGTACAAGTAAGATCCGGCAACAAACTTGCGACAATTTATTCTAACATTGTCCCCAATGTATGAGTTCTCACCAATTTCGAAATGCTCACAGTTGACAATTACATTTTTTCCTAAATGTGAATTTTCTGGAATTATCGCCTTCTTGGCGTTGATGAAATTATTGGCCATCATTACCCTCTACATTGCAATATCCGAAACGCCTCTGCATACTTATGGCCACATTCCATCCCCCTATATGAGGCGTGATCGACAATCCCGTTACTGGCCAACTTTTGCCTCTCAGCAACAGTAAACTGGCTTTTGTATAATTCTTCGAACAGGGAAATCTTTTCTTCCATGTGTTCTGTAATATCGATAAAAAGATTCGGGGTGAATGGGATGCTACTTCCGACCCATGTAGAGGTGGGAATTTCGTATGCCATAATCAAATCAGGTCGAAATTCCTTTGTCGGCCTCAGTGAAGCCGTGCACGCTCTATTTACAACCTGATGATCCTGATGATACGAGGGTTCGGGGTAAACTACCACGGTCGGCCTAAACTCTACAATAATTTTGTCAAGTTTTGTCACAATCTCAGAAATGGGGTATGTATCCAGGAATGAATCCTTGAAGTCTAGAATTTTTGGCGTTGTATTGCTAATTTGTTCACATACTTCTTTGAATTCCGAGGCACGAGTATCACCAGAGACGACGGAGCCCGTGTGTACCATCTCTACATCTGAGCATGCTACTAAGACAATATGGATTTGCGCTCCCACCGATTTCCACTTCAGTAACGAGCCACCCATTCCAATCAATTCGTCATCAGCGTGAGGGGCAATTACGAGAATCCTATCCGTCGGAGTTATCATCCTATCACTTGCCTGTAGGCCGAGGCGTATTTCATTTTACCTAAATCGAAGAGAATCTTTTTCCCATTGATCATTCCTAGTACAGTACTTCTATGACTCTACTGACAACATTCTCCCAAGTCTTTTCGGAAGCCATGGAAGCAGATTTTTCAATATCTAGTTCGGACAGAATGTAATCCCATGGAATTGTTGCGGGTTCATCTCCCACTTGGAAGTACTTGTGATGCAAATCCCCCACTAAATCCGGTTTAATGAATGGCTTCCCCCAAACTATTGGAATCGCCAAGTATGATCCGGACATCGCTGCTTCCAAAATCGAAAGTCCCATTGACTCACTGTGTCCTGCCACGAAAATGTCCGTTGCACGCATTTCCTCAGAAAGCTCGGAATACGAAATTCTTCGAGTTTCCTCATCGATAACTTCTCGAACTTCTTCTAACGTATTGATAGTTACCAAACCCTCTTTCCCGATGGTTCTAATCCTCACCTCGTCAAATCCGTATTGTTTTATCTTGCCTGGCAGTCTTTCCAGTGTATCTAGAAAAACCTCTTCGGTAATAACGTCCTTCCTTTCTTTAGGAAGGATAGGGTACATATCAACAAAAACTGATAATATTCTTTCATCTTTCTCAGGATAGAATACTGTTTGGTCGGACCCCCAGCCAATCCATCTTGACTGCGAGGGGATTTCTTCATGTACCGATTCCCGGGCATGAAAAATCACGTCTTCAGGACCGATTATCTCATCCGTGTCACCAAGAACGCATACTAGTCCGTTTGTGACAGTTCTAACTTTTTCGAATAATATCTGCGGCCGAAGGACAAATGCTCGGTTTAGCATCGCTATGGTGTGATCAACTTCGGGGAAGTCAATATCTTCGAAATAAGACTCTGTATCACTATCACTACCCAGCGGGAAGACATGCACCTCGTAGCCCCCCAACTCTTCCAGAACCTTCCGAAAATAGTATGTGTAAATACTAGTAAACTCATTTATTTCACTGAACGAAACCTCATGTGTCCCCTTTTGACACATACTCTCGGTGCCAGTAAGCAGTAGAATTCTTCTCATATGGAAACCCCTCAGTTTCACCCATCTTCTCCGTATATTTCCTCTTTTCCTCTCAATATTGACATTTTCCTCCA